>Ga0123357_10007066_pt1 | contig 13816 bp, 9 predicted proteins | sample TergutEmb28metaG_FD_89873 | JGI IMG/M metagenome (GOLD analysis project Ga0123357, IMG submission 89873) | Embiratermes neotenicus P4 segment gut microbial communities from Petit-Saut dam, French Guiana - Emb289 P4 | ecosystem: Host-associated > Arthropoda: Insects > Digestive system > Gut ... | reverse complement strand
GCTTAACACGATTGCTAACCCGCAGGATAAGTTTGACTCAGGCTCTGATCAACTGCTTAACCTCAAGCCAGTTCCGGGATACCCGGGACTCTATGAAGTACTGGATGATAATGGGAAGTCTGCACGTCCTAAGGGCTACTTGGTAGATCCTGATGGCAGTATTGCTCAAGGCGACGGGCTTACCGGGGATGAAGTAGCAGCAGACGCCGCGTTCGTGGGGCGTCTTACCAAAACCTACCCCTCAGGGCTGCCTTCGGGCGACGCTGAGGCTCTGGGTGAGAGCAACGGTTATCCAGCAGTCATAGACAGTAATGGTGACATTCTGATCGACGCGGTGAACTTCCCTGACGGGCAGTTGCGCAGCATGCTGAAGAATGGATTTGCTACCTCGATTTATACCAGCCTTGCGGTTACGCCTAATCCGATAGTCGCAGATGTCTCAACTGCTGCTTTCACCAATCACACCCAGCCCGCCGCAGACACTGACGGCGATAGCAAGCTGAGCCCGGCGGAGGTCAGCGCCGTAACTGAGCTGTACCTCAATAATTTGCAAGTGGTTGGCACGGCGAATACGCAGACCATGTCTCCCGATGCCTTAACATCTCTTGAGGGCTTAGAATTGTTCCCCGATCTTGGGGTGCTTCAGGTGCTTTACTTCAATGTGGACTCTTTCTCTGCGGCGGCGAATCCTCAGTTGACTTCATTAGAGTTGCTTTCAACTACGCTGAGTAGCATAGACGTCACCCATAATCCAGCGCTTGAGGATCTGCTCATTAATAGCAGCAAAATATCGAGCCTTGATCTGTCTCAAAATCCTGGGCTGAAAATACTGCAAGTATCTACCAACGCTAACTTGAAATCGCTTGACTTGAGCGCCAATCAAGCATTGGAGCGTGTGTCCGTTACGGCGTGCACCTCTTTAACTAGCTTAAATATTGACGGGCTTGATCTGGCGTACCTGTCCGTAGCAAATACGGGTATTTCAACCTTGGATGTGAGGGGCTGTACTTCTCTGACAAATTTGCCAGCGTATAGCTGTCCCAACCTCACTTCAATAAATGCCAGCGGGTTAACAAGTCTGGCCACCCTGAGCGCTTACGGCTGCCCGGATCTGACCACCATTAATGTTCAAGGCTGCTCCGCCCTGGTTACGCTCAGTGCGTACAACTGCCCAAATCTTGACTCTCTTGATATCAGCGGCTGCACAGCATTGACCACGTTGTATGTTAATAACACAGCGGCGGCGCCAGGCAAGCTTGCCACTATTGATATTACTGACACCGCTATTACCAACAACAGCGGGCTGTTCCGTTTTGCATACAACGGCGCGGTCACGATTGTTGGCGCAGGGGCACGGACGTTTACCAACACTACATACCATACGCCCGGTAATACGATCACCTACGCGCCTTAAGCTATACCGAGAGCGCGGAGTAGTACTTATGTGACTTACTCTCCTTTCACCAGGCCCCGTCCGTTGTGTAGGCGGGCGGGGTCGCGGAAGGGAAGCGCGAACAAACAACTACAAGAGCGGGCAGTCCTCAGTTCTCGGGCTGCCCGTTCTTTCAGGTGACAAAAAGGACCAGGTCCTTTTTGTCACCTGCTGCGTTTGTGCTGAGATTTAGTCCGCTTCGTCCTCAGGGTGCGGCTGAAACCAACCTTTTTTCAGGATCGTGTTTCGGATAATTGGTTCGCCCACCAGGAGCGCCGCGATCCCAAAAGGCAAGGCGATAATTGGGATCAGATAAACCTGCAACAGCACCCCCGCAACAAAACACGCCAGAATAATCGCAAGCGCAGCAAGGAGCCCGATCAGAGATTTCCGACTGAGATTATAGCGAATGTCAAGGCGCGTCTCATGCGCCTTGTGCCACCGGAAGAGGCACGCTCCGATGAGCAGAAGCGCAGCTGCAAAAGATACGGCAAGGCCGGGGAGGATCTCGCTGGGTATGCCGCCGAAAAAGTCGAACACAAGCACGACGAGAGCAGCCCCGAGTATACCGACTACGCTTGCGCCAGCCATGGTGTGTAGGTCAAGCGCCGCTTTTTTCACTTGGCAAAATTCTGGTAATGCCAGGGCCTTCTTCATTTGTTTGATGTTGCGCTCAGTCTCTTCTTCTGCTTTATGCTGGGCGCTGCGGTACTCTTCAAGCAGGTCATCGAGCTCTCCAATTGAATTTATGGCGATGCCGAAGGCGGCCGCTTCGTCGCGACCCTCTTTGACCAGGTCTTCGATGTGGGCGTTCAAGTCGGCTGCCAGCTCTTGCTTTTGCTCGATGACATCCGGGGTATCCGTGATGCCCGCAAAGATGCCGGCGATGTAGGTGTCAACGTTATTCATGGCGATCCTCCTTAGTTTGCGCGTCGCGTGAAAGCAGTTTTTCAATGAGCGCAAGAGCGCGGTTCCATTCCTGTAAGTTCTGGTGGTAGATTGCCGTTCCTTGCTTAGTGATCGTGTAGTATTTGCGGCGTCCGCCGCCCGTGACCTCATCGCCCCAGTAGGAGCTCACCAGCCCCTGCTTCTCCATACGCCGCGTGGCGGAGTAGAGCGTGGGTTCCTTCAGCTCATAAGCGCCTTCGGACAGGTCGGTGACCTCTTTGCAAATCTCGTAGCCATACTTGTCGCAGTCCTGGAGCATTCCTAAGACGATCGTATCGATGTGGCCGCGTATAAGATCGCTGTTGATCGAGTTATCAGTCATAACGTCTACCTCCTTTCCTGTTATATTGTCACGCATACTACTATGCCTGTCAATATAGTTTGAGAAACATATATGATTTTTCGTCGCATTCGATCGGCCTGCCAGTTCTGTTGGCAACGTCGATAGGCTAGAATAAAACAATGGAAGAAACGACTACAGTCGACACCACGACTGATCAGATAACAAGCCCCAAGGGTGGTTTTGGGCGCCTTATGCGCAATCCCGAGTTTGTCAAACTGTGGATTGCTCAATTTGTTTCCGCCATGGGCGACTGGCTGATTATTGGTATTTTGATTCCCACGGTCACCAAGCTCTCGGGCGGCTCGGCGATGGCGGTTGCGGGCATCTTGATCGTCAAGATCGTGCCGTCGCTCTTTCTCTCGCAGTTTACCGGGTCTCTGGTCGACCGCTTCAGCCGTAAGACGATCATGCTTGCCGCAGACGCCATCCGCTTTTTCCTGGTGCTGCTTCTACTGTTTACGAACTCGCTTTTTGCGATCTATCTGGTCGTCCTGCTTATGGAGACCTTCTCTCTGTTCTTCTATCCGGCGCGCAATGCGCTGGTTCCGCACATCGTGCACGACCATGACGTCAGCCTGACCAACGGCTTCATGTACACCACGCAACAGGCGGCGATGATCGTTGGCCTGGCGACTTCGGGCGCCATTATGGCGGCCTTTGACGCCATCGTGCATTGGGTCATGGCGCTGCCGCTGGGGACGCTCTACCATACCCTCATCCACTCGCTTACGCCGGTGCTTTTGGGCTCAAAAGCGGGCTATTTTGTTGACGCGCTCACCTTTGTAATCTCGGCAACCTGTATCGCGCTTATGCATATTGACGCGAAGCCGCCGCACGCAGGCGAGCCGATCTCGTTTAAGATTATCGGCAAAGACGCCGCCGACTCGCTCAAGTTCATGGTCCACTATGAAGAGCTGCGGGGGATATTAGTCTCGATGTTCATCGGTATCGTGGGCGGCGGCGCGGTTGTGTCGGTCGGCTTGAACTACATTGCGTCGCTCAACGGGCAGATGCCGTTAGCAGATAAGCTCATCTGGTTGCAGCGTTTTAGTTCGTCGCGCCAGATATTTATCCTGACGTTTCTGGCGGTGGGGATGGCGGCGGGCGCAGTCGTTGTGCCGCGTATTGAAAAGCGCCTCAACGCGCGTCTGCTCTTTCCTTCGTCGCTTGCGGTGTTTGCGGCGGGAATGATCGGCTTTGCGTTTACGGGGCGACTGTTTATCGCGTCGCTTTATGCCATCGGCGCGGGCGCTTGCATTGCGCTGGTCTACGTGACGGGCACCAATTACGTCATTCAGAATGTCTCTGATGACCTGCGGGGGCGCGTGTTCACTTCGATGGAAGCGGTGATCAGGATATCGCTGCTGGTCTCGATGATCGTGACCGCTCCGGCCTCGGACTTCATTGGAAAGTTCCTGCGCAACTTCCTGAATAGCCACGGCATGACCAAAGTGCTTGGTCTGCCCCTGACCGGCGAGCGTCTGACGCTGCTCTTTTCTTCGCTGATCGTGGCGTTTGCGGCTTACTATGGCTTCAAGAAGCTCTACTTTGAGGGACGCCATCTTGCCGCGCCAGCAGGGGAGCCGCGTGATGGCGATGTCCATGAATCATCCCGTTAACCTTCCTCTCAGCGAGGCCGACCTGCGCGCTCTGCGCACAGGCGACGAGCTTGCGCTGAGTGGCCCGGCCTTCACGGTGCGCGACGCCACCTGCCTGCGTTTGCTGCAGGAGGCGCGCGCGCAGGGCAGTTTGCCCTCTGGCCTGGCAGGCCAGTTGCTCTGCTACCTGGGGCCGACGCCTGCCGCGGCGGGGCGTCCCCATGGGGCGGCCGGCCCCACCACGGCGCGCCGCATGGACCGCGCTACGCTCGAGCTGGCGGGCTACGGCATCCGGGCAACCTTTGGCAAGGGAGAGCGCTCCGCAGAGATTCGCACGGCCTGCCGTGAACAAGGCATGGTTTACTTGATCGGCATCGGCGGAGCGGCGGCGCTCGCGGCGACCCATATCGTCGCAAGCGAACTGATCGCCTACCCGGAGCTAGGCCCGGAAGCGCTCTATCGTCTTGAGCTAAAGGATTTTCCCGCGCTGGTTGCCTATGACACCTGCGGAGGCGACCTCTATACCCAGGGTCTGGCGGATTTTCGCGCTCAGTATCCGGTGCAGCCGCCGGCGGTTCAAGTTGCGGCCCAGGAGGCTGCCGATGTCTGAGAATCCAACAAAACAGCCTGCTGGGGATCCTCCCACGCCGACGGCGCCGCGCGGCGTCTTCGTTACCTTCGAGGGCGGCGAAGGGAGCGGCAAGTCCTCGCATATGGCCTGGCTGGTCGAACAATTGCGCCGTGCTGGACGTCAGGTGCTTGCCGTACGCGAGCCGGGCTCGCTGCCCATCAGTGAGGCGATCCGCGTTATTTTGCTCAACCCAAAGAACAGCGAGATGGCGCCTTTGACGGAGCTCTTACTGTATGAAGCGGCGCGCGCCCAACTCGTTACCGAGACCATCCGCCCTGCGCTTGACGCAGGCCAGGTGGTGCTTTGTGATCGCTTCTTTGACTCAACGACAGCCTATCAGGGCTACGGACGCGGGCTTGACCTGGACCAGGTTGCCGCGCTTAATCAAGCGGCGACGGGCGGCCTGGCGCCCGATCGCACGCTGATCCTTGAAGTGCCGATCGAGCTGGGCTTGCAGCGCGCCTCAGCCGGGCTTGAGCCGGATCGTCTGGAGCAGGAGGACTACAGCTTTCATGCGCGCGTGCACGAGGGTTTTTGCGCCATAGCGGCCGGGGAGCCAGAGCGCGTGCGCTTAATCGATACAAGCGGCAGCAAAGAGACCACGCGCGAAAGTATCGTGCGGCAGCTCTGTGATCTGCTGCCAGAGCTTGCGGCTGTGCAGGACTACACTGATGAGTAGCGAGCTTACTGGATTGCCGCGTCGCGGCGGCTCTGCTCCTCTCCCTGGCGAGAGAGAAGCGATGAGCCAGAAGAGTGCGGCGGCTCCAAAGGCAGACGCATGCTGACCGACATCATTGGTCAGCCTGAGGCAACGGGGCTTCTGGACAGCGCGCTTAGGACCGATCGTCTTGCGCACGCCTACCTCTTTGTGGGCCCGGCGGGGCTCGGCAAGGTGGAGGCGGCGCGCTCGCTTGCCTGCGGCCTGCTCTGCGAAGAGGGCGGCTGTGCTACCTGTTCGGTCTGTCAGCGCATCGCGCGCGACACCTACCCAGACTTCCAGGTCCTGGAGCCAGACGGAGTCTCGGGCTATCTGATCGATCAGATCCGCGCGCTGACCCATGACGCGCTCCTGGCGCCGCGCGAGGGCGACCACAAGTTCCATGTGCTGCTGGCGGCCGACCAGCTCACGGGAGCCGCCGCAAACGCGCTGCTCAAAACCTTGGAGGAGCCGCCGGCGACCACGACCTTCATCCTGATCGCTCACAGCATTTCTGCGCTGCTTCCCACCATACTCTCGCGCTGCCAGGTCGTGCGCTTCAAGCCGCTGGCGCCCGAGGCCATGATCGAGATCCTGACCACGACAACCGGCGCCTCCGCAGACGGCGCGCGCATCGCGCTGGCGGCCACCGGCAGCGTGCTGGCCGAGGCGCGCTCCTTTGCCCTCTCTACAAAGCGCCGCGAGGCGCGCGACGAGGTCTTGCGCATCATGCGGGACTTGTCCGACTACCGTGACCATGAGATTCTGCGCGCGGTTGCCTCTTTGCAGGAAACGCTTAAGGGATCGGTGGCAGAACTTGAGGCAGCGCAGGTAGAAGACCTGGCTGCGCGTGGAGAGTTGCTCGATAAGGTCGCCTTACGCAAGCTGGAACAGTATAATAAGAAGAAAGTGACCGCTGCCACCCGCCGAGGAGTCGGCGAGGTGTTCTCTGTTATTTCTGGCTTATTACGCGACGCATTGGCGCAACAGAATAACGTGCCCGAGGTGATACTGAACGTCGATGCTCTTGATTTTATCGGGCGTATCGCGACAGGCCTGACGCCGCAGTCAGCTCGCGCGGGGCAAGAAGCGATCACGCGGGCGCGTCGGCGTTTGCAGCAAAATGTGGGCGTGCAGTTGATACTAGAAGTGCTGTTTTTTGATATACGTGAGGTGCTTATATGCCGATAGTGACCGGAGTCAGACTCCGCTATTCTAAAACGTTGTGGTTCGACCCCGCGGGAACAGAACCCGCGCAGGGCGATCTGGTGGTGGTAAAGACCGAGCGCGGCGAGGAACTGGGCCAGGTCCAGCAGTCGCCCTTCGATCTAGACGATCCGACCTTTGACAAGGGCCTGAAACCCGTCCTGCGTATCGCGAACGATCGCGACTTGAACTACCAGCTTGAGCTGGGTGAAAAGGAGAAGGAGGCCCTGCCGATCTTCTGGGAGCTTATCGAAAAGCATGAGCTCTCCATGCGCCCGGTCGATATCGAGTACCTGATCAGCGGCGACAAGATCGTCTTCTACTTCAGCGCCGAGGAGCGGGTGGACTTCCGTGACCTCGTCCATGATCTGGCCACGCATTTCCAGGCGCGCATCGACATGCGCCAGGTGGGCGTGCGCGATGAAGCGCGCATGATCGGGGGGCTGAGCCACTGTGGGCAGACGCTCTGTTGCGCTCGTCTGGGCGGCGAGTTTGCCCCCGTCTCTATCAAGATGGCCAAGGATCAGGGCCTGCCACTTAATCCCACAAAGATCTCAGGACTCTGCGGACGCCTGATGTGCTGCCTGCGCTATGAGGTAGGCGCGTATCGTGACTTCAATAGCCGTGCGCCGCGCAAGGGGAGCTCCGTCGAGGTCAGCGATGGCCGTCGGGCGCGGGTCGGTGATCTGGACGCGGTGCGCGAGCTGGTCTCGCTCAGATTTGCGCGCGACGATATGCCGGACGAAACCGTGACCGTCAAGCTCTGCGATCTGTGCTGCGAGAAGAGCGACAAAGGCGATAAGCGCTGCTCATGCAGTATTGACGCCGAGGTACTTGACGAGCTGCAGCGCAGCGCCCAGGAACAACGCAACAGCTTTGCGGTGGGCAACGCGCGCTTCCTGACTGACGCGCATAAGCCCGAGGCTGGGGACGCGTTTTCTCCAACGCAGCCTGACGCTGGGACAAAGACCTCCTCCCGCGGGGGAGGCGCTGGCGCAGGTGCGGGAGGCGAGCGTCGTCGCCGACGTTCGCGCGGCAAGGGTGGGCCGTCTACTGGCGCAGGCGAGAAGGCTCCGGCTCAAAGCGCGCAGGCCGGACAGGCTGGCGGCAAACAGGCTGGCGCCGGACAGAGCTCTGGCGAAGGATCAGCAAAAGAGGGTGCCCAGCGTTCGCGCAGGCGTCGCTCAGGCAGCCGCAGTCGCTCAGGCTCGTCTCAGGCGCAGACCCAAGCTCAGAACCAGAACCAAGGTCAAGGCCGGGCTACGTCTGCAGCTGCGGCCCCCGTTGACGACCGGGTACCGCGCCGCAGGCGGCGCTAGTCGCTGTTGCACCCCGGTTTAGTCTTAGTGTTGAGAATATAACGAAGGCAGTCTATTGAGCGTGTTGATGTAACGTGACGCATATAGGAATTGACGTTGGTTCTACCACAGTAAAATTAGCCATCCTCGATGATGAGCAGCGCTGTCTCTATGCGCGCTATGAGCGTCATCACGCCGACATCCGCCAGACGATCCGCGAGATCATCGCGGCAGCGGTCGAGCGTTTTCCGCAGGCTCCTATGACGGCGGTGATCACGGGCTCGGGTGGGCTCTTGCTTGCCAACTGGCTTAAGGTCCCCTTTGTGCAGGAGGTCATCGCCAGCAAAGTCGCCGTCGAGACCTTCATCCCCCAGACCGACGTCGCCATCGAGCTGGGCGGCGAGGATGCGAAAATCATCTACTTTGACTCGGGTATCGAACAGCGCATGAACGGTACCTGCGCCGGCGGGACCGGCGCCTTCATTGACCAGATGGCGACCTTGCTGCATACCGACGCCGGCGGCTTGGACCAGCTGGCCGCAGACTATCAGGTACTCTATCCGATCGCCTCACGTTGCGGAGTCTTCGCAAAATCCGACGTGCAGCCCCTGCTTAATGAGGGCGCGCGGCGCGAGGACATCGCGGCTTCGATCTTTCAGTCGGTCGTCAACCAGACCATCGCCGGTCTTGCCTGCGGTCGTCCCATCCGCGGTCATGTGGCGTTTCTGGGCGGTCCGCTCCAATACCTGCCGCAACTGCGCCAGCGTTTCATCGAGACCCTGGGCCTTGACGACGAGCACATCATCGCCCCAGAAGACGCCCACCTGTTTGTGGCCCGCGGCGCAGCCTTAGCCGCTCTGCGTCCGGGGGCAGAGCAGGCAGATCCCGTCATGCTTGAAGAGATTCTGGGCCGTCTGGACGCACTGGGCGCGACTCAGGCTTCGGAGATCGTGCGCCTGGATCCGCTCTTTGCCAGTAAGCAAGATTACGCTGAGTTCCAGGAGCGCCACGATCAGGCGCGTATCGAGCGCGCCAGCTACGAGGACTATCCGTCAGGTCCGGTCTATCTGGGCATCGACGCGGGCTCGACCACGCTTAAAGCGGTGGTCATCGACGAGAACGCGCGCCTGCTCGACAGCTGGTATGGCAACAATCGCGGCGACGTCATCAACACGGCGCGCGAGGTCTTGGAGCGTTTCTACGACCATATGCCCTCTGAGGTCTACGTGGCCCAGGCGATCGTGACCGGCTACGGCGAGGGCCTGCTGCGCGAGGCGCTGTGCACGGACGGCGGCGAGGTCGAGACGGTGGCGCACTTGCGCGGCGCAGAAGAGCTCCTGCCGGGGGTCGACTTCATCTTAGACATCGGTGGGCAGGACATGAAGTGCCTGCAGGTCAAGGACCAAGTCATCCAACACATCATGCTCAACGAAGCCTGTAGCTCGGGCTGCGGATCGTTCATCGAGACCTTTGCGACCTCGCTTAATATGTCAATCGAAGACTTTGCGCAGGCGGCGCTCTTTGCCGAGGCCCCGGTCGATCTGGGTTCGCGCTGCACGGTGTTCATGAACTCGCGCGTCAAGCAGGCCCAGAAGGAAGGGGCGACGCCGGGAGACATCAGCGCAGGGCTGTCGTACTCCGTTATCAAGAATGCGCTTTTTAAGGTCATCAAGATTCGTGATACGCGCGAGATGGGGGAGCGCATCATCGTCCAGGGCGGTACCTTCCTAAACGACGCAGTATTGCGTGCTTTTGAGCGGCTGACCGGGCGCGACGTGGTTCGCCCCGACATTGCCGGCCTGATCGGCGCTTACGGAGCCGCGCTCCTTGCCCGTGACCGCGTACGCGAAGTCGTTGTCCCGGCGCCTGAGAGCGCCGAGGGGGGCGGTGCTCAAACATCCTCGTCGCGGGGCGCGATTGCCGAGAGTGGTCCTGTGCGCGACTGCGGAACTGCGCCCGCTCCCCCTCAGCGTTCTCATGCGCCTACTGCGATTCATTCCAGCTTGCTTTCTGCCACTGAGCTTGAGCAGCTGACCGTCACGCATCGCACGACGCATTGTCGTAAGTGCGCTAATCAGTGTTTGCTGACGATCAACAACTTTGGTAAGGATCCCGTGACGGGACGGCCGCGCCACTTTATCACGGGCAACCGCTGCGAGCGGGGGGCAAGCGTCACTGACGATAAGCCCAAAGACCCCAGCCTGCGCCCCCCTAACCTCTTTGCCTGGAAAACGAAGCGGCTCTTTGACTACGAGCCGCTGGCGCGCGACGCTGCGCCGCGCGGCACAGTCGGCATCCCGCGGGCGCTCAATCTCTACGAGAACTATCCCTTCTGGTTCCGCTTTTTCACGGAGCTGGGCTACCGCGTCGAGCTCTCTGCGCCTTCTGACAAGTCGACCTTCGAGGCAGGCATGGAATCCATGCCCTCTGAGTCGGTCTGCTATCCGGCTAAGCTCTCGCACGGTCACATCATGGAGCTCCTTGAAGCCAACGTGGACTTCATTTTCATGCCCTGTATCGTCTACGAGCGCATGGAAGACCCCACGGCGGGCAATCACTACAACTGCCCGATCGTCATGAACTACTCCGAGACCCTGCGTCTGAACATCGACGAGCTTCAGGCGGGAGACACTCCCTTCCTCAATCCCTTTGTGCCCTACGACCAGAAGACCAAGCTCACGCGGCGCATGTATGAAGTGCTGCGCGAGGCGAGCGCCGAGCACCATCTGCCCGGCGGCGCGCCAACGCTTGCCGAGGTGCGTCGTGCGACCCAGGCAGCCTGGGAAGAAGACGAGCGCTTCAAGGACGACATCCGTCAGGCAGGCGAGGACGCGTTGCGCTGGATCGAAGACCACGAAGGCCATGGCATCGTGCTGGCGGGTCGGCCCTATCACCTTGACCCTGAAGTTAACCATGCCATCCCGGAGCTGCTCTCCTCCTACGGGCTGGCGGTGCTCACCGAGGACTCGGTTTCGCACCTCATGAAACCCGAGCGTCCCATCCGCATCGTTGACCAGTGGATGTTTCACTCGCGGCTCTTTGCCGCAGCGCGCTATGTGACGACGCGCGATGACTTGGATATGATTCAGCTCAACAGCTTTGGCTGCGGGCTTGACGCGCTCACAACCGATCAATGCCAGGAGATACTTGAGAAGTCGGGCAAGATCTATACCGTGCTCAAGATCGACGAAGTAAGCAACCTCGGGGCGATCCGTATCCGTATCCGCTCGCTTCTGGCGGCACTGCGCAACCAGGCTACCGAGCGCGCTCAGCTTGGCGGCGCGGCGGCGATGACACCCCGGTCTGCGCGCGTGCAGCACACGGCAGCCTTCCCGCGCGCACCCTTCACTAAAGAGATGAAGGAGGCCGGCTACACGATCATCTGCCCGCAGATGTCGCCCATCCACTTCGCGCTCCTGCTGCCGCTCTTCAAGCACTACGGCTATAATCTCGAGATCCTGCCCTCCGTCGATCACGGCGCGGTCGAGGCGGGCCTGCGCTACGTCAATAACGACATCTGCTATCCCTCGATCCTGGTCAGCGGTCAGATTATGGAGGCGGTCGAGTCCGGGCGCTATGACCTGGACAAGCTTGCCGTCATCATCACGCAAACCGGCGGTGGCTGTCGCGCAACAAACTACATTGCGCTGATCCGCAAGGCGTTGACTGACGCCGGCTATCCGCACATCCCGGTCATCTCGCTGCAATTCCAGCCGTTAGGAGAGTCAAACCCCGGCTTCAAGCTGACGCCCTCGATGCTCAAAAGCGCGGCCTACGGGCTGCTCTTAGGCGACCTGATGATGCAGTGTCTCTATCGCACGCGCCCTTACGAGGCCGTGCCTGGCGCGGCAAACGCCTTACATCAACAGTGGGAGGATCGTCTGGTTGCAGAGATCGCCGGTATGAAGCTTTCCGGCTATCGGCGTGCGGTGCGCGAGATGGTCCATGACTTTGATACGCTTGAGCTGGCCAATGATCGCAGCAAGCCGCGCGTCGGCGTGGTGGGCGAGATCCTCGTGAAGTATCACCCCACAGCCAACAACAATCTGGTCGAGGTCATCGAGAGCGAAGGCTGTGAGGCGGTCGTCCCCGGTCTGGTGGACTTCTTCCTCTACTCAATGAGCGGTGGGGTCAACAAGCACAATCCGGTGGGCACCCCCGGCTGGAACGAGGCCCTGATGCGTACAGCCATCGGCGCGGTCGACTGGCTGCGCGCGCCCATCGTCAAGGCGCTGACGGCGAGCAAACGTTTTGAGCCGCCGCTGCAGATCTATAAGCTGGGCGAGAAGGCCTCCCAGATCATCTCGCTCTGTAACTCCTGCGGGGAAGGCTGGCTGCTGACTGGCGAGATGGTGGAGCTCATCGAGAGCGGTACGCCCAACATCGTTTGCACGCAACCCTTCGCCTGTCTGCCCAACCATGTGAGCGGCAAGGGCGTCATCAAGGAGCTGCGTCGCCGCTACCCCCAGTCAAACATCGTCCCGGTCGACTACGACCCGGGCGCCTCCGAGGTCAATCAGCTCAACCGTATCAAACTAATGCTGGCCGTCGCCTTCGAAAACTTCCAAACGCGCTGAACGCCGTCTGGGCTGATATTTGCGCTTGGTCTGCTTGTTTGCTACTATAGAACAGCTTTGAAAATCAAATACCTGATGTTTCGCTGCCGAAGACAGTCGGTCCTCTTTTGAGGGTAATGAAGCGCACGCTTCGCCCACCGAGGTAGTCGTATCAGAGAAAGTCGCCCGCGCGGCGCCCTTCCTTACCTGTTACGACCCTTGACTGATATCCGGCCAAGGGTCGTTTTTATTGCGGCTCTTACCCATGCGTTCGCAGCCGCGTCAGGTAAGGAAAGGTGGTGAAGAAATAAAGATGCCAGCAAAAGCAAAAAAAGAAGCGGTCAGCGAGATCAAGGGTCAGTTTTCTGACGCCGAGAATATCTTGCTTGTAGACTATCGCGGTCTTTCGGTCAAAGACATCAGCGCCTTGCGGCGTAAAGTGGCAGAGGCCGGCGGACGTTTTGTTGTCTACAAGAACACGCTGGTCGACATCGCGATGCGCGAACTTGCGCTGCCTTCATTGGGCGACCTGCTGGAAGGTCCTTCGGCCTTCGTCTTTACCGGCGAAGATCCCGTAGCCTCCGCGAAGGCGCTCAAAGACTTCAGCAAGGATCACAATGTGCTCGAACTTAAGGGCGGCCTGGTGCAAAACCAGGTGCTCGACGGAACCGGGTTGACAGCGCTTGCGTCGTTGCCGACGCGCGAAGAGTTGCTTGCCAAGCTGCTCGGTACGCTCCAGAATCCGGCTCGTGGCTTTGTAACCGTTGCCAGCGGACCCGCCCGTGGTCTGGTGACCGTTTTGGACAAGGTGGCGCAAGCCGCATAAGAGGTATGACAATAAGAACACTCATGCCTCGTGCGAGTCACCGGGCATAAGGTAAGAAAGGAACTATCATGGCTGTATCAAAAGAAGAGATTATTGAAGCGTTAAAGGCTATGCCTGCTCTTGAGCTTTCCGAGCTTGTCAAGGATCTTGAAGAGGTCTTCGGCGTATCTGCCGCCGCTCCGGTTGCCGTTGCCGCCGCTCCGGCTGCTGAAGCCGCCGCAGAGGAGGAGAAGGACTCCTACGACGTTGTCCTTGAGGGTTATGGCGACAACAAGATCACG
>Ga0123357_10007065_pt1 | contig 13816 bp, 9 predicted proteins | sample TergutEmb28metaG_FD_89873 | JGI IMG/M metagenome (GOLD analysis project Ga0123357, IMG submission 89873) | Embiratermes neotenicus P4 segment gut microbial communities from Petit-Saut dam, French Guiana - Emb289 P4 | ecosystem: Host-associated > Arthropoda: Insects > Digestive system > Gut ... | reverse complement strand
CCACCATCTGTCCCTATCCTGAGCCAACTCCATCCAGTCTCCACCCCCTCCCACTTCCCGAAGATCCATCTTAATATTATCCTCCCATCTACGTCTGGGTCTCCCCAGTGGTCTGTTTACCTCAGGTTTCCCCACTAGAACCCTGTGCACACCTCTTCTCTCCCCCACACGCGCCACATGCCCCGCCCATCACATTCGTCTCGATTTTGCCACCCGCACAATATTGGGTAAGGAGTAAAGATCCCTAAGCTCCTCATTATGTAATTTCCTCCATTCCCCTGTTACCTCGTGCCTCTTAGGCCCAAATACTCTCCTCAACACCCTGTTCTCAAACACCCTCAGCCTACGTTCCTCCCTCAATGTCAGCGACCAAGTTTCACACCCATAGAGGACAACGGCCAGAATTATAGTTCTATATATCTTGATTTTTAAATTTTCAATACATGCATGTTGTATATAAATATACAATGAAGTATCAGTGAAACACAACAACACTTTATTATGTTCGTTATTTTATGTATGACTATTATTATTATAATAACATAACGACACGTGCATTTTATACATAGTTTTATCAAAAATGTAAGCGTTTGGGATCCCACAGCGCATTGTAAACATTGCTAAGTAAGGATCTGTATTGTTAGAAGGGCCTGAGGATTATTCTATAAGAATCTAAACATTTTGCCCTAATACAATAATGGACATAATAAAATTTTGTTGTGTTTGACTGATACATCATTGTATATTTATATATGTGTTAAACACTTCGGGATGGCAAACATTAAACATGCATATTGCTTTGGCAGCCGTGAACATAGAACTTATCGTCAATAGTGCAGAATACATTTCATTGCTTTGTGAGTGAGTTCTGTGTTTGGTCCGCTGCAGGAAACTGCATCTTCATGTGTTAGATATACGCTTGTGTTTCTAAACGTTCACACAATCAACATTAAAGCCTTGCACTCTGGCTTTGTCAGTCTCGCTAGCAGCAGCTCATGTATACCGGGCCGGACCAGGCTAAGCCGTGCCCAGAATGTCAGTCAACGGATGTCACCCCCACAGTTTGTTCGAAAACGATCTTCATGTCCCCTGCTGCGAAAGTCATTATTTCTGAACGCGCCGACGTTATTGTAGATACTTCAGTCATTATACTTTGTTTCATAAGAAATGAGGCAGACGAACGCCCTGCTCGTATATCATCCCACACATTTTAGAAGGCATGTTGAACCCACACCTCCCTCTAAATGCAACTCCCAGGCAGGTACACAAGTTACAGAAAAGCGCACTGGCGCAAGGAATTGCCGTGCGACTCCTACTGGATATTTAATTAAACAGTTCACTGAACTGTAAACTAAAATCTCTCGCTCCAACTAGTTACAAATATACAAATTACTGGTACAGTTGGGCAGAGCAAACAATTCGTGACATACGGAATGAAGTTATAAGACTGGGGCGAACATCTGAGCTTAAATCTACTTCCTAAGAGAAGCACAGGGGCTTGTTATCCTGATTATTCTCCAGAAGCGCGAGGCTAAACCTCATTCCACTCCTAAAGCGACTGAATCCTCATTTAGCTCCTGAAACGATAGGTAAAGCCTTATTCTGCCCCATAAGCAAAATGCGGAAGCTTCTGAGGCTGATTCTGCTCCAAAATGGCGTCGCCCAACCTCATTCTGCTCTCGAAGTGAGATGCCAAGCCTTATTCTACTCCGGAAGCAACACGTGAAAACTCATTCTGCTCTCGATGCAAGAGGTCACGCTTAAATCTCCTCCTGAAGCAGTAAGAGTGTTTCAGTCTTTAGAACAAGAACAGTACACTCTCCGGGCAGCGTTCTACTGCAGTGGGAAACATAATTATTCATTTTAAGTGTTCAGTGATTTGTGTTCATAACTACAGTCGTGTATACAATTCCCGCAAATGATGTTACCTGTGGACATCTCCTATGTGCAGGCGCACACTACTGAGTCTCATCATGGGCTTGCAATGTTTACTGTTGGTTCTGACAGAGGAGACCTGCATGTAATTAACTCTGAGTCGTTCTCATACAAGGAAGCCCGGTTAGCTCTTTCAATAACTGTTTCATGAGGCTAACAACGCTGTCCTCTCAGCCTGCTTGGAGCCCATCACAACCACATCATAGACACTGCAAATACTACGATTATGTACAAGAGGCTTAAACTTTTAATTGCATCTTTTAGGAGACAGAGTTAAATATTTCTGATTGATGCTTGTTGTATTGAACTGGGCTTTCAACTGTAAATACCTATATAGTGTAATGTCGTAGCTCGACTGCGAGTGATGTAGTCTTGAGTTTGTGGAAGGACGCGATAGTGGTCTATTTCAGGTCCTTCTTTTCGCATTTGCCCGGAAGGACTGAGCATATCAATAAGCCTCACAGAAGCCAGTTTTCGGAAGAGACTCTAGTCCGAAACTCCCGAAATACAAAGCAGGACCATTGCGTCCTCTACACAATGGTTCTTCTGCACGATCTCCTAATTTCCTTGGGGGCAAAAAAGCTTGATGTGGTAACGGATAACAGTAAGTTGTCTTTGCGAAATGCTGAAGTTTGACGGAGCATATGACACCAATGTTTCTAGTCGGGATGTGTTGTTTGTAACACGGAAGTAGTTCAGGGAATCAGACTGGTGATGCAAATGACGATCTCTGGGGACAACAGTGTCTGAAGAGGCTCTTCCTATTCGCAGTCCCATTACTTGTCGTGTCGTTTGATAAAAGACTCGCTGAATAATGCGAGATAGTAGAAGCAGCAACGTTTGGGAAGATGCTAAGAGGGGGAATAAATTCAAAGGCACAGCCTACAGTCAGACTGCTGGCAGTGAGATTTTTGAATACGGCATTGTATCTTTGGATTGTATGAAACCAAACCCAGCGAAAAAAATATCAACTAATATAAGATGGCCTTTGTACTAAGTAATTAGTGTGTTAGTCAGTCAGTCGGTAGGGCGATTTTCTACGTTAGTCTTAAATACAATGGTACATAAATTTTACCTTGCCGATCCCGGTGGCTCTGCTTTCTAAGGCGTAGTTCTGCGACCGATCGATTGCTGTGGTCGCGGGCTGGAATCCCGCTGAGGGCATGGATTTTCGCCTTTTGTGTTTTGTTTGTGTTGTGTAGGTAGCGGCCTCTTCGCCATGCTGATCACTCGTTCAGAGAAGTCCTACCGTGTGTTTGTTTGTGTGTGTCTAATTGTGTGTGATCTAAAGGTCTTAAAAATGAGGCACCTCATCCCAATTTAGGCTGGTGCGCCACAAAATAAATTCTACCTTCAACGTGGATTCTTTAAAATTTGTGAAATATGATTCCTATTAAAACGTGCAAATTTTGCTTAAAATGTGTTCCTTATTTAGAAGCAACACTACAATATGTCGACTCTGTTCGGTGTGTTTTTATCGTGTTGTGATAAAGGGTGTGAACTTTGTTGATGTTGTAGATTATAAACACGGTTACAAGTTTTGAGCGGTGTCACTTGTTGGAAGGTATATGATCGAGCTTCGAACTCGGTTATCCTTCCGAACGTCTCTGCACTGCATGATCGAATGCCTCTTTGCCAGCCCCACGTGGTTCGTACGACCATGTTGGTACATCTTTGTATTTCATGGAGACTGGGCCCGCAAGACTGCGGTACGATCTGTCGGACAGTTTCTATCAAACTGTACGGCAACTTAATTATACCCCTACTACCCGAACAAGCCACAGCATGTGGCAGGAGGCTTGATCCCCACCCGGTGGGCTGGAATTAAAGTGCCAGTGTGTTGAATTTTGTCGCTAGCCAGTAACTGTTGTGTAATACACTCACCTCTAACAATTCCATGGTTTTGGAAATTCAGAGTACGAGATTTAGTGGTCCGTACAGGCTAATTTATGGGTATGTTAACTGGTATAATATTAAATTTCCGGTCGATGGAGTCATGATTCGTTCGTTCGGTAGTTTCTCCGCGCCTCATTCCTGCAGTGACGTTGATGATAAATAAAAACACCAGTAGAAAATCTTAGCGAATGAATTAAAAGAAACGTCCTTTGTCACGGCTGTGCAGACAGTCCAAGCAAAAGGCTCTCAGTCCTTTTTGGGTTCACGTCATCACCGTATGTCGCGTCCTTGGTGCAAATCGAACAGGCAGCCTCCATGTGTGGACCGTTGCCGCGAATATGTTGAAACAACAGTTAAGAACAGCCCACAAGACATTACCCTGCAGTGTAGGAGCTGGTCGAGCTGTTATCAACTTCTCTCCGTAATTTTCAGCATGCTTTGAAGTGTAACACAAAGGCTGGGACCACTGGTGGGATTTGTGAACACTGTAAAGAAAAATTCGAGTTAAATAGGCGGTCAGGAACGTATTAAATCATTCAGCGATCTTTAGGCACCATGCGGGTAATAAATTTTATAAAGGTGGGCCAGAAATTTGTTTTGCTTTGTTACCCTGATTGAGGTTTTTGGCTACCCTGAATGAGGCTTTTCTGTTCTTTTTCCTAAGTTGTAAGGCAAATGCCAGAGTAAAACCCGCAAAGATGGGCCACGGCACGCGATCTTCCAAATGTTTGTGTTGGTCAATGTATTGTTTGTTTTGTGTCGTTCTGTGTAATGTTTTGTGTACATGTGTACTGTACTACTGCCACCGGGTGGCTACCCAACTGCTGTTAACAAATATATCAGATATAGCATTTTTTTTGTGACCAAATCTTCGGAGCGTTTCTTTTCATCCACTTTGCAGTTGGTGTTGCCTGGAGTGTATGCTGCACCCAGTACACAGAAGTGGTGGTCGTGGCTGCACAAAACAGCCGCAGACGCATATCAGTCAACTGAAGATCAGATAACAGAAGAACAAGTCTGTGGGCGCATTAAACAAAGCATTTAATTTAACTCTGATATGCTGATTCAAAATATGAACATGCAAATTTACACGTCTCACAGTTTTGAGAAAAGAATAATTTTTACTGAATTTTGACCATTGCTCTTCGACCTTTCACTCTGAGGCCCTCGTTGGATCCACGGCCAAGTCATGTGGGAATTTGACAGACATAGTGGCATTGCGACAGGTTGGTTATCGGGTGTTTCTGTTTATCTGTTAGTTTCGTTTCAACAATGTTCCGTTTTTATGCTTAGTTCATCTGTCATCGATGTTATGTAATATTAGCAGAATGTTATGTTTTGTTGACCGTGCATTCTGGTATGATCCTTGTAAATAACCAACCTGACGCACAATTTGCATGTATGTTTATTTCTATTCTCTACATGTTTCGGGCAGGCATGTGCTCGTCAGCAGGAGAATTATTGTATCAATGCGACACTTGGTTTATGTCACTCTATGTAGATGACCGTCTGGTACGCAGTTTAACCTGCATACCACACGGTCATCTACACAGAGTGACATAAACCAGGTGTCGCATTGATACAATAATTCTTCTGATGACGAGCATATGGCTGCCCGAAACATGTAGAGAATAGAAATAAATATACATGAAAAATTGTGCGTCAAGTTGGTGTAGCCGATCATTTTTAGTATAGCTGTTTATTAGGATTGCTGGCGTCAGTTACAGACGGTTCATTGCCATGCGTTGTAGGATAATCTGTCAATGTATATTCAGAACCGTTGGTGATTGGTAGGAGGGGAGAGATTTAAAACGCCGAAACAGTTAGGAGCTGATAACGGACGCTAGCAGTCCAGTAAGGAAGTCAGTCGCGTACGAGTGTGGTGTAGGTGGGAGCACAAGTGACTGTGTTAGTTTGACAAAATATGGTTTAGTTGTTTAACTTTATACAGCACGCCTTTTTTCATTTTATCAACAATAAATTGAGTAAATAAAACAAGTAAAAAGGAAATAATTAAAACTATAATTGATTCGGTGAACCACACCCGTTTCCTGAAAGACGATCCCTTACCAAACTGAGAACGTCGGTACAACAAAGTGACAAAGAGTGATCGTGTAGATTGGTTATTTACAAGGATAATATTAGCAGTTGATAAGAGTTCTTAAATGCAGACTCGTCTCTTTCTCACCTCTGGAACGTAAATAATTTATTTTTGCTTTTGTTCGGATCTGTTTTTTATACTTTTCTTCCGCCGTAATGTCAGAATGTGCTTCTGTGAAGTTGAGAAGTTCACTTATTCGCTTTTAAATGACGTAATTATTTCAAAATGGGGTAATAGCGTATTAAGTACGTGGTGCATGTAAACAAGTGTAGAGTACGGGGAAAGAGCTGTGAATGTTGCTGCTTTCTGATCGTTGTCTTGGTATTTAGCGTAACCGATTTAATCAGAGCCAATTTCCTTTTTAATATCTCCAAAAGAGTTGCGAACATCTTCTGTCCTATGCTATGAGCATGCCTCGCACCGTGTTCAGAAACACCCTGCTGCAGTAACCCCAGAAATTCCTTCGGCTATTGACAAGTCCCCACTGCACGCCTCACTATTTCATAATTGAATATTTCCGAATCCTCGAACGCTTCTGCCATTTTGTGGGCGAAAGTGGCCTACGTTCCTCAGCGGCAGATTGTGTGAGTGAGGGTACTTAACAAGATGAGTCGGCCCCCATGGTGGCACTGCACGATTAATTGACTGATTAACTGACTGACTAACTAACTAACTAACTCCATGGAGCAGAGTCCTTCCTGGGAAGCTACAGTTCCCATCTAGTCAAGAAATTCCCCGCTTTTTACGGAACCCGCAATATATCACCATGCTCACAAGAGCCGGCCACCTGTCCCTATCCTTAGCCCATGTCTGCATCCCACTTCTTGAAGATCCGTTTCAATATTTTCCTCTCATCTACTCTTAGGTCTTCCAAGTGGATTCTTTCCCTCGGTCCCGCCATCCCCACCCCCAACCCTGTATGCACGTCTCCTGTCTACCATAAGCGCCACATTCCCCGTCCATCGCATTCCTCTTGACTTCATCACCCGAATAACATTTTGTGAGGCGTACAGATCGTAAACCTCCTTGTTATGTAGTCTTCTGTACTCCCCTGTTACCTTGTCCCACTTGTGCCCAAATATCTTCCTCAGCACCCTGTTCTCGGAAACCCTCACCGTGTGTTCGTCCGTCAATGTTGGAGACCGAGTTTCACACCCGTACAAAACAACAGGCAAAATATAGTTTGTATATATTAATATTTTTCGTTAGTAAACTGGAATACAAAGGACTCTGCACCGAATGATAGCAAGCATTCCCTGACTTCAGTCTGCTCTTAATTTCTTCATGGTTGAAATTCTGATTTGTGAAGGTTGTTCCCAAGTATCTGAATTGTTCCGTTGTTCCAAAGGATTTATTACCTCTCTGTATTTGACACAGCATGATTGGGAAAATAAATACGTATTTGAGCATTCCAAGGAAAGAGACATTCATGTATCTTCTGTGTGTATAATTCTGAATTGGGCAAGTGTAAGAGCGATTTGTAATTCCGTAGCCAGGCCCTGTGCTCGCTAGACACCACAGCCATAATGGGATACGGCCTGACGGCTATCATAGGGGTCACGGAATTGTGCTGCATGAGCAGCTAATCTAACCTGAACACAGAATTGGTACCGTTTGCAGATTCGAATCACTGAGGATACCGGGTAGTGGGCAGTGGCGCAGTTAGTTGAGGCACTGCGTTACAAGCCGGAAGGTCGCGGGTACGATTCGTGTTGGTGCCACTGGAATTTTTCATTGACATCCGGCCGCACTATGGCCCTGAAGTCGACTCAGCTTCTAGCAGAAACGAGTACCATGAATATTTCCTTTGGAGTAAAGGCGGCCGGTGCATAGGGCTGATGAACTTATTCCCTACATGTGCCGATCGTCTTGAAATCTGGGTACCTCAACCTCCTGGAACCCTCTGGGAAGTAATAGGCCTGTACAGGGATTGCTTTACCTTTACCTTTACTCTACCTTGACCTTTATTTTACAAACTATGGGTATTACTGAGGTGGCGATGGTGACGTTTCCCCTGTCTGGTTGCAAACCTTCGCTGGTTTGTCTGACTGTCTATCGCAGAGTGTAGCTGCTCCGCAACCATTGAATCTTTGTTCCTTTAATCCCTGTAGATTCCACCTGACATGTTTGACAGTTACACTTTGCACCGCTGCATTACCTAAGCAACTCTTTCGCAGTTTAGTCTTCGCCCCACAACGTTGAAAGCAGAGATACAACACTGTCACCCTGGCTGTTTAAAGAAATCAGATCGACGACGGACATATCTTTCCTGTAATTTGAAATTTTCCTTTCCATGCATTCTTATTAAAGTAAACAATTACAGGATGTTTACTAATAGCTTCCAGTAGTCTCTCCCTTTTTTTCGTCATCACTTGTCGTTTCTTAAGATTTTATGCTTCGTAACTGCTAAGCATGCAAGCCTACTTCTCTGTTACACGAACATCTTCTTACGTTGGCACTGTGTGGTGCTGTGCACGACTGCTGAGCACCGTGACTGGTAACTGTGCCGTGTTTGTACTGGCAGCACATTGTGGTATTACATGCGGTACAGAGACAACCCCGGGTGAGTGCAAACAATGATTTCAGTGATTCAAATTGCGTTGACACTCTATTTGTTGGCTGGTTGGATAAATTATTCAAAGAGGTTGCAAAGGGGTTGCGGCCGCCTGTTGAAATATCCTTACCTGGCGATGGAAAAAGTTAACGTTATGATATTTAGCCTCAGCATCTCGAACAGTGTCGTTAAATTAGCTGAAACTGAATCAGCAAATAAAGTAATCTGTGATTTGAGACTCTCGGAGCCGTGAAGAGTCACGTGACTCCGTGCAGCCTGTTAGGTTATTACCAATTTTCGCAATAAAATAACCCTGAACACGCAGTCAGGATATTCCACCGAATCGTTGACAACCAGCAATCAGACTGCACAATGTTGTAACCTAGAATCGCACAATATGAGCAAAACTTTTGTTGACGAGAAGTTTGTTAAAGAGATTTTTAAACTGATGGTATTAGTTCCTTATATTTTCTTCAACGCTTTATTTTTAGAGGGGGTACGCGGTAGCGCAGTTGGCTTAGGTACTGCGCTGCAAGCCGAAAGGTCGCGGGTTCGATACCCGATGTGGTCATTTGGATTTTTCATTATCTTGATTCTTCCGGCCGCACTATGGCCCTGAGGTCCACTGAGCCTCTAGCAGAAATAAGTACCACGTGTATTTCCTGGGGGTAAAGGCGGCCGGCGCGTAGGGCTGACAACCTTGCTACCTTCATGTGCCGACTGTCTAGAAATTCTGGGCCTGTCCAGGTTTGTAATAGCATACATTTATTTTTAGAAATCCATGTTGTGTGTTCTTAATTAAATTCAAATTCAAAATATAATTTGAATTTTATTGCCAGCGAAAATAAATGTTGATCTTCCTATACACCACCAACAAGTCGGAAAGTACAGCTACAGAGCAAAGGCTCGCCAGCTCACAGTGGCAGGTGTTGCACTCCGCGAAAATGTATGCTGACAGCAACTGAAACTACTAGTCAATGTGGCCTACAGCGCAACTATGTGGTACGCAAATGCAGGGGTGCACAAATCCCGGCGTTAGGCAGCCTTGACAACTACGTGTTTTACGGTGACGTCTAATATGTGTGTGGATCCTGAATATGGAACTTGGCTTCATGTCACCATTCTGACACCTCGAATTTTGAGGTGGTTCTTGGTCTTTTTTGGAAAATGTTTACACCCCGTGTATGTCCAGCTACACTATTATGAAGTGCGAAGTTTAGTTAGGAGGTCTACAGGTTAAGTGCTATAGTTCTGAAGTTAACTGTGTATGCTTGCTGTACCTTGTGACAATGAGAGGAGAATAATTGCAGTATGTCTGCATCCTGACTGCACTTCCGGAACATAATGGTTCGACACATGTAGCGTCGTGGCACACTCACACACAATAATTTTGCTTTCTAAGCCGATATGAAACTACTTCAAAGTAGAACAAAAGTATGTAAAATCCTAGACTATAAACCCTATAAGATTTCCCACGAACACCTTTTGAGGATATAAGTTCGCAAACTCTCTAATGCACGTCAGGACTTCAGTCGTCAGAGTACCACTACTGTAAAGTTTACATTTTGTGTTATTTTTCATGAGACACGGATGGTTAACGGCCCTGTAAATTGACAACCATTGTCTAGGACAGTGGTTGCCAACATTTTTTCACCTGCATACCCCTTGGCAGCCTATTTTCATAAATTGTACCCTTCATATTATCTCCGCCATTCGTCATAACGTTCAATTAATTTCACAACTTGTGACTTGTATCTTGTCTTACACTGTTGAAGTATGTGCCTTTTTCCACCGTTATTCAATTTTTTTCGCGTACCCCTAAATGTCCTGGTTCGTACCCCAGGAGGTATGCGTTCACCAGGTTGGGAATCACTGGTCTAGGACACAAGTGCGACCGGGCTGGCTCTTGCGGTTAATACTAAAGTGAGTCTTCTAGCTGCTCGTCATCAGCTTCTACATTGTGGATAAAAACTTTATTACGAAGATTTCAGTTTTGTGAGATATAAGGCCGTATAGATTGGTACATCACGGCGTCACATCCCACAGTACCTTACCACGTTCAGGTTCATTTCAAATTCTGTAAGATCGGGTCTTAATGGAATGAATGCATTTCCTCTGTCAGGGCACAGATGGCCTTATAGAACAGCCGCGCCAAGAAAACTCAGTCTAGTAAACACACACTGTCATCTGTGGGCAGCAAAATGAAACACTTGTAAGTGGCAAATCGATACTGTAGCAACAAATTACCATATTCTGTTGCCAAGCAACGTGAAATAGTTCCGTTTATGGATCGCTGGGCGTGACTTGGTTGTGTGCGCTCAGAAAATTGGGAAAATGATTGAGATAGCTGGAAGCCTGTAAATTTGAAGGTGGATCGGTTGGGTTTTTGTCATAAGGAGTTGGGAGTATTGAGGAGTTGTACCCCACACGTTTGTTTTCTATAAGGCTTCTGGGAAAAGTTCTAAATTCTGTTTAATAAAATTTTCTTTAAGTGCCGGATTCTTCTTGTGAAGAAAGTTGTCATAGTTTAAGTCAGGACTGTTACGAACCTGAGTCTGTTCCTTGTGATGCTCTTCGATTCGTAGTGACGACGAGTTTCATATTTTATCGACTGGTAGTCAATGTTTAGAAACTCTGGTACGCAGTAACATGCCTGCAAGTTTTGCGTGGTTTGTTTTGAAAAGTTTCTAATCCCCGCCCCGCAAAGACAGTTCGCAGGTGCGGTGTTACAAATGTGATGCAACAAAGCCTATATGTCGCACGACTTGACACTTAACCCTCTTTGCATGACGTGTGGAAGGTAACGTATCGTATATACTGATATCTCTCTTCTTTGTTCTTCTGCCGCCTCCATATTAAACTCGAGAAATAAAGGATACACTATAATGAAATTTTATATTTACGTGTCCCTGAGTAGTTTTATGTCGGCATTGTACGTAGAAATATGGGCTGCTCTTACAAAGCAGTATTACACAAAGAAATGTGTACTCCATGCGGAGTTCAGATTTCCAGTTTTGTTTAGCGACTTAACACTTAAAGTTATAAATGGCAAAGAACATATGATGCATAAACACCATGTCACGAAGGCGTGTGTGGAAGTGGAGGAGGAATCCAGTGCTGTATATTCCTCAGATGTGAATAATAATATTGTGGTTGAGGCCACGTTTGCCCCGATAGGAGGCAGAGTTTAATGTTTTGTTGACCGTGCATCGTGATATATCCGTACAATGAGAACCAACGGGATGCACTATTTACTTTCAATTAATTTCAATAATTAACCCTTACATGTTTCGAGCAGGCTTACTGCTCATCATCAGGAGGTACTACTCTGTATAAACAACATTTAGTATATGTCATACGTTTATGTTGACTGGCTGTTGGCAGGATCTGGATCTTGCCAACAATCAGTCAACATGTAGAGGTTAATTACTGAAATAAATTGAAAGTAAATAGTGCATCCTGTTGTTTCTTATTGTAAGTGTGTCTGTGGAAACAAAACGGAACAAAATAACACTCGTGCAGTCCAATGTTTCCCAAACTGTTTTGCTCGCGGACCACTTTTGGCTTCGAAAAATAACCACTAATCCTCACATACTTGCTCACAAGAATAGAATGTCCGGGTGACAGGTATCCAAAATTAAAAATTTATGTCTGGGAAGTGATTTCAGTTAGATACTAACATTCCATTAGCATACACAAAACTGCGTTGCATTATTTGACCTTGATTAAAAGGATTGTCCCTCGCTTCATCGGTACAGGAAGTTTCCTAATTACATATTCTAACGATCATACAAAATAATCTTATCTCCAATTAAAGACGTTCTCGACTATTTATAACAAAACTTTTTCATTTAATTAAAACAGTAAGTATTCTTCAAATTATCCATCCCTGCAATGTATCCACGGATCCTCTGAGAACTGTTCGGAGATCCCTTGAGAGCACACCTTGGGAAACACTGGTCCATTCTCTTTCCTTATGCATAACAAAGTGTCTGGCTAGGTTTACCGGACCGCTGTTTCGTTTAACCTTTAGGCACCATGCATCCTATATATAGGACAGGCGTACCGCTACTCCCCAGAGTATGCTTTTTATATATTTAGTCAACAAATATATTTAATTATTTTTTTAGACTTTCTCTCTCAACCTCCGTGCATTCTTCCACAAAATGTCGTGTATTTCCTAATGTTACCCTTCTTGGTTCATAAAATATTCACATTTTACATAAATGGTATGCTAAACTCTAAATATCCAGCCCCAGGGCCAAAGGGTTAATATACTGACGGAGGGTGTCTGTGTGGGAGCCCGAACAGTGCTGTGTAGACATCCTACTCCACTTAGACTTCGGGCTTGTGAGTGATGGGATTTGCAGCAGCAGGCATTGAAGGATGAAACGGAGAGAGCGGCGACTTTTGCTTGTTTCAATTTATTTCCATCTAATATACTCATATAATATATCATTCAATGTTTCGACTTAGAACTGTCTTAATTATAAATGAAAAATCATCATGCAACAATAAAAACTCAACAATATTTTTATAATTTTTATAACTTTGGTTTTTAAACATTTCGAGAAAAACATTCTCCATCGTGTTAAGCATTCAACAATATATTCGAATCAACTGTTCAACATGTACAGACGTCATCTAGTTTCTATTACGTCACAATCAACACAGAAAGAAGTTTCGTCATAAAAATGAACACATATCAATTGAATAATACGAGAATCATAACGGTCAGTTGATTTGACGTTGGGAGGATCATAAAGTATTTTAAACGCTAAACACACACGGACAGAGAGAGTGATCAGCAGCAGCTGGCTCAGCAAGAGAAGGCAATGTTGCAACAGTGGCAACTCCGCACCATTGTGCTCCCTACTGATACATAGTTTAAACACAAATATACTGGAATCTTGTTAGTGCCAGGTTCGTGTCAAACACTGATATGATTTTTGCTACCCAATGATCTACTGTCGATATTTATCGATTCACAAAGCTACAGGTCCGCTCTACGTCACTTCAGTCTTGCTGCAGCAGATTGACCAATGCTGCTCACATTCGGGCCGGCTTCTGTCGTTTATTGCCTTATAGACCGCGAAAATGTTTTTCTTTTCAGTGTCAAAATGTATACCATCTATAAATTTGAATTATGAATAACACTGAAATTAGAAGCTGTATTTTACTTATATCATTACAAGAAGGGTCCCATTTAAGGTACAGTCATATCCACAATTCTTGCACGTAGCTTCAACAGTCTTGGCTGTCATTCGCAATGGCAAGAGTGCCGGGTGAATTTGAAAATTTATTGTGGTGTTTGTATAGTAAAACCAACT
>Ga0123357_10007064_pt1 | contig 13818 bp, 10 predicted proteins | sample TergutEmb28metaG_FD_89873 | JGI IMG/M metagenome (GOLD analysis project Ga0123357, IMG submission 89873) | Embiratermes neotenicus P4 segment gut microbial communities from Petit-Saut dam, French Guiana - Emb289 P4 | ecosystem: Host-associated > Arthropoda: Insects > Digestive system > Gut ... | reverse complement strand
ACACACACACAATACACACATACACATACACACACACATACACAATACACACATACACATACACACACACATTACACACATACACATACACACACACACAATACACACATACACATACACACACACATACACAATACACACATACACATACACACACACATTACACACACACACATACACACACACAATACACACATACACACACACACACACACACATGCAAACACACTGTTTTCTTTGCGACAATATTATCTACTGAACTACCGAAAGGATATTTTCAAGACAGATATATTTATACAGCTTATGATTCAGCATGGATGGTCGTCTGCTCTGAGTTTATTAACTTCTTTTCAAAAAATTGTTTCTAACAAAAACCTAATTTTAAAAAATGACAGTGCTGCCTAAAGCGGAATTCTAGGGACCTTAACATATTTTACATACTTCTCTTGGTCTACACTTGAGTCAGGATGTCGATTTCAGAGTTGCCTTTCTTATTTACACATGTTAGGAAGATTTTGTTCCTTATTTGCAGGATCAACTGTTGATCCCCGAAAGAATTTACCTAACATCAGGCATAAACAACTACAATTTTAAAGTTTACCAAGATCACGAGCCTGTAATTTTTGTTAATTAAATTTATTACTTTTTCTACATGCTAACTGTTTGCACGGGTACAACTCTAAAAAGAACGTATGTTACTAACGAGAGAGGAAATTTGCGTATAACGAAATACTGAGATCATTCGCGTAGTCATTGTTGCCGTGGAAAAGCAATAAGCATTAAATATGATGAAAGTGTGTCTGCAATCTTAGTTATCCAGAATGCACCGCGCATGCGACCTATTATACTGTCATCTGTGGCCTGTCTGACTCTACCATATTTTTCCACATTATCTCATAACCGGCACGATTTTCGAATATATAACATAAAATGAGTGTTTTGTTTTTCTCTAAACTTTTATCTGGAACATTTCTCATTCTAAGACGAAGTGAACGATGTGTGATCAGAAACGTAAGTAAGTATTCATATCAAGTACCGTTTTTTTGCCAGATTTTAATGAAACTTGAACTTTATCGACATATTTTCGAAAATACTCAAATCAAATTTCATGAAAATCCGTCCAGTGGCAGCCGAATTGCTTCGTGTGGACAGACGGACGGACGGGCAGACAGAGAGAGGCAGATAAATGCGACGTGGCTAATAGTCCCTTATTTCTACGTTGCGAACACACCTAATTAAGGTATCGGTATATAACATAGATTAATTTAACACTTTAAAGATGAAAAATAATCATAATTTTGTTTAGAGGTCCGGGTCGTACCGTGTAGTAAACACACTCTGTCTTGGTTATAAAAACGAATCAGTTAACACTGCACAGGGCAATATTGTCTGTTTATTCTGTGAGCCATACAAAACTTACGCATAAACTATGTCTGGAAAGCCTTTAATTTTCGAATGATTTACCTGTGGTACACATAGTAACCACTGGGTTTTAACGAGTTAATAACATATTTACCTCAAATTACTGGAAAGCAACATAGGATCCATATTTTGTAATACGGGTTTTTCAGTTAATGGCCCCCCGGTTTGCCATTCCTTTCAGTCTTTTGACTTCGTGTGTATCAACGTTTAATTTCAAGTGTTTAAATTATTAGGAATGGTTGGTGGGTTACGCCGATTTGTCTGGGCTGAGAGGGGTGGGGGTGGTACAATCAACGTTGGTGGAGCCTGCGTGTTCCGTTTTAGTACGCGCCAAGCCATCGACGGTGTAGGCTGGCCACAAGTTATGTTGCTACCGTTGTTTCGCTTTTGTTTCCGTGTTGTGGTCATTACGACACCATTTTAATTACCGAAAGGTGAATGTAAGACTTTAGTTATCAGGTTACAGTACAAGACTGTTAATAAACATACAATCCTATATTATTGTTGATTTATTAGCAGCTATTACAAATGTGTATGTGTTAAATTAATAAAAGTTTGATCGAGACTTTGATTTGAGTGGGAAAGTGTGACCAAACTGGTGAATAATATCAGAAAACGTATACCACGCAAAATGACAAAAAAACACAATGTTGTTATTTATAAGACCTATTTCTAAAATGTGTAATACAAACAACATATAGATACTTATTTTCTGTGACAGTTTGTTGCGTTAGAAGATGGTATGTTGTATGTGAGAAATATAATTCTTCCTCCATGACGTGTTCCACTTATACTCGTGTCTAGTGAGATGAATGAAAATAATACCTTGTGCAAAGAAGCGGAAGAAATTGGTGACAGTTTTGGAAGTTAATGGAAAGTGGGACTCGAGTGTTTAATTTGGGTTAGTGAGGCTTTGTTAAGCACCAGAAAATCCGTCAAGATGATGCTAGGAGATTTCGAATTTCATCAATGGTGAGTAAATTAATATTATCTAGATCAACTGATAAACGTAAACAAGACTTCCAGTCCAGTCTCTTATTGTCTTCGAGTGCAAACTTTTACACGTTTTGAAAGTCTTTGTGGATTGCAGACCTGCTGTCTTATGTTATTAGACCTGGCACATCGTGCAGCAATGGATACAGTGTGTAACGTTTTACAAAGTAGTTCTGCAATATTTCTTTAAATTCACGGTTATAACTTAAGTTAAATTTTTAAATTTGAGGACTATTAGGCCTGCTATAAAGTTTTACCTATCCTATCATATTCCAAAGGAGGCCAGGTCTGTGATCTAGCTACAGATAATGCAGTCGTCTGTCGATATAGGCATCAAATGTGTCAGATAAGTTTCCGTAGGCGACACTTGATTTACCTTAGCTCGTTAAACCGCGTGGTGACATAATGTATGAAATCATGCTAGTGCATCCCCCAGATTTTAAATAATGTGGGGCAATTAATATGTTGAAATATGTGTGACAAGTATGGTTACTGTAATGTATCGCTGTAACCGATTGAGTTGATTCTTCTAAGGGTTATTTGACAGCATTTCAGCTTTTGCCGGTGCACGGCTTGCAGCAGGTTAAGGTTGCGTGTAGGACAGCTAGTTCACGCTGTATGCCTCCACGGCCGCAGTATGTGCAACATGCTTGAAGGTTACCTGATATTGCACTGGACGCCTATTTTCAAGTTTTGCATCCTGCACCCCACCGATTACTTTGTCCAAGTCAGAAGTTCCACCAGAGCAAGAACACTTTCCTTGTTTTCCAAAAAGTTTATTTTCAAAATTATTCAGTATTAATATTTTGATATTACATTAATCATTAATTGAAGTTTTTATTTTCAAGACATGGATTTCCTCCAACCCAACAGACAAGTTGCGCCATTTGGTGCGATGCGTCCCACCGGTTAAAAAGCAATGAGGTTGGTAAACTGATCGTTCGTGTGTGTGTAGATAAGAAACTAATCAACCAAAAATTCAAATTATTAACCAAAGACCTACAATAACTCAGAAGCTCTTAGTAGGGTCTGAAATTCTACTGTCACTGGATACAAATCTGGACCATTTTCAGTAGACAAGATCTGCCCTTGAACGCACTGTTTGAAGGTAAATATTGCAATAATTCTGCAGCCTCTAATTTCGCACACGTTTCATATATCTCAGTAACGCGAAGAAATTAAGCATTTATGTTTGACGTAGCCCGAGGATAACAATACAGACCTAGAATGACGTTAAAATTCGAGGTTTTATGGCGTTGAAGAATCATATTATAATCTAATGTGCTATGAAACTGTGTAATTGGGTAATGGGTATCAACGTGACAGAAAAGAATGTTTCCATCATTAAGTAATAAAAATAGTAAAACGTAGGGTCTCATAGGATAATTAAAAGTAAATAAGAAGATAAATTTTGTATAAAACCCAAATCCTTATAGAAAAGCAGGCCTAAAATAGAAGTGAGCACACCAAATAGTTTTGGCGTGATAACATATCGAGATATCGATTTGCGTGGGATGTTAGCTTGTAGGAGAGTTATGAGAAATATGTATAAAATTCCTACGTGGATCCCCGATGTAAAGAGGAAAGAGTGACGAGCTGTTTCGAATACGGTAATGGAACTTCGATTTTTATGAAAAAGAAATTTATGGCCAGCTAATCTGCTACCAGCTTCTCAGTGAGAATACTTCTGTGTAGCATAAGCTAAATATCATGGGCTTTAGGGTAATACAGGAAACGACGTACTTTTCAAGCGGACGTCCCTGCGATGTCAAAGTGGGTAGTGGGTTTCTGAAGGTCCGCTCTGAGACGACATTCGGGGATTTACGGAAAGTTTATATCCAAGAGGTCATGTGCAGAAAGTAGGGTGGAAAGTGAATGTATGAGACCAAGACTGTAGAGAAGATTATTATGAAAATAAGAACAATAGCAAGAAAAGTTGCAACTTTAAAGGAAAGTCAGGAGTTTAAATTTCTCACAGCAGCTTTGGTGAAGGCTCAAGTCTTCTGGGATGTGACACTGTTCCGCCGTGTGAATGACTCCCGACGTTTCGGAAGATCATAGTGTCTTTATCTTCGAGGATAAACCAGAAAGTTTAAGTTGGCACTACGATCCTTCCGAAACGCCGGGAACCAATCACTCCAACACACAGCGTCACATGCCAGAAGGATTGGATATTTGTTTGGTGCAAAATAGTGTCCATAGAAGTAACTCTAGAAGTATAAGTGTATTCTACTTCTAGGTACTGTAAGTGGTCCTGTACCGTCGTATCCGATTTTTGTGTCCTTACTGTGATTTTCTGATCGAAGAAGGAATCCGGTTTGTCCGAAGTCTAGGTAATAAGCAAAGTTACCCCTGTGTTTGTGTCAACACCATGATTGGAATAAACATGGAGTAAAATCACAAAATCACATACTCTTAACTTTTTTGAAAGCCAAGTGGGTCGTCAGATTGACGTCCCGACCTGATTAACTATGAGGAAAGAGCCCCCGGTAATCTTGTGAGGGGAGGCTGCTTAAGCCTCGCGATCTCTTCGGAAGCTATGGAGATACAGATATCACTGCCGGTCTAGGGAATCGAATCTCATTTCCCCGGTTTTCCAGCCTGTAGCGTAGTGATGAAGGATTTAATTACCATAAGATACAACTAGTGTGTATTACATATTTTACTCTGGCAACAAGTTGCGACTAATTATGTGCATCTCAGGCCAATAGATTCCTCACGTGTAGACGTGTAATATATAGAAACCTCTTTTACTTCATTTTTATGATAGTCTGGAATTTAGTTGTAAATTTTATTGAATATTCTGTTTTCATTATTCTTCAATTGGGAATAATGTTTTGTTTATTTTATACTGTCGATCGTGAAGGCGAGGACTATTCTGTACCGCACTGCTTTATGTACTCCTGTCTACTACCTGATGATGGTCGAATGAACAACTGAAACATGGTATGGAAAATAATAATAAAAGAAGGTATAACGTTCGGGTGTTGTGTTGGTGTGGAATGGATAAACAATAGTAAAAGATAAAAAATAATGTGTACATTTTTATTTATTACACTTTGTCACTGCAGTCCCTAATAGTAACAGAGTAGAGTAAATTTGTGTACTGGATTCCGTCCTTTGTAAATAGCAGGGAAATTCAGCATATTGAACCATATGTCAAAAACCAGAAATTATAAAAAAAAACACGGATAAAGGGCTACAAGCGTCAACAAGAACAACTAGGCGGGTTCCATGTACCTTATGCTGCATATTCTTATACTGCGTTGAAATGTGATTGCTTAGTCTACGAATCCTCCTTTAACACCTTTTAATCATCATCATCATCATCATCATCATGATCATCATCTTCTTCCTCCATGTATTAGGTCGTTTGACCTGTTCCGACATCGACGCATTGCCATCGTTTCCTGGGGCGTCCACGGTCTTTTCTTCCTCGAGGTTTGTAGTTGAGGGCTTGTTTCGGGAGTCTGGTGTTGTCCATTCTTTCAAGGTGGTTGATCCTGTTTTGTTTGTGTTTGAGTCTCAAGTCTTGTAGTCCAGAAATCTCTAATGCTTTCCTTATGACTTCTCTTCTTATTTTATCCAGTCTTGTGTATCCCGTAACACTTCTTAGAAAGAGCATCTCTGCAGTTTCTAGGCGAGTCATGTCTGTCTTCATGGTTACCCATGTTTCGCTGTCATAGAGTAGTGATGGTCTAGCAACAACTTTATAACATTTCATTTTGGTATCTGTACGGGTTTTCTTTAAGTGCTTTCTGATAGTGCCGCGTATTCCTTGGAATCTGTTTATTTTTTTGTCAAAATCTGGTTGACCGTCTACACTCAGTTCGCATCCTAATAATTAAATTGTTACACTTGCTCTACTTTTGGTCTGAATACGAAATTGATAAATAAATTATTAATAACTTTTAATAAAACTGTATACAATATATTTTATGAATTTTATACTATTGGCCCGAAGATGTCCATATTCAGTTGAAACATACAGAATAAAAAACGGAATATACCCTAGTTATGTTTGACGGTATTAAATCTTTTATTATTGCGACAAAAATAACGAGCTGAAAAACGCAAAAATAGAGCGTAGTCACTGTACCGACAGATATATTCAGGTTTTTCCAAAAATTAGAACTTAGCACAGCTGTAACGTAAGTAACCGTGACCACTATTTGACCTGATTCCATGTCTGCTACGCGTTGTACATGAATAGGTGTTTTTATTTTATCAGTAAGCACGTACATGCATGAGTCACGGCTAATTCAAATGAAGCGTGACTTTTAAGGAACAGTGCGTAAGGAATCAGCTGGTAGACCTCTAAGACTGACGTCGTTATTAATTTAATAATTTTCTTTCCTCTGAACCATTACTGTCGTCTTAAGTACCTGCACATAGTGAAGGGAAAGGTTTTCCAACCTACATATACTAATGGCACTCTCCGTACACGCTCGTTGAAACAGTCCGTCGATATATCGACCCATTTCATAAGTTAGTACATAAAGCTGTTGAAATATTAGTTCATGCTTCACATACAGGCGTGCTGCCTGTTGCCGTGGGCACTTAACTGGCGGCAAATTTAGGCCAAATAAATCTGCCGAGACGTAGAAAACGAAAACCTAAGAATCCCCACTGCTGCACCCCATCCTCTCACAATCTTCCATCGCGGTGCCTGTTACACAGTCAAACTGCTCTTAACACCGATGCTGTTAGCGTTAATTGAGCAACTCAAAAGTCTGGAAATTATGCTTCTCCTTTCACGCACACATGACGGCACTGCTGTAAACGATTTTATTGTGACACTTGCAGCAGACCTGAATACGTAATAGCTTCAAAACGTTCCCGAAATTCGCCGGTATAATTTGCGGGAATAGTTACTGTGAATAAAGAAACACATTGGCATCCTTCGTCGCCTTAGGAGTGCGGTCAGTAGGAAACGCCCAGAAAAATGGAGAACCCATATTTAGTTTCTCTTTCACGACAATGCTCCAACATACCGGTCGTTTTTGGTCAAGAATTTCTTACCAAAGAACAATGTGAGAACGCAGAGGAATCCTTGGTGGAGGACGTCCCATTTTGTCTAAAGTACAATATTAAAATGAAATAAAATATATACTCCATCTGACACAATTATCTTTTTATTTCACTATTTCAAATTTCAAATATTTGAAACAATAAAATAAAAAGATAGATGTATCAGACGGGGTACATATTTTATTTCATTTTTATATCGTACTGAGGAATCCGCTTTGCTCTCCTGACCTGGCTTCAGCTGATATTTACGTTTCCTCTCGACTGAAATCTGCATTGAAGGGACGGCGCTTTTGAGATGATCACTGACAATAATGCGACGGAAGAGCTGAATAGGCTCTCACAAAGTGGTTTCCAGGAATATTTCCAGACATTTACAGTTACTGGCGGAAGTGCATAGTTGCACAAGGGAATTATTTTGATGGAAATTAAGGTTAAATAATTGTATTCTTTGCGTTTCTCAGGAATAAAGTGATTCTGGGAACATTTTGAAGATAACACGTATGTCATGTAGATGAAGCTGCGTCCTACCTGATAAAGGATCTCTCCTGAAGATAACGACCGTTGGGACGGACATATTTCCCTTACCTTCTTTTTGGTCAGAGTATGTGCATTAAATTATTAGGGTACTTAATGGGTATTACGATTTGATGTACGATTTGAACAAAGACATGTGAAAGGATGGCGAGATGAATATTATTAGAAAAATGACACACAATTGGTCATAGCATTATTTTTTAAAAATATTTAATCGAATCTTCTCAGTTTCTGTCATTCATAGACTTCGTCATGCGACACAACACGCAGAATTGTTAATATTCATCTGTGGAAACACTTAGGAAAATAAGGCCTACTTTAAAAAAAATCGGTGTTCCACGTTCAGTACATTCGTCACTTCATACTTACTTACTTACTCCATGCAGCAAAGTCCTTCTTGAGAATCTAACTTGCTATCAGCTAGTCGAGAAATTCCGGCACTTTATGGAACACGGAGTATCATTGCCGTGTTTACAAGTGCCCGCCACCTGTCCCTATCCCAAGCCAGATCAATCCAGTCCATGACGCCCCATCCCACTTCCTGAAAATCCATCTTACTATTATCCCCATCTATGCCTGGGTCTTCCTAGTGGTCTCTTTCCCTTAGGTTTCCCTACAAAAACCCTTTATACACCTCTCCTAGCCGCCATACGTGCTACGTGCCTCGTTTATCTCGTTCTTATCGACTTGATCAACACTTTTTCAGTACTTATAAAGAAAGAATCAAGGCATTCTTTCATAATCGAGCCAACATTGTTACATATAGCGTGTTTCAAATTAAGTTCAGGGGTTAGTAAATTGTGTACTAAAATCCGTTGTAAATTTCTTCAGTACTGACTGAATTAACAAAAATTATGCGTGCGTGGAGCTGGAAGGAATAAATTAGAGACATCCAGTTTGATTTGTATAAGTATTAACAGGTTTATACGTGGGAATTCCCGTTAATACGAGAAAGTTTATTCGGTTAAGAGACTTTGGGGACACTCTGTATTTTATGAATAGGAGGTGAATTAATTAGAATGATGCCGAAAACTCATTACGCAGTAAACATAAATTTTGCGCTGTTTCAAACTCCAGAGAAACTCCTACGAAGCTGCGATCAGCTGATAATTTTTTACACGATGTTGGCCGATACGGAGGCAAGAGGCAGATCTTTTACCATTGCAAACAGAAAAAGTCCTGCTCCAAACATCCTTATCTACACACAAAAGGATTCTAGCTTTTGGTGACATTAGAACATAGGAATATATTTTTTGTGCTTTTCGTGATTGCTAGCAGTTGCTACTACTGCTCTGGTTTCTGCTGTTAGTTACCTTTCACGCACAGTCCCAGATTTTTCTAGCCTAAACAACGCTTGTAAACTTGGGAGAACAATTTTGAAACATGCCCATGCGCTGCCATCCGTGCGACAGATAGTCTGGAGGTGGCGTATGTTTATCCGCCTGTCCGCCCAAGTATTTTATTTAAAATTATGGAATTTTCGTGACTTTTTTATAAGTGGTCTCTGAATTAAAATTTATAGAAAGAATTTAATTTGGGCTGGTTTCGGTCAAATACGAACTCCAATTTACACATACCTCACGTGGGACTTTTCTCACTAATGGTTCACCATAATAGAACATACTGATGTAATGTGAAGGGTGGGCCTATAGGTGTCGAGAACAGCTGTCCAGCGGACAATTATGCACGCAATGTTTAGGAACTCACAGTCGACGTCATAAGCGATCGAAGTTTGGGAACTCTTCTGCATTGAAACGTGAGATGCACTCATACTCTCTGGATATGCATAAAGACATACACACATCTGCGAGTTTAACTTTCATAATGCGATCCAGAAATGAATTTGATGTTTGTATAAACGCATTGCAAAACTTTGTATTACTAATAAGTGAATAAGCCTTCTCCACCTGCTACCCGAATCCTTAAATTTTCTATCTCTTTTAGGCGCTCCGTCCGTCCGTCCGTCCGTCTGTCTGTCTGTATTCTTGGTAGGCCAGCAAATGGAGAACAGTTGACCGAACCTACACCACTTTGATAACGGGGAATATTAAAGGGAATTGTCGAGTAGTTGAAATTGTGACTAAAAAGGGAAAATATTTCATATAAAGTGGAGCATGCGGTGACGCAATTGGTTTAGGCACTGCGCTACAAGCCAGGAGGTCGTGGGTTCGATTCCCATTGGTGCCAATGGAATTATTCATGGACATAATCCTTCCGACCGCACCGTGATTCTGGAGTCGACTTAGGTTCTAACAGAAATGAATACCAGGAATATTTAATGGATGTGAAGGCGGCCGGTGCGTAGGGCTGACAATCTTACCACCGTCAAGTGTCGACTGTCTTGAAATCTGGGAGCTTCAAACTCCTGGAAACCTCTGGGCCGTTAACAGGCCTGTACAGTGATTGCTCTAACTTCACCTTAAATTACGTAAAAGTGTACGTATAGGAACGTAATGTGCTTATGCAGTGTACATGGAACTAATCATCATCCTACGCGAATAAAAGCAAAACGTATCTTAGGCTTAGCGACCCCCTTGAAACAGAAAGTCAATAAAGACTTGATTGTACTTGGACTACGCTCAGAAAGTGTGTTCCGTTCTTTTACTGACATTCCACTAACGTAGGACTTCAAAGGGCATATTATATAAGGTATATACGTATGTAGTACCAATTAGGACTAATTTTCTTTCACTGTGTGTGTGCGTGTGTGTGTGTGTGTGAATCAACAGTAAAGGGAGATTATTTATTTATTATTTCCTTCTATATTAGAGATTCGGTTTCTCCTAATTAGAAGAAGCACCCACTAACGATCGGCAAGCAGTGGCGCAGTTGGTTGAGGTACTGTGCTACAAGCCGGAAGGTTGCGGATTCAATTTCCGATGGGGTCATTGCAATTTTTTATTAACTTATCCTTCCGGCCCCAGTATGGCCCAGGTGTCGGCTCAGCGCCTAACGGAAATAAGTACCATGCCTATCTCCTGGGCGGTAAAGACGGCCGATGTGTAGGGCTGAAAACTTTGCCACCTTCATATGCCGACTGTATAGTAATCCTGGGACCCACAACCTCCTGAAGCCCTCAGGGCCTGTCCAGGTCTGTCGTGGGATGGCTGGCTTAACTTTACCTTCTAACGATGAATAATGCTGTGTAAATTCACTCTTTTTCACTTTATGAGGAGAGTTCGCCACAGTTTTGTTTATTTTTTACAAGTATTTCATTTGAGTCCAGAAATAATTGTGCAAGAGGAGGAGTGCGTATTCATATTACTGGCATCTAAGCAGTTCTGTTTGTATTCATCACATTTATGCCGTTAATAGAAGGGAACAACCATAATAATTATCATCCGTCACGAGTTAGGCCTTGATAGACTTGTTTTGGCCTCGTCTAGTAGTCTCTTCAAAGGTCTTCCAAGTCGTCTTCGTCCATTTGGTGTATAATTCAGAATTATTTTGGCATCCTGTTGTTGTTCTTTCTTGTTACAAGTCGTGGCCACTTTGATTGTTATGCTGTTAATGTCTCCTCGTCTGGTTCTACTTCCAACTCTTCCGAAATTTCTTCATTACTTTTGTGATTAAAAAGGGTGTACCCGGCTCTTCTTCTGAAAAAATTTAATCTCGATTGTTGTCAATATTTTTATCCTTTTTTCTAAAGATCTAAATTTCTCTTCCATGTAAAAAAATAATGTTGCAATTCTTGATTCTTAACCTAGAGGCTCGCCTCATCTGTTAGGCTGTGCGTAAATTTCCCAGCCTGTTAAATTATATATTACACATCTGTTCGCTTTGGATGACAAAAGAGATTCCTGCGGACTAATGACACTCAAATGCAGTACTATAGAACGCCAACAAGAAAAGCTGTGTTGGTCGGCTCTTCTGCAAGCGATGGTTGATTTTGTGTTGGCACTTAGCAACATCGTGCATTTTTCAGTAAACGCACACTTTTAATGAACAGCAGAACAAGACATGGAATTCACATTACCTCTTTCGGAAACACATTCTTCAATTTCGGCCCCGCAATACCTATCCGAAATGAGAAGTATCATGATTATTCTCAGGCACTCCTGGAAAAGTCGTGATTGTATTTTCATGTAGGCCGCGAATGATTTCTGATATATTTGTATATGACATGTGTAGATGATGCCAATAGTTCACAATTTATAACGAGGTGACGTCTCGTGAGGTACTGTTTATAACTTACTAAGGTACTCTGAAAACATGCTGCCATTCAGACTCTTCTTGGCAGTAATGTGAAACACTTTCAGCATAGGTCAATAGAGCAGTAGGATGCACTGTACATTACAGCAGAATTTCTTAGAAGCAGAGTAGGTAACAGCGTTTACGTAGCCACTTAAAAATGTATGTAATATTGTTAAGGTATGTGTGATAAAATCCGCTGGCCGGTCCGGATTTAAAGGTCGGGTGTGTAAAATGCTTTAGCGTTCACAAATGCCTCCGTGAGACATTCAAATTTTGCATCTAATCTGAATTTTCCACACAACACTCTCTTCCACTGGGTGAGTGGGATATGTAGGCCAGGAATACCAACTGCGGAACACTGGGTACATCTTCTTCCTTGAACATTGGATGAAGAGAGGAGGGGAGGCGTGCTCGAGGACCAACATTAACGAAAATATTATACTTCAGCTCGCGGTGATTTCGCGAATGGCGTTGGTGATACTTGAGTAAATGTGTAGAGTGTTGGTGGGATGATGCTGAAGGGGGCAAAACAAGTACTCGGAGAAACACTGTCCCGCTGTCCTAATATCCATCACAAATTCCTCACTGACTGGTCTGTGTTCGAACCTTGGCTTCTGCATTAAGATGCCGCGAATAAGCTCCTGAATCATGGTACGACCTTTCTTATTTAATTTTTCGAAGGTAATTCTACCACCAAACGAAAATGTTTTGCCGTGTTGAGAGGGTAAATCGGCTACGTTTTAATAACACTATGCAGGGGAGTACTTACTTGGAAGCTGGTAGTAACGCAGCTAGTAAAGAAATTTCCCCTCCATTTGCAGGAATAGAAAAGCTCACCCTTTAACCCCCTGGTTTGATGTTTTGCTGACCGTGCATCTCAGTATACTTATCTTAGTAATTAACCAACTTGATGCACAAAATTTTGTTTTACATTAAGTTTTATTTCATGCCTCTACATGATTCGAGCACCATGTGCTCATCATCAGGAGGTCAAAATTGTATTACACAGCCTCTGGTATCATCACACCTATAGGTGTGATGATACCAGGAGCTTAGTCGCAGCATCTTAATGCAGAAGCCAGGGTTCGAACCCAGACCAATCAGTGACGAATTTTTGATGGATATTAGAACAGCGGGACAGCGTTTCTCCGAGTACCAGAGGCTGTATAAAACAAATTTGACCTCCCGATGATGAGCACATGGTGCTCGAAACATGTAGAGGCATGAAATAAAACTTATTGTAAAATAAAATTTTGTGCATCAATTTGGTTAATTACGAAGATAAATCTCCTGGTTTGGTTTTCATTTTGTAATGCTTGTTCCTAAATATAAGGAGTTTTTTCACTATCCAAATACTTAAGCTGGAGGACCAGACCTGCAGAGCTTGTCGGCTGTTTTCGCTTGATCGCTGAGTTTATTCTCAGCCACACTCGGTATATAACACGCCGGCAATTTCTTTTAATTTTCCACGTCACAAATTTAAAGCATGTTTCACAAAATAGGTGCATGTGTGATTTTATGATCAAACACGCCCACCTGATACAATGTCGCTTTTTTTTTTTTTTTTCCCATTTGGGGGGGAGGTTTTTTTTTTGTTTTTTTTTTTTTGTTTTTAATCTTTAATTTTTTTTTTTTAATTTTTTT
>Ga0123357_10007063_pt1 | contig 13820 bp, 11 predicted proteins | sample TergutEmb28metaG_FD_89873 | JGI IMG/M metagenome (GOLD analysis project Ga0123357, IMG submission 89873) | Embiratermes neotenicus P4 segment gut microbial communities from Petit-Saut dam, French Guiana - Emb289 P4 | ecosystem: Host-associated > Arthropoda: Insects > Digestive system > Gut ... | reverse complement strand
CCCCACGACCAACAAAATCCAGTCCAAATCAAGAGTCAAAACAATGTTGCTGACTTTTTTTGATATTAGAGGGATTGTTCATTATGAATTTGTACCAACTGGACAAACAGTCAACCAAGTTTAGTATTTGGAAGTACTGGAAAGGTTGTGTGAAAAAGTTAGACGGAAACGACCCGAACTTTCTGCCAACAACTCATGGATCTTGCATCACGACAATACACCTGCTCACACGGCACTGTCTGTGAGGGAGTTTGTAGCTACTAAACAAATAACTGTGTTGGAACACCCTGCCTATTCACCGGATCTAGCCCCCAATGACTTTTTTCTGTTCCCGAAGATAAAGGAAATATTGAAAGGAAGGCATTTTGATAACACTAATGACATCTGGAGTAATACAATGGCAGCTCTGAAGGCCATTCCACAAAACCAGTTCCAAAATTGTTTTGAAGGGTGGACTAGGCGCTGGCATCGGTGCATATCTTCCCAAGGGGAGTACTTTGAAGGTGACCATGGTGGTATTCAGCAATGAGGTATGTAGCACTTTTACCACAATGTGTTTGTGAACTTTATTGTCCGACCACGTATCTTAATCTTTAAATTTTTGGATAGCAAACTGGAAGATAAAAGATTCTGCACTTAATGATAGCAAGCATTTCCTGACTTCAATCTGTTCTTAATCTTCCTGAATAGAATTTTGATTTGTTAAGATTGTTCCCAACTATATGAACTCTTCCACCCTTTCAAAGGAACTATTATCAGTATTTATACTCTGACTTCATCCTGCACTCTGATCTCAAGAAATTATCATGTACTTAGTCTTATCTGCATTTACTTCTAGTCCAGTCTCTGTACTAGCAACTACTAAAGCTTCTGCATTTTTCTTGATAGTACATATGCTTCCTCCCAATATAGTAACATCATCAGCATTAACCAGAAGCTGATGTTTATCATTTAATTTCAAGCCATCCTGGTTTATCTGAACCCTCCTAATGGTGTACTCTAAAGCAAAGTTGAAAAGCAATGATGATAAAGCATCCCTGTTTCAAACCACTCATAATAGGAAACATGTCAGACAAATTCTTGCCTACCCGGACTCTGCTACATGTTTCATTCAGACACTCTGACTCACTAAATTCTGCGTGACACTTTCAAGCATCTTTTTTCGCTCTTTGAAATCCCTTCCAGACACTTTTGCTATGACCCTCCAAAGTTACCAGAAAATTAACGTCCATCATCTGTGTCACTGCAGTGGAACAGTTCCATATTTGGTTAGCACAATGGTGTGTTCCCCATCCAATCAGAACATCACCTCCCACAATTCAATCAATGTCAGATCCATGCAAGTGCTCTTGAATAATCTCATACTCATGCCTGGTTAAGATGGCAACTGTAATTTTCACCAAAATTTCAGAATTCTTCATTCCTCTGTGCAGTCTAATCCTAAAGCTAATCCATTTTCATTAGTCACTATGGTGGAAACGCCAAAACATGAAATGACTTTTATCCATCTGTGTTGGTCCACATACTGAGGCTAGACAAAACAAGACATTAATAATTATATGATATAGTGATCCATTTCAGAAGACTAAGAAAAGTGAAATAAAGGTATGGGATACTGGCAACTAAATAAGAAAGAAGTAAAAGAAGAATTCATCAAGGAGATAACAAGCAAATATTCAAAATACTCAATTAGAAGTGGACAACATGAATGAAATATAGAACAAAATCAAAAAAGGAATAAATTACACAGCTGGAAAAATAATAGGAAAAGAAGAAGACTACAAAGAAAGTTTCTTTGAAGAAGAATTTCAATAATATTATATGATAAAAGGTGGCTTAAAACAAAATGACTAACAGAAATACCACACAAAATGAACAAAAATATAAAGATACAAGAAGCACTTAAACTATTCAGACAAAAAAAGAGAGTATTGTTTAAATGAAAGCTGGAGCAAATGGAAATTGCTTATAATAACAATAATAACAATAAAGACATTGCAAAATGGCTGATGCTTTTGAAACAAAAGTTTTAAGAAGAATGTTTGGGGGAGTTCATTTAAATCGAAACTGGAGTAAGCGACATAAGGAATTAATGCAGCTGCTTGGAGACTTAGACATACTTTCATTTGTCAGAATAAGTCGGCTGATTTTGATTGGTGCTGTTAATCGACCAGAGAGTAAAAGAAAAGTAAGTCAAGTATTTAATAATAATCCCCAGGGAAGCTGATTAAGAACCAAAACCAGATGGTGGAACTGTGTACAAACAGGTATTAATAGATGAAAAATTAAAAACTGGAGAGGTCAAAAAACAGAGCTGACTGGGAGAAATCCATTATGAGGTGAAGGCCCATATTGGCCTGTAGTGCCACCTAAGAAAGAGGAGGAGAAGTAATTCATTTCTGTGTGCAATTTTTGAAGTTATTGATTTCCACAATTTAAACATGTCCAATATAATCTCACAGTTCTGATCCAATCCCAAGCTTCTAAAAGTATAAAAGTATAGATATAAGTAAGTAAGAAAGTAAGAACTGGCAATGCATTTATGATCTAGTTCCATGTGAAATTTAATACACCCAGCTCAAATAATTTTATACATGCATGTGGTTTATATGGCACGCGATGATCTGGAAAGCTCTATTAGCCAGAAATTTATAACAGTCCAATACATTTCACTATTCCATCTTGTGGCAGCACCCCACACTAATTTTATGAGTTCACAAACCAATAGTTGATGAACAAACATTATGTAAAGGGTAAATTTATGCAAGTGTTAAGAAGTGATAGAAAAATGTGTACCTTGGGAACTTATTGGACACCATGCTGTGTAAGTAGCAATGAAAAGAGAATACAAATATGGGTGGTAAAACATGCCAGGCTATTGAGTGAGGGTGCTAGGCATATTAAAATATACATCAGGTATAACATTCTAGTATCCAGAAAACTGTCATATCTGGCAGGCCTTTGGAGCTCGATAAACCAGCTTTTACTGTACTTGCAAACATGTCCCTAAAACGCACTCACCAATCGCAAAGTTCTAGCAACAAGTGCTTCCACAACTGGGCCTCTGTCCCCATGCAGCAAATGCACTTCATCAATGATGAGTAATTTGACCAGATTTGTCAATGCAACATCTCCTGTAAATCATACAAGGTTCTGAAAGTATATCACTAATCCTTCCATAATTTAAATGTACAACCAATTACTTCATAATTAACACAATTCAGAAGCCCATTTTTTTTTTACAAGTTCAGGTCAGTGCTCACTCAAGTGTTGAAAAAATTTCAAACACAAAATTTGAAGAGTTACATCTGTGTTCACAACAGTCTCTAGACTGCAGTTCCAACATTATGTTGTCGAATCACAATAATATTTAATTACATTTTACATGAAAACTGTAAGAACACAGTTCTCCTTTGTCAGTAGGGCCCGTGGATAATGCCACGGATGTACTTTGACAGCAATTCAATTGTTCTTTATGTGGCAAAAGCAAAAAATGTATGAAATGCAATAACTGTTTTTCCTTGCTGTATGCCTCTTGGCCTTACCCTCTTGCCCTTAAGCGATCCTAGCTACCTAACCCCCCACACACACATACACAAAAAAACAAACACACACACACATACCAGTGAGAACCTACGTCCATACTTCATGAGTTTATGAAGTCTAAACAAGACCTGGGATTCAACACAGCACAGAGTGATTGTTACTGATGTTTTGGGACAACCTATGGGTCCCATCTGCAAGGGTCGAGGAGTCAAAGAACCTTTTTGGAATGCTTGGCCCTAGGAGATGGGACTGTTAGGTTGTCCTGAAATGTTGGTAACAAATTTCTAATCCACAGTGCTTAAATCCCAGAAGAATGCAGATTTAGATCATTTACATGGGGATGAAACGTGAAATAATGATGTGTAAATGCTTGGCATTACTGTGGAAGCCTGAAGTAATGTTTGTTCGAACTGATAATGCATAAATAGAGGGGCTGGCAGCACACAAAGTAAAAACATTACATGATTATTAATTACTAATATTTGTATTTATTTAACAAAACATTTTTGGCTAACAGATGGAGGCAAAAATACATTACTTTTTTAAATGTCTCGTATAAAATCAAGAGGTACATTATGGCAGTAAATATGGTATTTGGTGAAGAGCACAAATTGCTCATTATGCAACCTTTACTACCTCTGTCACCTACCCCTGCTTATAGATATGAGAACTACTGTAATGATTAGTTAGGTCCTTAATGTAAAATCTGATCACATTGGATTATTCATATTTAATATTGATCACACTTTGTCTAAAACATATAATTCAGAAGACAATTTGCAGTGGATTCAAAGTTCAAGGTTTTACCTCATCTAACAAATTTCAATGATGCCTCCATAACAGTGTCAGGGCTAACTTTTCTCAAATCTAGCTTTCCATCAGTTAAAAAATCAAATTCAATGCTGCGCAAAGGAACTTTAAGTTCATGTCTGCATTCATATAGTCCGTAATATACCAAAAATTTTCTAACATCACAGCTGCAGAGTAAATTTGTGCATAACGGGATAGACCAACTTGCTAAAAGTAGCATCTAAGTCTTACATCTTACCTGTCCCCTTCCTTGTGACAACATCCCACTTCTCAGGAGTAGTGACAAGCATTTGTGTTTGCAGTATTTCTGATTTTGTCAGCTGCATGTCTCCTGTTAGTTCCCTCACAGATATTCCAAGACAGTTCAACTTTCTGCTGAAGTTCTGTGTCATTTCAGCTGCCAGGGCTTTCATGGGAGCCACATATACAATTTTGAACTGATCCTTCTTGATAACTCCCTGGTCAACAAACTGCCTGATTTGGTGTACCACAGTCAACAAGGCAATATTGGTTTTACCTGCACCTGTTGGTGCACAGATCAGTAAGTTTTCATTGGTGTGGTATGCTGTATCAAACACAACGGACTGTATTCGGTTTAGAGTCTTCACACCTTGGAAAGCCATCTGGCCAAACTGTAAATAAAACATTAAACACATCTGGAGCTTAGCAACAAAACAACAATCTAATGGCACAGGATCAGTCTTAAACAGATTCTTATTTGAGTAGCTGGCAATTATTCAGCCCGTCATAAACTTCCCTGTGTTACAGGACCTGAGGGTCCATTGCCATGATCACAAAATACCACTGCACTATATACTGAGCCACAAGAGTTAATTTCACATTCCTACCACCCATACCTCAATGTTCAAACCAACATTATCCTCTCATCTACAGCAGATCCCATACAGTGTTTCCTTTATAATTTATCAGCATTTGTATGCACTTCTCAGTTTCTTTTCTGAATCAAACAATAACTCCATGAGATACCGTCACATATGCACAACGATCCTCACGTAAAGTGATCATTATGTTTGTATAATTTTAACCAAATACAAAATTTCACAAAAATGTATCCAGTGGGAAACAAGTTGCTCCACGTGGGCACATGCATGATAACAAACGTATACACAGACACAACAAAGCTAAGATTCGCTTTTTTGCACTTGTTTCATAAACGTGCCTGAAAATCACATTTATACCAAGGCCATGTTTTATGCTTTTTTGCTATAACCCCCATGCCAATTTACACAACTTCTTAATTTGCACTCTCTCATTTTTGGTTTCTGCCCTTTGGCTAGCTTATTTGCATTTCTTTAAGATTTTTTTTCTTCATGGGAATGTCACTTTTTATTTAAGACTTTTTCATTTATGCCCACCTTTTCAGTATTGCAACTTGGGCATAAAACAAGGACTTGCAATAGTTAATTCTTACCAAACTCAAACTTTCACAACCATGTTCTTAGTTTACATTCTAGAAAATATTACTATAATGAAATGTGAACATCTATGACAGGTTTATTGCCATACATCATTTCGGGGCCCTAAGTGGCACTAGTACCAGTCCCACCATGCTAGTTGTCTATGATTTGTTACTTACGACTCTAGAAAATTAAAATGTATGCTGGTTGGGTGTTCTCCAAGGGCAAAATCTTCACACAGTTTTTCATGAATACTAGTCACTGATTCAAAAACTGAATTGGGGGGAGGGATTTTGTGACCTCAATAATCCATTTTTTCATATTGTAGGAAGGCAACTAGGCTAATGGTTATTAATGCACTCTGCACTTTAATATCAGCCTTCACTCCACACCTCCAACAAATGTTCATAAATGCAGTGTTCCTGGTTACTGTGCCCAGCTCCTCAAGAACAGTGTGACTCAATACATTGAGTAACGATCCTAACCGTTTGGAAAAAGCTTCCCTTTACCTCATCCAATGATGAAATTTGTACCAAATTATTTCCCACAGAGATTGGTGCTGGTTCTGACACTGGAATGTCTACTTCCTCATACTGCTTGCAATCCGTCCTTCTGACATCAGAAGACAGCATCACTTTAACACCAGCTATGAATCCTGTTGGCAGACCATTCTGAACTCAAATTTCTGTCTCACAATGGCAAATACAAGGTACATGTTGCCAACAACTGCATATTCATTAGATCCTACTATATTTAACAAGCTGCAGCAATGTAAGTTACAATCATGCAAATGTGTGTCAAGACATCATCAATTTAAAAGAAATGACCTGCAGACATTTCCATACGTACAAAATGTCAGAACATTTGAATATTCAGTCCGTTGGATATATTATGGCCTCATATATATTTATGTGCTCAACTGCCACCAATTTATATATAAAATATTTCATCCTCTGGAAACCAACACATATAAAATGTGATGTTACAGGCACTGGATGTAGTAAGTGTCTTGCTGCAACCTTGATTCTTTAACCTTTAAACAACTGGGTTGGTATTTCAATTTTACTGCAGGGTTTATGAAAAGCATATTTGAACATAAAAAAGAGAAAACTATGAAATAAAGAGCATTTGTGGAAAATAAAAAAGATATTATGCAGCATGTCTTAAAAATGCAGAAATTTCCTTGTCTAAACATACAAAATGAATTTCTAGGGGCATTTTACATGCATCATGAATTATGAAATGGAATAAATCTAGCTATAGGGAGGAGAAACACAACTCTGAAAGGTGGACTCACAGAAAGTGGCCACATACTGTCTACTGTCTATGGTGAACACATCTTCCTCACATGGAACAAAAGGCAGTGGCACTACACTGCCTAGGGTCTACTGTGACCATGTTCTTCAAGTGGAACAGTAATGAAATATGACCAACCTGCTGTCTGTTGTGCTTGTTGCTGCGAGTCATACACGTGAGGATACTTCTCCTGTGCCTGCGTTGTTCTTGATCGCTCTCGGAATATCGGAGCAATCATAGCTGCCTGTAGTGCTGCTTGCCTGAAACATTTTCCATATTTTGTAAGTAGCCTGTAAATATGAGCTACTCTTTCAATGTTCACATGAACTTAAAATTATAACATGTGCCAGTTCATAAACTATGTTAAGGTTTTCCCAAAACCACCTGTCTTTCAAATAACCTCACAGAAAGCAGCCAACAGGTTGAGGGGTGATGCTGCTGGTAACCACGATAACTGTTCCTCAAAACAGCACAACTGGTCTAACAAGATTCCTGCCTTGAAAACATACTCAAGAACACGAAGTAAAGAATGTGATATACCATTAAATAAAATATTTCTATAGTGATGCCATGAAAGGAAATTTCATGGAGTGGGAACACTGGAGCACACTACAGTTGCACCCCACACCACCCCACTCTCTGACCACTGTCAACTAGCCTGAAGCACTTGACTTATTGCTGTGGCTTCATTACAGTATAACAACTACCTTTTTGCTCTCAGTTCTACTGGATTAAACTCAGGTTCTTCATCTTCATCGTCACTTTGGTTTACAATTTTGTTAAGTTTCTTCTCTTCCTTGCGAGCTTGCTTCAGTAGCAGTTTTTCTTGTTCTGACTGCACCACAACTTGACATCCATAATTTGGTCTTCTTTGATCAGGAACTAAAGATTTCAAATTCATTAGTTATGAAAGCAGCATACCAACTGCATATGTTACATAAAAATAGAGAACATCTATTTAATATATTCAGAGTACAAAGTAATAAGACAGATATTTAACCTTTATCCTATTGGGGTGGGTATTTAAATTTTAGCACAGGGTTTATCAAAAACATGAGTATTATTTGAACAGAAAATGAAATTATGAAACAAAGGCATTTTGTGGAAATGAAACAGACATTATGCAACATGTCTTAGAAATGCAGTAATTTCCTTGAAGCTTAAATATATAAAATACATTTACAGCAGATATGAATGAGAAAACATATATATAAAGAGTAAACTATGAATACAGGAAATCAACAAATCTGAAAAGACAAAGATTATATGTTCATCAAATAAACAGGCACAGTGTTATGCCCACAGACTATACATGGATGACAACAGAATTCCTCTCATCTTACTTATCAATCTTACCTGACCGAGATGCATGTAATTTTTTCTCAGCAATAGATGCACTATATATAATGTCACTTCTGTGTTCTAGAAGTGACTGAATGAACTCAAATCTGTCAAAGCCCAATAAATCAAACAGCTGTAAAAAATACAAAGGTTAACTTTGTCAGCCATTGGAAGTAGTAATTTTAAATGATACATGCAATGCCTGCAAATATAAGTCTTCCAACTTACACAGTTGCATACTAAAAATTACCAAATTTGGAATCTGTACAACCATGACATTCAGACATTTTTGGAGCCACATGACACTGTGTGTGTGTATGTGTTTGTATGTGCGTGCACACATGTGAGCATGTGACAGGACTAGCAACTCACTGAACTATTTAACACAATAAATAAATTAATTAATTAATTAATTAAAATAGTAGCACAGTAGCCAAGTCATCCTGAATCTCTTTCCATATAATTTTCATATCACAATTTTGTGTGCATTTGTCATTTGTGTCTTCTCATCAACCTTCATTTACTTATTAAAATAAAATGTAAAATTCTATATCTTAACATGTACTTCGAGCCATACATCTTAAAACTTAATATTTTACATTTCTGCACTGGTTATTGCAATTTTTGTAATATATCCTTTGTATGACACCTCCCTGAGAATGGTCACAAGAGTGGTAGAAACATGTGCATGTAGGAGGTTTACTATGTTAATGATATAACATGAGATACTCTTAACGTTTATATATATTTGTTGGTTTCACCTTCACATTGAATGGTATAATAACATAATGCTTATCACATTCCTGATATCACAATAATTATATATTACAAATTTGTCCACACAGCCAATAAAACTGAGCACATCTCTTTAAAATTTTGGAATATTTACAGCAGTACACTCTTCATACCAAATGATGGGCCAGAAAAATGCAGTCTGCACCAATGACAATGTACTTTTGCATTCTTCCACTAGCATATTGTTGAACAATTTTTTACCCTACACCCCCCCCTACCCACAAAAAAAAAGAAAGAAAGAAAAGAAAGGGGCACAAATACCAATTTTGGAATATCCACTGTAATCACTTAATTTAGCACCACATGCCCTTTTGAAATTAAAAACCTCTTTCAAGGGGTGTCATTTTAAATTACTTGAAGACATTCAGAGATGTCTAACAACAGCATTGACAAGAGTTTCAAAAAATGACTTCTAGGGATGTTAATGGGAAGTGCACTGCATGTTGGTGTACTACAGCATGTCCATTAATGTCCATGTCTTTATACACCGCATTTCAGACCATGGGTGTTCATCTCATGGCTTACAGTCACATTTCTAAAACATGTGTACTGTCAATACTGCAAAATAATTTAGGAGATTGGGTATACCACTCATTGTTATTTTTACATGTGTGGCCAACAAACCAGTCCCACAATCAGAGCTGTGGCCATTTACCAAAAAAGGTCTGACACCCCTTTACTATCCCAAAAGGCCAAATGCTGGTCTCTAAAATGTACTGGAAAAGGGCCTTGCACGTCATATGCTAGTCTCTGTGTGTTTACTTGGTAGTAATTTAAATGTCCACATTAAGCCAGAAAAACTCAATCCATCAATATACACAACTGACATTTTAATCTGTCTACTACTGGTCAGTAGTTTGCGACACATAATTTGCCCACAATCAGACAAAGCAAATTATGGGGATCAGACCTCTGGCAAGTAGCCTCAGGGAATGACAAAGAACCAGCATCCAAATTTAAATTGTTACAGCTACATCTGCTTACTTCATTCTGCAGTTCATCATTTGAGCGACCTGAATTTAACATGGTGACTACTGTCTCAGCAAATTCATCAGAAGAGAGTCCTGGTGGATTACTCCCTTCATAATACTTCTGCAGTTCTTTATCCAACCATGATTTTCCAAACTGTAATGCATTATAAACAGTAATACAGCATACATTTAACACAAGTAAAATTTATATTAGATATGTCATTCTCAGAGTGATGAAAGTCAAAATCACAATCTTTGGAGATGATGTGCTACATACTTAGCCAAACAAATACAACCATTTCAATGGAACCTTCTGCTTTCACCTCCATTCCCTTACCATGAAATACAGAGAACAGCTTCATATATAGGGGTATACCTCTCAGCATGGCTATCACAACCCACAAGACTATGATCAGAATTCGTTAAGTTCTCTAACCCACCTGTAACACTTTTTGTGAAGTCTAGGGGTTGGGGAAAATATTTTATTTCTTTACAATTAAATATTTCAAAACTACCTTACAGAGAGACAGAATTATATTCTGAGACTGCATATAAAAAACCCGAATATTCTATCGCATCAAATTTAAATATATAATTTATTTGGGTAACATGAATATCAGTTGGAGAGATCATGTGACAAATGTAGATTACATAGAGTCAAGGAGGACAGGAATATCCTACATACAGTAAAAAAGAAGGAAGGCTGACTGGATTGGCCACATATTGCATAGGAATTGGCTTCTAAAAATATTACTGAAGGAAAGATAGAAAAAAGAATATAAGTGACAGAAAGACATGGAAGAAGACATAAACAGCTACTGGATGACCTTAAGGAAAAGAGAGGATGCTGGAACTGAAAGAGGAAGCACTAGATTGCAGTCTGTGGAGAACTCGCTTTGGAAGAGGGATGGACCTGTTGTAAGGCTGACTACAGAATGAATGCAAGAATGAATAAATGAATGAATGCATAAGAACACATATGTTTGAAAATAACATAGCACTAATTGTGAAAGACGATCACACAAAAGATGAGGTCAGTCAAAATATGCGGTGGTTATGATTTATTGTCCTAATTATTAGCTACATTGATTTTCAGATCCAAAAATACTATGAATTTCAGTTTCTTTGTATGACAAGAAGAACGTGACATGCAAAAGCAACATACGCGCCTGGAAAACACACAGTTTAAGAAAATTCTCAGAATACCCAGCAATACCGGCCATAACTTAGTGTATTAATTTCTCCAAGGACTCGACACTTATGGAATAGGACGTATTTGGCACCCTCCACTTCTGTAACATCTCTAACCATAGTCATAACCACCTCTTTGTATAAAAGACTAATGTAAAGAACTCAAAAACTTCTATATAAATGCTAAGTACAATAAGACTAAATAAACTTAATACTATTCATATTCCATGCTTTAAAGACACTATTATAAAATTCCAATGAAATGCACTTACAGTTGATAAGTATTTACACCGTATTATCAAAAATATACTCTCCTACATGTTTCAGCTTGAGAAAGCCATCTTCAGGAAAATTCATATACTAAGGAACGGGATGTCAATATGTAAAACATACAAGATGAAACAACTGTGTACAGGGTAATAATAATCCACCAATATGACAGGTCAGTTAAAAAACCAGTGTGAGAGTTAAATTTGTTAAAATTAACCTCTATATTTATGTCTTGGATTACAGTTTGTGTGTGGCACATTTTGCATACAAACATCTATTGTAGATGTCTTTGATCCTAATATGGAGTGAGTTGTGCAAAATTACTAAAAGTATTTTAATAAATTCAACTACAGGTATGTACATTCAAAATTACTACTATATGAATTTTACAGCTATGCTTTGTGACACTAATTTCTAATCCATTTGTTGCTGCACTTGTATTGCTGCCACTAGCCCATTCAAGCTTACTTCAATATGCTTATCACCTAATCAGCACTTAACCTGAGTATCGCAGCTCGAAACCTACAGAATGCTCAAAGACATGATCCCTGAATTACTTTCCAAGACTACACCATAACCTGTATGCCCTAAATTATCCTACATAATAAAATGTTTATAATATACCACAAGTCAGCATAACTTATCCACACATACATCACAAAACATCCCAGATATTACTCCTACTTACTTTTCTATAACTTCACAACCATACAGCCTTTTACGATCACACGGCCAATGTAAAATGATATCTCATTTAGATTCAAAAAACCTAAAACAACACTTATTCTTCTTATTCTTTTTTGAAATTCTGTATTACCTGACAACTGCCTATTCTGGCTGTACCATTCTGTAACCAAATTCTTGTATATGGAATAAATATTCTTAGATGTGACCGACAGTCTTGCACTCTTCTACTGTTTATTTTCATTACAGTACAAATGAAGTTAAAAAAATGGATTCATATTTACCAACCCCATTCTTTTTACTATGGTTCTTCTTACTGTCTTCTTTGGTTGTTATTAATGGTGCAACATCGTCATACTTCATTGAGAAATCTTTCAATATTACACTGCCTGTGTTAACACCAAGATCCACAAGAAAACTGGTACAAGGGTAAGATGGCTGTGGTTGCTGGAAGACAAATTTGATATTCCTGCCAAATTGTTTCCGCGGTCCATTTTGTGAGCACCTTCCACTTTTCACATACTCGATGCACTTGTCAGGCAACTGTGATGCAATGTGAAACACACACTGCAAGAGACAAGAATATTATTCATCCTGTCAATGAACAGCTGTACACAGGAAAACAATCTTACTCTTTATGTTACAAATAATATCGCATGAAACCTTATACAGTACAACCTTTACATTACACAGCAGCAACAGGGCCTCATTGAAAGGGAATATGCTTACATTTCACTTAGTTTCTCTAATGGGCGTACGTGCATGTCCAACTATACAGGATCAGTAAACCCCTCAATCAGGACAGTGATTAGGTTGCCAGCTCAAAGACCAAGAAAATGCAGTTTGAATCACACATGAGAAAGAGATTTTCCTTTTATTCACTGCATCCAGACCTGGTGTGGTGCCCATCAAGCCTCTTATTCACCACCCATTGGAGTCTCTTTCCCAGATGGTGCAGTAGTCCCAAGATGAAGGTGACCATTCACCTCCATCTGGGTCAAAGTTTAAGAAACAATGAATTAAATATCCATTCCCAATACATCTTCACACTGGTGTTTATAATTTAAATGACCTGACTGGTATTTCAATTTCACTGCATGGTTTATGAAAAACATATTATTTAAACAGAAAAGAATAATGACAAAATAAACAAAATATGGTGGGAAATAAACTTTGTAGCATGTCTTAAAAATGCAGTAAATTTTCTTGTTGCCTAAATATATATATAAGGAATTTTTAAGGGTGATCTTTAACGTGTGTTCACAAATGCAAATGCAGGTCAATTAAGCACATGTGAAACCTTACAAACAGAAACAGAATACTGCCAAAATATACAAAGTGCATTTGTAACCAACATCACAAGTCTGATTTTCACGATAAGTGTGTGTGTGTGTGTGTGTATATATATATATATATTATTATTATTCCCTTTTACGGCCTCATTGGACCACTTCAGTCAATCATTTTCTGGTCATCTTCATCTTCAACGTGTTTTCTT
>Ga0123357_10007060_pt1 | contig 13822 bp, 12 predicted proteins | sample TergutEmb28metaG_FD_89873 | JGI IMG/M metagenome (GOLD analysis project Ga0123357, IMG submission 89873) | Embiratermes neotenicus P4 segment gut microbial communities from Petit-Saut dam, French Guiana - Emb289 P4 | ecosystem: Host-associated > Arthropoda: Insects > Digestive system > Gut ... | reverse complement strand
CCCCCCCCCCCCCCCCATCAAACAAGGCTCCTCGCGCTAACACCCCCTTGGTTCGAAACACTCTCCCGTCACTCGCTACTCTCATCACTCACGCCTATACGTATACAACACATACGGTCTTCCCCCACGGCTATTCTTCTTGGCCTGCTTGATCCTGAAGATGAAGGCACTGTTTCCTTCGAAACGTCGGGAAACAGCTTCACGGCCCAGAATGCCTCAATGCTCAGCACCACCGCTGTGATAATCTCATATGTCGCTGGTGGTAAGAGCCTTGCCGCTATGCCACAAGCTAAATAAGAGAGGACATGATGTTTATACCGGGTGTTTGTTTTCCGGCTTGACCGATAGGTGCCGGCCCGACGCTACAGTGAGTCATTATTAGTCTTTCTAGCTCCTGTCATCGACTGTTAAACCTCCCCAATATGCAGCGTACGACGCAACGCTGGCGGAGCGTTGGGGTGGCAGTAATCGGTCAAGCAGGAAAAAAAATACACCATATTGTGGATATCATGCATATATTGTGCAGTGTTCTCTAAATATCATGCATATAATGTGCAGGGTTCTCTAAATATCCTCCCTTACTATGTTTCCTTCCTGCTTCCTTTTCTGTTTTCCTCCTCTTTTATCATTCCTTCCCATTGTATACCAACAGAATTCTGAACGGTGATACAGAGAACCTCCAAGAAGTGGGATATGGGGCATGGACTGGATTGATCTGGCTCAGAATAGGAATAGGATATTAAAATGACACTTAACCCTTTGACGCCTAACGACCACTATAGTGGTCGTACCGCACCGCTAACCTCTAAACGTTGCATTTTATATATTTATTCAACAAATATAGGTACTGAATATTTTAAATATGGTATATACTCTCCATTTTTACTCTTCAAAATGCAGTTTTTTTCATAATTCTAACATATTTGGTTCCTGTTTTATTCACATTTTATATACAGAGTGTGCTAAAATTTAAAAAAATAATTCCGGCGCCAAAAGGTTAAATGGAATTGGAGGACGTTAACTGAATTGAACTGGCTCAGGATAGGGACAAGTAAGAGGCTCATGTTAAACGGTAATGAAACTTCTGGCTCCATAATAAGCGGGAAATTTCTTGATTACCTGAGAATAATTACTTAGATATAGATAGACGGACGGACGGACAGGACGCACGGAGAGGACGGACGGACAAGGCGGACGGAACGACAAGGTAGGTAGGTAGGTAAGTAGGTAGGTAGGAAGGTGGATGGGTGGGTAGATGGGTGAATGGGTGGATGGGTGGGTGGATGGATGGATGGGTGGATGGATGGGTGGGTGGGTGGATGGGGATCTATAGATGGGTAGATGGATGGATGGATGGGTGGGTGGATGGGTTGGTGGATGGGTGGATGGATGTGTGGACGGATGTGTGGACGGACGGACCGACGGACGGGCGGACAGACGGACAGACGGACGGGAGGACGGACGGGTGGACGGACGGACAGACCAACAGACAGGAAGACAGACCGACAGACAGGAAGACAGGAAGATGGACGGACGGACTGACGGACGGATTGACGGACCGACTGACGGACCGACGGACCGATGGACCGACGGAACGGCCGACGGACCTGCCTGCCTGCCCGTCCGTCCGCCCGTCGGTCCGTCCGTCCGTCGGGCCGTCGGGCCTTCGGACCGTTCGGCCGTCGGACGTGCGGACGGGAGGCCGGCCAGGCATGCAGGCAGGCAGGCAGCCAGACAGCCAGACAGCCAGACAGACAGCCAGACAGCCAGCCAGCCAGACAGACAGACAGATAGAACCCTGGCTCTTTGTTAAAATAAGCCCATCTCAAGACAGTCGCTTTATGTGGCGCAGTCAGCTATCGGAAAATTTCTTCTCTGTCTAATATCGTTCGTGGTCCGACGGGTTTGAAAAGCCAACTTGTTAAACTGGATGTGGTGATGAGTCGCACATCAAATTACGCAGTCCTCACAGGATTATGCGAAGGTTCACAGCTTTTGGTTTCTCTGTTTACGTAATGGTTTCTAACTTTAGCACACGTGGATATATCGATATGGTCTGACGGATCTCCTGAACTCAATCACCGGTTCATTCTACTGTCATTAGCCTTTGGTCTGCAATCAAATTTTCACGTCTGATATCAAGCGTGGTTGTTGGGTTTGTAAATTAATGTCCGAATTGAGTCTTTCGGGACAACAAAATCCACCATGTATTTACTGCGATTATTCGTGTCTACACAGCATGCAACAGTAGGCGGGTTTCTGGACGTCCGTAACGATCCATCCAATGCCATACAACAGTCGACACTAAATAACCTATACACATCCACATACACCACATACATATGTCCATAAAGCTGAAGTGTATTCAGGACACACTTTACACCACACCTGAGCCTCATCGCAACAGAACACTGCAGCAACCAACACATCACAACGTGCAAGCTTCTATAACTGTAGGTCTCTACTAAGTAGCAGTCAAATCGAAGATAATTGTTTTGGGATGTGACGCCGTGTAGGTTCTTACAGCTCTCGCCAACCTCTCACCGTGCAGACTTGTTCTCGCTGCCAGAGCAATCCTTGTGGGATTTGTGGTGAACGTCGTACAACTGGCGTGACGAAAACTTCGGTTTCCGTCTCTCAGTATCACCACACACGTGCTCTCTGTTCATTCCTCTACCGTCCTGAAGTGTGGGCCGGTACAGTGCAGTCTGTAAGGGGACTCGCTACGGGCTGGATGGTCCGGGAATCGAATCCCGCTGGAGGCGTGTTTTTCCGCGCACGTCCAGACCGGCCCTGCGGCCCATTCAGCCACATATACAACGGCAAGCGAGTTTCCCCCGGAAGTAAAACGGCCGGGGCGTGGAGTTGAGCATCCACCTCCGTCTAAAGACAAGGTTAAAGTAGTAGAGCTATTTACCTATGTTGCCTTCGCCATGTCAATTCGTATTTTGCAAGTACAAACTCGAGATCAACAACGCGATTTGAGTTAGGAAAAACGGACCTTTATGTCGGTACAGTGACCGGCCTACAGGTTGGGAGATCCGTGGTTTGATTCCCTCCAACAGCATGATGGTTTTGTCTCCTCCAAAACGCCTATTCAAGTTCAGGTGCTCATCTAGCCTCCTATCCAAACGGTACAGATGGAGCTTTCGCTTGGAGTAAAGCGGCCGTGGCGAGAGGCTGTACACGCCCCTCCATCTAGCGCCAAAGTTAAGAATAACTGGAGCTAAACCACAACTCCGCCAAATGATGTAATGCATAGCGACAAGTTTACCTGCGTTTTCAGGGATAATTAAAGAAGACAAAGTGCCAGGAATTTTTTCTCTCTCTACATCCTGCAAGTTGTTATACCTGAGAGCGAGCCAGACGTCTCCGTGTGGGTGATATTTCACGTTGCTGGAATAATAAACGCTGAAACAGTCGTGTCTGCAGAAGGACTCATAAGACAAAACATTGTAAAACCCATCCACTCTATGCAATATGCACTTGGTTACCATAAACTTTGTCTCAGAGTTACAAGTCGAGGTACAAAACTGGCGTCGGACCCGTAAATTTCAGGTCACCCCACCCGACAGCGATTACCCATCACGACCACTCTAGTCGTGCAAATGTCACGGATGTCGAAGTGTGGCTCATAGGACTAGAAATACAAGCCGTCAGGGATTTTTTTTTTTGTTTTGTGTTCCAACGTTGAGTGTCACGGATTATACAGCGCTGATGGCAGGATTACTGGTGAGCTGAAAGATATTTGGAAGGAAATTGTAATATCCTAAGTAACCACCCTGGAATCAGGGAAAACAAAGAACAAATCCGTGACTACAGGCGGCATCGATATTGAGAACTGGAGCATGCAGACAATGATGCTGAAGATTTACCGCTGTACGAGATAGCTGGATGACAGAGAATCCGTGCTGCTTGAAGTCATGTAATGGTAACAGTAAGACCGAACAATTGGCAACTACATAAGACAGCACACACGCCGCGTCGTCAGAACATAGCATCTGTTACATTGACATACGGGATACTAAAAAATAAGGATCTGACTGGTCAATGACTGAATTTTAACAACGAAAATTGAAATGACAGTCATTTTGATGACAATTAAATATTCAAAGAAAAAGATCAATAAAAGTAGACAAAGATCCAGAATATATTGAACACATCACCTTACATAGGAGCTTATGAATATACGTGTACACGTATACAAACAAAATTTCTATCTTTTAGGCGAACTGCAAATATATAATTTATTTTTTATGACCATGTACCGTAATACCTAGGGTAAAAAGGCTACGTCAGTCTTCGCAATATACTGGTCCATCTGCAAATATTCCCTTGACCATGTTCTATATTTACCGAAAAATGCTGACGATTTACTAAAAGGTATTAAGCGCTAACAGACGAGCACAGTGACGGTCTAATTTTGTATGTAAAATTTTCTGCCTCCGTAAAAAAATCTCTGTCCCTAACACAAATCGGATTTTGGACGGTTCAAACCTAAAACAAATTCACTACTGTGGAACTGTGTTTTCTTCACCCCCTCTCCTAAGTAGATTTTACTATGCATACCAAATTAACAACATATTACACCCAGTCTATAATATGTGAAATCTTGCGTCTGTCCAGTTCTCTTCCCTACATTCCTTGTCTCTGGCTTCACTGCTAAGAGACCACAGTTTTGTGACGTCTAGCAAAATCTGCCCGTCGTTCACCGTCGCGTGCCAACAATGTATTGTGCACAGCGACCGTAGTCAGGCGTCCCCACTTTACGAAATGTAGAACACGCAGTGATGACACACCCTTCAATTTTTAGAAGATATGTCTAAATTTAATGTTCGTGCAGAATAATTAACGATTTGCAGATAAACATGTTACAAAGTCATGAAAATTAGTTCGATTAAATCTCGCAATCGATACTACTACCCTACTGCCAAGCACTGAATAATTCAACTCCGTTAACGTTAAATCACGGATCCAACCACACTCACAGCCTGTGAGCATAAGAAGTTGTGTCCCGGAGGTACAGCGACGTGGGCACGAAACAGACATTCTGTCTCTTTCTAGTGGCCAGGTTGATAATGCGTGAGGATATAACTCCACTTCCCCATACGCCCTCAAGTTGTAGTACTCAAACACATCTCTTGTTGGTCTGTGATGACTATGTATACTGCCTGATTTGATGTTCATATACCAGCATATCCCACACGGTAACCATCACAGAGTTTAATAAACTCTTGAGAATGGAGCCGAACAATTTGCAGTAAGATTACTAAGCTGTGATAAAGAAAATGAGGCACGAATTCTTAAAGTAAAAACTATATTTTGTTGTTGAGATTAGTATTGTCCTTTAAGAGTGTAAACTTCTACAGCCCAGTAAAAGTAAAGGTAAAGTGATCCCGTTACAGGCCCGGCCCGGTGTGGCCCAGACGGTGGGTAGAGGTATAACTCTACTTTTCCATGACCGCGGCACTAGTAGGGGTGAGTGTTCAGCAGCACGCCCCGGCCGCACTTTACCCCGGCAAAGACCCGGCACCCATTATACAGGAAGCTGGGTGGGCCCCAGGGCCGGGCTGGACGGGCGGAAAATACCGTCCCCACCGGAATTCGATCCCGGACCGTCCATTCCGTAGTCATTCGCTATACCGACTGAGCTACCCGGCCCACTTCTACAGCCCAGTGGTTACTATGTACCACCAATTTAACATTCAACAATTCTATCTTCTGCCCACACAGTGTATTTTTGTGTTTTGTGTGGATCTAAGAACAAACAGCGATTATTTCCCTATACAACATTAACTGGCTTGCTTTTACAACCAGACAGAGAGTGTTTACAGCGCGGTAAGGACTGGGTATTTACGTATAATTCAGGTTAGTCTTTGTCTTTAAAAGTTTAATTAAGCTTGTTTGTTTGAATTGCTCCAAGTTCCTAGTGTAGGTCAAGAGGAGACAGAAGTAAAGCCATTGTGATACAGAAGACTCCAGCAACCTCAATGTTTCCTTCAAGTTCATTTCAGAAAGCGCCCAATGCCCCGCCGAAGACCCTGCACTGTCCTTACTACCGAACACTTCCCGGAGTTTCCTTTGTGCCGCCGTACGAATAAAGACGGCTAAAGGTCCAAACTGCAAAGCGACAGTGCATGAAGCGTTCCGCATAGTCTAAACAGAACAAGCAACTGAAACAGGGGAACAACGAGCAGTAATTTATAATGAGGGATTCCGAACTGCAAAAACCTCTGGAACAGATTCTCTGAGAAACAGTAATACACTTTATAATGAAGTCAAAATAATGAACGAACAAAGCGTAGTGTTGTGGAAGGGTAATAAAATAAAATAGGGAAAAGAACCGATAAAAAAAACGGAAGTGTGTAATCGAGAAGATTCTTCCATAAAAAGTGTTAGTGAAATAATGTTTCGAAGCGTCGTTATGAGTGTATGTAGGGTGGGGTGTGGGGGTGCAAGAAGGTATTAGGTAACCCTCTTGTTGCACGAAGCGACAGAGCTAATACCTCGACAAGAGAGCCAGTCGTTCCAGTAAGTACAGAGGGATCACACAGGCAGTCCGGCTTAGAATACGTTCCACACCGTAAGAAAAGTTTCATAAGTATTTTATTTACAGAAAAAAAGCACATGCAAACAGTACAATTTATATCCCTGCTACATGTTTCGACAAGTAAGCCGCCATTATCAGGCAGTATAGCCATCCACAATACGTTAACCTTTTGGCGCCGGAATTATTTTTTTAATTTTAGCACACCCTGTATATTAAATGTGAATAATCCAGGAACAAAATACGTTAGAATTATGAAACAAACTGCATTTTGAAGAGGAAAAAGCGGGGAGTGTATACCATGTTTAAAATATTCAGTGCCTATATTTGTTGAATAAATATATAAAATGCAAAGTTTAGAGGTTAGCGGTGCGGTATGACCACTATAGTCGTCATTAGGCGTCAAAAGGTTAAAATATGACACCATTACAGGAGCAATATAATTTGTATTGTAGCAACATCCGCAGCTATGTTCGTATGATCTCAGACGCAGTACAACCCAGTAGAATGCTATATGCGTATTTACAACTCTATTTGCAGTACTGTTGTAGGAATCAGAGCGGCATACAGATATCTAAAATTAGTCTTAATTCATAATGGATCAGTCCCGTTAACCATACCGATCTTATTAATTAAGGTCTTAAGTTAATAGGACAGACGCACTGGTTTGCAATGCGTTACAGGACTACTGTCGAAGGTAAAGGTAAAAAAGTTAAACCTATAACAGGCCACGAAGGCCCAGAGGGGGAGTAGAGGTATAGCTCTACTCTTTCTTTGACCTCGGCTTTAGATGAGGGTGTGTGGTTAACGCCACTCCCCTGGCGCTTTACCCACGGGAATGATCCGATAACCATTGTATAGCAAGCTGGGTGGGCCCCAGGGACGGTCTCGAGTGGTGCGGAAAATTTCACCCACAGCGGAATTCGATCCTCGGACTGTCCAGCCCGTAGCTAGTCACTATACCGACTACAGTATTGTCGTAGTGGTATCTAGATATTAGAAAAATCGCGATAACATATGATTCACATACCTATACAGGAATATTATTTTATCTGACAACTACTACCCATATCACTTGCCGTAGACTCACTTCACTTATAAACCCCAGTCCAACCAACCGGCCTGCTCCACCTTACATATCCCAGTTTCACTTCCTCCTGCAGTAGCAATGAACACGTTTCAGACTACAAGAGAACACAAACCTTTTTCAGCAAGGCAGTACAACAGCCCACAGTCACCAGCACTTTTTTACGCACTGTTTTTTGGTGGCACAGTAAGAAGCAGTGACTGTGGTCTACTCGTTCGCCAAATGTGAACCTGTGCAATTTCAGGCGCGTTCGCAAAATTTCGAAAAGCGACTATTAGCTTCGTCATGTCTGTCCGCCCGTCCGTCTGTCCGCATGCAACAACTCGGCTTCCACTGGACGGATTTTCATGAAACTTGATATTTGAGTATTTTTCATAGCTCCGTTGAGAAAATTCAAGTTTCGTTAAAATCGGACACGAATAAAGGATACTTTACATGCAGGCCAATATATACATTTTCTGTTATAACTCGCTCAGTTCCTCTTAGAATGGAAAATGTTCCACACAAAATTTTAGAGAAACTCGAAACCCATATTGTGTTCAATAACGTTTTTTTTTCCTCGAAAATCGTGTCGTTCGTGAAATAATGTGGAGAAATACTGCTGAACTGAGAAGGCCACAGAAGACAATACGGCACATGCGCATTGCATGGTGGATAACAAGGGCTACACACACACTCAGAATATGAAACACATTATCGCTTTTCCACTGCAACATTGGTTTACGAACGCCACAATGTTAGGTTACACGGACACTGACTGCCTTCTTTCTTCTGAGGCCTGTTACCCAAGGATAACAGGGACAGTAACAATCCTCGCATTGATGACGATCTGAAAAAAAAAATGCAGTGCCTTCGATTTCACCGGCATTACTTTGAAGTGCAATTAACAACGTGTTTCTTAGAAATCACGTTATTTGTGAGTCGAAGGAAAATATTTCCAGCAACTGCTTTGAAATCGGTGAGTAAAAATATTGACCGCAATATAATGAAATACAGCGCTCGGCATCCGACTCCCAGCAAATTTAAAGCAACGGGAAACGATCACTGCGTTGGCGGCAATTCGTGAAACGGTCGCAGTGAACAACTACGTCAGTTGTCAGATCAAAAATTAAAGTCTCCGTATAAGTAGATAGGAAAAATGAGTATAAGTGAAGAGTGAAGCGCTTCAGCTGCAGGGAACTTAATATTTCCATTCTGTTGACGCTACCCCAGTTCTAGCAATTCGACGTACCTGTTTTGAAAATAAGTAATGTACCGGCTAATTCTCTTGCTGGTAGCACGTTTACTGCTATATATTGCAGACCTTCCAGCATTCACGCCATTGAAACGATAAATCGCAACGAAATTTGTTCGCAAAGGCCCTACGTCCTATGTAATTACAGCTAAAGTGGTCATGCTGACAATTACTGGAAAGTCGTTACGGAATTTCTCGGTTGTCCTACGTCTGGCGGCACATCAGACTGCGTGCTTAATTACGCTGAAAACAAATCGCATCTTCAAGGGCCCGTATTATGTTCGATCGTCAACTATTTCTTTGGCCTATCTGGCTCTGTCATATTTCTTGTGACTGTGTCACAAACAGGACTACTTTTGGGAAGGGGGGGGGGGAGGGAGACAAGTGGCAAAAAATGTAATTTACGGGTGTTTGGTAATATGTGTACTGTGTTTTTGTATTGTTTCTTTTATGTATATTTATGTGTATTTGTTACTAATGTGACCTACTGCCACCGAGTGAAAACTCATTTTGCAGTAAATAATAATAATAACAATAATATATCCTACAGTTTTTTTACCTTCCGACCTGAAGTCAGAGTCATATCGAAGTTTGGCATGCAAAGCGCCCCTTACTTTTGTCACATTTAACCAAAACCAATTTCGTGGGCACGTAAAAATACGGAAGGGTCTCGATTTACGACGGGGTTACATTCACGAATATTTTGTCTTAAACCGAACCGCCGTAAAACGAGTACTGTTTAAATGGTTTAAATTATGATAGGTTCGTGGGGCTAACAAATTAGTCCAAAAATTTTATAATTTACAATATTTCTTTACATTATGACACACAATTTTCATTTAATGAATCAGGTATACAGAAAATTACACAGATAATTGAAAAATCAATCAAATCGCTTTTTATTTTGCTGAAGACGGCCCAGGCCGTGCTTCAGAAGACATCAAGACAGAATGCAACGTCAGCGGCTTTGATTTCTCTTCTTTTCTTGCAGGATTTCATAACAAGGGTTAGCATGGCTCTTATGCCCCTTATTGCTTAAGAGCTGCGACATAACATAACTTTTCAGCTGCCATATCTATAGCGGAAAGAATACGAATAATGTCCTTCGTCTGCATCGCTTTGATTCCACGATTCTTCTCATCTTCATCTTCCTTCTGCTGTTCAGTCAATTGTTGGGTCAAGTCATAAAGTTCTTCACTGGACAGCACCTAGGAGTGACCTTTTAATGCGCGAGTTGCTTCAATGTCGGCACTAGCAGCAGCTCCACAAATTTTTATGCAATGAATTTGCGAGTTTTGCTTGAACTTTGCAAACTATTCTTTTCTAGGATTGAATGTTTCGTTTCCACCTTCTTTTTGTTTAATTTCGTCAAAAAGACTCCTAGCATTTGCAGCAATAGCACGCTAAGTGAGAGGGATTTTTTTTTTTTGTTTAAATAGTGACAGTAATTGTTCAGTGTTTTCCACGTTAAAATTTCTAGTGTAACTTACATTTGGTACTCGCAATTTTGTAGTTTTCTGTGCCGACTGTTTTATTTTTTCAGCGTTCGCCATAGCTGTTGATAAAATAGCCGACCCCAAGCCGACGGAACTACAAAAATTAGCACGTTCCTCGCAAGCTTCCATTTTTCATATCACTAACATTTTTATCTCCAAAGTTACAGTCTTCCCCCGTTCTTTTCACTCCTTTTTGCAAAAGAGGACAATCTGTCTTTTTGGTGGACGTCATGGGTGGAAAAATCACAATCAACTTAAAAGAACTGCACCAAAATAGTAAAAGGAGAAACACACGCACACCGTAAAAGAGCTAGAAGCACACTAAGTACAGAAATGAGGCTTGAGTTGCGACACTGATGCACCACAAGTCGGGAGTGTTCGGTCTGAATCGATAAGGGCCGTAAAAGTGAATCGTCGTAAAACGAACGGTCGTAAAATGAGACCCTACTGTACAAGATTCCAAACTAAAGTTTCACGAAAATTCGATCAGTGGGTGCTGAGTTTTATTTTTTTATGTGAACGAACAGACATACTTGTCGAGGCGCGGGTGTTATCTGAATGCGCCAAAAATGTACCGGATCAGTTTATTTTGTGTCCCACTTACCACCGCGGAGCTACCACGAAAATAACTCACCATAAAGTTCAAATACCCTGTTCACTTGCAGAAATCATGAGTACGAAAAGAACGGATGGATGACAACCGACCCAACAACCAGAACAGTCTTCAATTAAATGCGCATTAGCCTTCTGTTTAGCTAAAACTCCAGCAATCTCGCACTTCTAATGAAGTCCAGTAATTTGCCTGAATTCGGAAGGTCGGGGTTTCGATTTCCTATGGGGTCATTAATCCTCCCGGCCGCATTATAACCCTGAGGTTGTTACCGTTGATCCTGGTTCGAAGTCAGATCAAAAAGTATGCTCGGCGGAGAGACATGCAAAGATATGTGAGAAAGAATTTCGCTTTTTTACTATAAACTGGTACACTGCGAGCGTGTGAACTTTAAGGTTACTGATATTAAGTTCATGACTGTGTTTATCGCGCGAAGGGACGCGGCTTGCTTTTAGCTCGGGTTACAACGGTACTGCCGCGTTATTGGGAACAGTACATTCTATGCGCTTTTAGCATGCATCAGCAGACAGCTGTTGAACTTGACGAGTGGAGGCTGTGAAGCTAGCACAGGCTGGGTTGGGACTTCTTAGCGGGCACTCGTGTGAGCAAGTTGAAGGGGAAGCGTGACGGTAATAAAGAGGTGTATTTTGTTGATACAATTTCTAAGAGTGCCGGACACAAATAATGTGATTGTGAATATTAAAGTATAAAAATTGAAGTGACTGTGAGAATAAACCTAAAGAGTCCTATCCACAAATATCCATCTTGTCATCTAGTCGGTAGCTACTTAACGTTTCCTGTGACCACCACGCGTAATATTCCCTGAGTGGAGTTCATGTTCCCGACTTTGAGATTTGGCCTATTATAACTTTAACACAGCCTATAACAAAAATGAATACCAAAGGCATCATCTTGGGGGTAAAGGCGGCCGGTGTTTAGGGCTGACAAACTTGCAAACATTCATGTGCCGACTGACTGAAAATTCTGGGAGCCTCGAACTCATGGAGCCATAAGGGTCTATCCAGGCCTATACACGGATAACCCTACGTTCTATCTCTACCAATAATTATTGCCCAAGCCACGCAAATTATAATTGTCTTGGCAGACAACCTAACAATCCCTTTGTTTCATAAAGTGCGGGGTTTACATTTTACGACGCTGAGAACATGCTTGTAAAAGCGAACACGCTTATATTCGTACTAGTAGTTTTTATGCCGGGATTACAAAAGCCTCATGTAACGAACACTGTATAGCGTATTGATAAAATTTCTTCTATAAGACTCTTATCTCTGTCATGCTTACAGTGTTTTAAAAAAATAAACGTGTATTTTAGTTAACTATTATAGTTTTTTAAAGGAAGCGATGGACAAAGGCAGGACTCTGTATAATTCCAAAAACAAAATTACTGTACTGCTAAAACCTTACAGTGACAATGGACAGCGTTGTTAAACATCACATACACACGCGCGCGCGCTAACAAAGACAGTAACCAGGATCCGAGGAGATAACGAGTTCTGCTTATCATTGGTAATGATTTATAGGGCTGTACTTGAACCACGGACTCTGTCAAATGACTGTCACATTTAGAATAGCAAGATAAGTGCAAAATTAATTGAACAGGACAGGCAGGCCTGTACACAAAGCACAGTACGTCACAGCACTACCCTCCAGAGCGTCAGGGAACGCTGTTATTCGACGTCAGGACAGCGGGACTCACAACAGCTGGTATTCGAACCTTAGGCCAACAGAATGAAACATAATGATAAATTTGTTGCTGCAAAGAGCACAACCCTCCACTAGCACAGTGCCTCCCTCGTCCCGCCTAACCTCCTGCAGTCCCGCTAAACCTAAATTATAAGCTTACTGATCTGTAGGGCTCAAGAAATATTGTTCGCGTGATCAAATCGAGAAGAATGAGATGGGCGGTGCATGTGGCACATACGGGAGACAGGAGAGGTGCATACAGGGCCAAGGTGGGGAGACCGGAGAGAAAGATACCACACTTGGAACACGTAGGCGTTGATGGAAGGATAATATTAAAATGAATCTTCAAGAAGTGAGATGGAGGGCATGGATTGGATTGCTGTAGCTCTGGATAGGGAGAAGTGGCGGGCGCTTGTGAATGCGGTGACAAACCTTCACGTTCCATAAAATGTGGGGAATTTATTGACTAGCTGAAGACCTGTTAGCTTCTCAATAAGGACTCTGCTCCATGCAGTTAGTTCGTTATAGGTTAGTTAGTTGGTTTGTTGATTAGTTATGTGAAATTTGCCGGTGAATAACGGCACTGTATACGACATACGTTCTAGGACAAAGAAAGAGCATTTCCACCTCCAGGATTTTAGAATAAAACAGCCTTCATGGCAGCTAATTGTAGGGCGGAAAATCATGAGTACTCTTAAGACGTAATCCGAGCAAGACATCAATTAAAAGTGACTAACAGAAAGACAGGTTGATCTTAGAATAAGCAAACAGAATTAAGAAGCAATGCGGTAAATGTGTTAAACAAGACAGGCACTGTACGTATAACGTACCAGTGAAGCGCGTTCGTGCAACCATTGCTGCAGTGGAAAAACAATAAGTATTACATATTCTGAGTGTGTATTTTTAGCCTTAGGCATGCAGCATGCAATGCGCGTGCGACATATTGTCACCTGTGGCTTGCCCGGCTCTACAATATTTTTCCACACTATCTCATACACGGCACGATTTTCGGGGGGGGGGGGGGGGGGGGATTTTCTTAAAAAAAAAAAGTGTTTTTTTTTTTTTTTTCAACTTTTTTTCAAAAAATTTTTTTTTTATAAAAAAAATTAATCAAAATAATAAAAAAATATTTTATGTTTTTTTT
>Ga0123357_10007059_pt1 | contig 13823 bp, 9 predicted proteins | sample TergutEmb28metaG_FD_89873 | JGI IMG/M metagenome (GOLD analysis project Ga0123357, IMG submission 89873) | Embiratermes neotenicus P4 segment gut microbial communities from Petit-Saut dam, French Guiana - Emb289 P4 | ecosystem: Host-associated > Arthropoda: Insects > Digestive system > Gut ... | reverse complement strand
GGGGATCCGCTCTGCGGACCCTGGGGGGATCCGCTCTGCGGACCCTGGGGGGATCCGCTCTGCGGACCCTGGGGGGATCCGCTCTGCGGACCCTGGGGGGATCCGCTCTGCGGACCCTGGGGGATCCCGAGGTTGCCCCGGGATGTGGCGGCTTTGGGTCAAAATTGTGTCTTGAATTCCTCCCTGAATAGTACTTCAGTTCTTGCCCGGCAGCCCTGACGATCACAGAACTGAGGCGGCAGCCAGGGCACGGGGGCGCGATGGTCTACCGGCGGACACATCAAGTGGTGAAGCGCCTGGAGGCCCGGCGCAGTGCCATCCTTGCCGCGGCGCGGGAGGCGGCTGCCGAGGGCGGCATGATGGCGGTGCAGATCGCACCTGTGGCGCTGCGCGCCAGCGTCGCCGCGGGCACTGTCTATCGTTATTTTCCTTCCAAGGCGGAGCTGATTGCGGAACTGATCGCCGAGGTGTCACGCGATGAACTGGCGGCGATCCGTCAGGCCGCCGATGCCGCGCCGGGGCCGTCCTCGGCGCTGGCCGCCGCCATCATCACGGTTGCGGTCCATACCCTGTCACAGCGCAAGCTGGCCTGGAGCGTGCTCGCCGAGCCGGTGGATGTCGATATCAGTGCCTCGCGTCTGGCGAGCCGCCGCGCCATCGCCGGCGAAATTGCATCCCGGATTGCAGATGCAGTGAGCGCCGGCCATCTGCCGGTACAGGATGCCACCCTCGGTGCCACAGCGCTGCTCGGCGCCCTTTATGAAGCGCTGGTCGGGCCGCTCGCCAATGATTACGTCGACCAGGACACGGTACGGACGCGCGAGGTGGTGCAGGCAGTGACCCTGCTGGCGCTGCGCGCCGTCGGTGTCATGGATGCCCGCGCCAGGGGGCTCGTGGTGCAACAGGAGGTTTTGCCCGTGACACCATAGGTTTCTTTCTTCCCGTCTCGGGCTCGGGGCCGACGCCGGCGATGCGTACCATATTGGTGGTGCCGGGAATGCCGAGCGGGACACCGGCGACGATGATGATGCGCTGGCCGGCGCGCACGAAACCGTCCCGATAGGCGATGTCGCCGGCGCGATTGACCATGTCGTCCTGGTTGCGGGCGTCCTCGGCGACCACACAATGCACACCCCAGACCACCGCCAGCCGGCGCCCGGTGGAGGCATTGGGGGTGATGGCGACAATCGGCGGCCGGGGCCGTTCGCGCGCCATGCGGGTGGCGGTGGAGCCGGAGCTGGTCCAGCACACCACCACCGGCAGGTCGAGTGTGTCGGCCATCTGGCGCGCGGCGTCGGCAATGGCATCGCCTGCCGTGGCCTCAGGCGGCGGGCGCTGGGCGGTGATCATGGCGCGATAGGCCGGATCGCGTTCGACCTCCTCGCCGATCCGGTTCATGGTCGAAACCGCCTCGACCGGAAACTTGCCAGCGGCGGACTCGGCCGACAGCATGATGGCGTCGGCGCCCTCATAGACTGCGGTGGCGACATCGGAAACCTCGGCACGGGTGGGCACCGGGGACTGGATCATGGATTCCAGCATCTGGGTCGCGATCACCACCGGCTTGCCGGCGCGCCGCGCCATCCGTGTCATCTGCCGCTGCAGGCTGGGCACGCGCTCAAGCGGCATCTCGACCCCGAGGTCGCCGCGCGCCACCATCAAAGCGTCGGCAGCATCGAGGATCTCGGGCAGGCGATCAATCGCCTGCGGTTTTTCGATCTTGGCCATGATCGCGGCGCGGCCGCGAATCAGCTTGCGGGCCTCGACGATGTCCTCGACCCGCTGCACGAAGGAGAGCGCGATCCAGTCAATGCCGCAGGGCAGCGCGGCATCGAGGTCGGCGCGGTCTTTCGGCGTCATCGCCGACACCGGCAGATCGGTGTCGGGCAGGCTGACGCCCTTGCGATCCGACATTCTGCCGCCGATGACGACCCGGGTCACCGCCGCGTCGGGCAGGATTTCCTCAACGATCAGCCGCACCTTGCCGTCGTCGAGGAGCAGGGCGTGTCCCGGCTGCAAGGCGCTGAGAATTTCCGGATGGGGCAGATTGACCCGGGTGACGTCGCCGGGAGCGGGGTTGGAATCGAGTGTGAAGCTGCGGCCGTTATGGAGCTGCACCGAGCCCTGCGCGAAGGTACCGAGCCGCAGTTTCGGGCCCTGAAGGTCGACCAGGATGCCGATCGGGCGACCGTAGCTGCTCTCGACACTGCGGATGGTGGCCACCAGCTCCCGCAGCCTGTCATGGGGGGTGTGGCTCATATTGATCCGGAAAATATCGGCCCCGGCCTCGAACAGGCGCCGGATCATCCTGCTGTCGGATGAGGCGGGTCCCAAAGTCGCAAGAATCTTGATTCGGCGCAGTCGCCTCATGGCCTGGCTCCGGGTAATGGCGGTGGTGGCGCGGCGCCAAAGGAGGGGGTGGCGCCTTGCAGGCTGTTGGGCACGCCTGGCACCCGGCCGCCGGGATTGGGCATATTCGGCAGTCCGGGAAGGTTCTGGCGCGGATGTTCGTTGCTGTCGGTGAGTTCCACGGTCCAGCTGCGCTGTTCGCCGGTGTCGACCTCGAAGAAGCCAGTGCGGTCGAAGCCGCGCGCCAGACAGTTGGCGGCGCCCTGAATGGTGAATTCCTTCTCCTTTGAGCACATGAAGGACTGTCCCGCCCATTCCCCGCCGCGGTCGTAATCGATGGCGTAAACATAATAATAGCGGGCGACGAGATCGCCACGCTGGAGGGTCTCACAGGCGCGGGACGAGATGTTCCACCAGCCTTCGGTGACCCAGCCCTTGGAGTCCTTGTAGCCCAGCGCGATGCCGACACGACTGGAGGTGGTGTTGCAGAGGCGGAAGTCGGCGTTCGCGGAGCCCGCGCCAGCTCCGAACAGGCCAAGCCAGATGAGGGCGAGCGAAAGCACGATGCGGCGCCAGGGAGAGGCGCGCATCAAGGACGCAAGGGGAGAATCGGGACTCTTGGTGATCATCGGTTCGCGCAACGCTATAGCAGATCGGTGGCTTTCGGGCGTAGCGCCCAGGCGCCATCAAGGTTACTCAAAGCACCACTGAAAGGGCATGGTACCGGATTTAACGCCCCCAGCCGTGGCAGGGACGGAGAAAAACAGAAGTGGACGAATTCGCCAGCCACCTTGACGGATGCGGTGTCAATCCTGAGGGTCGCTCCGAACCGCGAGGCGTGACCACGCCCGCGCCTTTTCCCAACTATCTGTTCCATCGGGAGTCTGTACGTGATGGCCACATCTGCTGCGGTCAAGGAAGACGAGCCTGCCACAAGCTTTGCGAAAGAGCAGCTTAAATCAATCATTGAGCGTATCGAGCGGCTTGAGGAGGAGAAAAAGGCCATTTCCGATGACATCCGCGATGTCTATGCCGAGAGCAAGGGCAACGGTTTCGATGTCAAGGCGCTGCGGGCCGTGGTGCGGCTGCGCAAGCAGGATCCCAACGAGCGCGCAGAGGCTGAAACCATTCTCGAAACCTATCTGCAGGCACTCGGCATGCTGTAACGGCAGGGGTCCGCCCGAATCAGTGACAGCCATTTCAGTGACAGACGGCCGCCATTTCAGTGGCAGAGATGGATCCGACCCAATAGCCGGGATCAGTGACCGATGGCAACCAGCGGGAGTTGCCCCCGGATTGGTGCGGGCGGGCAGGGCCTGCCAGGCCGGTCACAGCCTGGCCGGTTGTCCGGCAGGGCAGGATCAAAAGGATGTGATCTCAAGCCGGGCGACCGCGGAGCCGGAAAAGCTGTTGAAGGACATGCCGGGGGTTGGATCGTCGCCGAAAGTGATCGCAATCACAGAATGGGGCTTGACGAAATAGCCCTGCAGGCCACCGACATCGTCCGTGTTGCCCATCGGCTTCACCAGCATGGCGTTGGTCGCGCTCGGTGCCAGCGTCACCACCCTGAGCCAGGCACTGGTGCTGCGGGCCATTGTGATGCGGGCATTTCTCACCACCACGCGATGGGAGCCCGGCTGCGACTCACCTTCGGAAATAGCCGTCGTCTCCTGCTGCGAATCACCCTGTGAGCTTGCCTGCAGGCCCCGTGTCAGGGGACGAGCCGTATCGGCGGCGAGCCGCGTCGGCCTGGGCGCGGCGGGATGGCCGGCGGGGGCAGGCACCGGGCGCTGGAAGGAGGCGTCAGCGGCATAGGCCATTGCATTGGAGCTGGCCGGAGTTGTGCCGGGCGATCGCGGATCGGCGACTCGGGGATCGGCAACCTGGGCCAGCATGCGACGGGCTCCGAGTGCAGCCGCCTGGCCGGGAGTTGTCGCCGCCTGTGGCGCAGAGGATGGTGGCGCAGAGGACTGTGTGGGTGCTGGCGGGGCCTGGGCGGCAGCGGTTTGAGGTCGTGGCGGCGCGCTCGCGGCGGGGCTCTGTGCAGGCCTCGCTGCTGCTGTCGGCTGAAGAACTCGGGCTGCCGGTCTGGTGGGAGCTGGCGTGGCTGCAAGCGCGCCTTCGCTTTCTTCCTCGTCCTGGCCGCCGGGCCTGAACATTGCGGCGAGGAGTGCGGGCTTGCCGGCAGACCTGGCGCTCGCCAGAGCGGCGCTGTTGTCACCCCGTTTTTCGATGTCGGCAAGCGCCAGGTCATAGCCGCGCAGCGGCACGCCGTCGCTCGGCACATGAACGGTGCGTTCGTTGGGCAACACCCGCACCAGCTGGTCATGGGTCATGCGCGGCCAGTGACGGACCGAACCCGTGTCGAGATGAACGAAAGGCGAACCTGAGGTCGGGTAAAAGCCGACGCCGCCGCGCTGCAGCCGCAGACCGGCGCTGCGGATCCTGTCGAGCGGTACCCCGGGAATGAAGAAGTCGATGGCGTGGCCCAGCATGTGCTGGCTGTGGCGGGCGACGGCGCGGGAGCGCCGACGCAGCATGGCATTGGTGGAAGGGGTGCGATAGGATGAGACGATCTGGATCGGCTGCCTGCCGCCAACCTCGCGATAGACGTCCCAGAGGATGTCGAAGAGGCGGGGGTCCATCACGGTCTCGTCCTGGGTGCGCCAGTCACGCAGGAAATGATTGAGCTTTTTGAGCGCGGCCTCGTCGAAATGGCCGTCGCGCTTGAAGGCGATGGTGAGATCCTCACCGGAATGGGTGTGATGGAAAGACAGCGAGCGGATTTCGCCGCGGGCATGGGCATTGTCGACCGCGCCAGTCCCGGTCAGAACCAGCGGCAACACCAGGGCCCAGACCAGTGCGATCCTCAAACGGGTTCCTGATCCCGCCAGAAAAAATCCCGGCCACTCAATAAACCGTCCGAAACCCGTCAACACTGATACATCCACCGTGACGACTGGCGTTCGAAAAAACTGTCGCCTGGAGACGTCAGGCGACAGCACATCGATCGCTGCGTAAAAGCAGGACGCGAAGACTGAAGATCTCTTCCCGCCCACCAATAAATGTCAAGTTCAAGAATAATTTTATCCGCCAACTGTGGCAAAAAATAAACGCGGGGCCGGGGCAGAAACATTAAACGGTGGTAAATTCCGCATTAGGGCGGTGCAGAATAGACCGCCCGCCCGAACAAATCCGCGGCAGAGGGGCGAAAAGCGGGGTTGCGCCCCGATTTCAGGGAGCCGGCGTTCCGGCTTGCCGCCCCCCTTTGGGGCTTTCCCTGGCCGGGAATTGTCCCCTGCGGGCTGGTCAGGAGGTAACTGCCCGCGGTCGGACCAGGGGCAGTTCGCACCCGGCTCGAATCCGGCTTGAAAAATTGCCTCTCCACAGCCGGGATGGTTATCGATCTGCCACGGACCACCTCCATCAGGACATCTGGCCGGGCCTCGACAACGTCAAAAATGCAGCACAGTCAGCCGCTTCTCCACAAAATGGAGCGGGGGTGGAAACATGGAGCAGAAACCCGGAGCCAAGCGCGGGCTGCAACCTCCCGGAAACCGGCGCCGCTGGCGCCCGGCGCAAGAGGGCGCAAAACAGTCAGGGCGAGCCAAATAATCAGGGCGAGCCAATGGCCCGCCCTGACCCCGCTTTCAGGAACGACAGAGAGAAGTGGTTTTCTAGCGTGTGAACACCCGCGACTGGTGACGCTGCGTATAAGGCTGCGGCGCGCCGAACAGACGGTCGAAGAAACTTGGTTCGCGGGCGGCAAAGCCCGATTCGGGCAGCACCGTCGGGCGCGAATAGCTCGGCTGCGAGTGGGCGATGACAGTCTCGAGGTCCTTGCCGCGGCTGTTGCGCATCAGGGCGATCATGGTGGCGTCGCGGCCATAGACGTCTTTTCGGAACTGCAGCTTGCCGGCATCATCGACGAAGGCGGTCTGATAGGTGATGTTGACCGGAATCGGGGTCGGGAATTTCAGGTCGATCTCGTTGGTGCCGTACATGCGCCGGATTCGCTCCGGGGTGTAACGTTCGTGGGGCATGGTGATGTTGAGCAGAACCGATGCATATTGATCGGGATTCTGCACCCGCATGCAGCCATGGCTGAAGGCCCGCTCATCCCTGGCAAAGAGATGCTTGTCGGGCGTGTCATGCTGATAGACCAGGAACTTGTTGGGGAAGTTGAAGCGGATCCGCCCCAGAGCGTTGCGTTCGCCGGGCGGCTGCGAGATGCGCACCGTGCCGTCGGCCGCGCGCTCGAAACGCAGGCCCATGCGGCTGAGCACCGTCGGATCCTGCTGCATCGCCGGCAGATACTCATTGTTTATGATGGACGGTGGCACGTTCCATGTCGGGTTGACGGTGATATATTTCATGGTCTCGGTGAGAAGCGGGGTGGCGTGTTCGCCGGGCTTGCCGGTCACCACCCGTGTGGTCCACACCTGCTGACCGTTCTGCATCACCTTGAGTGTGTAGTCGGGGATGTTGAGGATGACATAGGCGTCGCCCAGTGACGCCGCGCCCAGTTCGCGCGGCAGCCAGCGCCAGCGTTCCATATTGGCGAGCACGACGTCGATCTGCCGGTCACGCCTGGGGCTGTTGAGCGCCCGCACGGTCGGATCGTCGAGGATGCCGGTCGGCCGCAGCTCGGCTCCGGTCTGGAACCGGCGCACAGCATCGGCCACCGCCGCTGTATAATGGGTGTCGTCGGCATCCCCGGCGATGGCGAGCTTGGTGCGCAGAAGCGGCACCCGTGGATCCTCCATCACCTGCTCGGGGTTGCGGCCGCGGGCGGGGACATATTTCAGGGTCGGCCCGGACGTAATCAGGGTCACCGGCCCGTCGGTGTTGCCGCGCAGTTCCGCCAGCTTGGCTTTGAGGGCGAGGTAAAGCCGGTGCTGCGGGTTGTAGCTCTCGAGCGCCGCAGTGGCGTCGGCGGCTGTGGTGATTTTGGTCAGCACCTCGGTGGGGTCGGTCGGATGCTCGGGGTAGAGGATGTCCTTGCTGACCTGCGACCAGTGCATGCGGCCGCTCTGCGCCTGGCGGGCATAGTCAAGGATGGCCGAGGTGAGTTTCAGATCAGCGGTCCCCAGGGCTTCCGGCGTGGTTGCACCGGCAAAATCCGGCACTGGATAGGCGCCCGGATCGAGGCCGTCGCTGGCAGCGTCCCGGATCTTTGCGATCGCCCCCTGGGCTGCGGCAGTGAGTTGTCCGCCCTGGGTCCAGAGTGGTGCAAAGTCGCGTGCAGCATAGAATTTCTCCACCGCCGTACGTTCATTCTTGCGGGTGAAGGCGCGCAGATCGCGGCCTCCCAGGCTGACTTTGATGCGCTCGGCAACGGGCTGATCCGCTGGCGCAACGCTGGAGACCCTGGCCGGCTGGGGTGCGGCTGGCGCCATCGTTTCCTGCACAGGCTCTTTCGCCGGTTCCTGCAGGGAGAGCCTCGGAGCCTCGGTCACCGGTTCTCTGACCGGTTCTGCCGTGGTTTCCACCTCCGGGATGTGTGTGGCTTCGCCCACCGCTGCCTGGGCTTTTGCCGCGTCAGCCTTTGCCGCGTCAGCCCTGGCGGCTTCAGCCTTTGCCGCTTCAGCCCTGGCGGCTTCAGCCTTTGCCGCTTCAGCCTTTGCCGCTTCAGCCTTGGCAGCTTCAGCTTCGGCTCTGGCGGCATCGGCTTTGGAAGTGTCCTGGACCACCGGTTTCACCGGGTCCTGCACCGAGGGTTTGAGCGATTCGCGGGCCAGGGGCCGCCCGGCGGGGCGGGTGGGAGCCTGGATGGTCTCCTTTACCGGTTCTCTTGACGGCGCCGCGGTCAGTCCTCGCGATGGCGGCGCGTCGGGCGCGATCTCGCTCGGGGCAGGGGCAGATGGGGCGCTGTTGACGCTGTCGTCGCGCGCGCCGGCGTCGTCCTGGGGCTTTGCGGTGTCTCGTTCGGTGGGCGCAGTGAGCGACATCATCGCCAGCACCGTGGTGCTGGAACTGTTGCGATGCTGGGCCTGCGCCGAGGTCGCTGTTACCGTGAGCAATGTGGCCGCCACCGTGGCCAGAAAATGACCCAGGCTCGCCCGCTCATTCAAACGGTCCCTCATTCTGTTGCACCCCTGCGTGAACTGCTGGATCTGGAAGCAGTTGGTTGCGCTGTCGGAAACGGCTTTAAGTGCGCCCGTCGTTCAAAAGTTGCAAGCCCGCAGGCGAACATGCCCGCAAGCGAAAAGGCCGGCCAGCGAATGAGGCGCGTGACAGATCTGCCCCAGGATCGGCTTGCCAGCCAGGAACAGATGGATGTCAGGACGCCTCGCTCGAGGTCAAGGTTAAAAGAGAAATACCCCGACCTGGGAAAATTTGCAGCAAATCAGGGCCAAATTGCGAGCGGTAAAATGTTGTGGCCGATTTAATTTTCAGAATGTGGCAGTTCAGTTAAAGCCGCAGCTTCCGGGAACCCGGGCGGGAACCGGGGAACCGCAAAGCCGGCCTCCCGCCATCCCACCATGGCACAACCCGGAGTGGGGCGGACGGCTGGGCCGCGGGTGTTACCGCTCTGTGCCGTCCTGACACAGGGGCGCCCGGTTACAGCGGCGTTTTGCCGCCATGGCCCGGTGCACAGGCTTCGTCGAGCTTGCGGTAGAGTGTGGACCGTCCGATTTTGAGGCGCCTTGCGACCTCCGACATCTGGCCGCGATAATGCGAAATGGCGAAGCGGATCACTTCATGCTCCATTTCCGACAGCGGCCGGACATGCCCGCCGCTGGTCAGCATCGAGAAGGTGCCGATACCGGGCAGGGGCGCGATCGGGATTTCATTGTCGGGAATCACCGCTGGCGGTGCCAGCGACGGTGCGGGGTCGAGCACCAGCGGGGCGGCACGGGTCGATGCCGGTGGCTGAGGATGCATTCCTGCCAGCGGGAAATCGTCGAGAGTGAGCTGGTCGCCGTCGCTCATCACCACCGCGCGGTAGACCGCGTTCTCAAGCTGGCGGATATTGCCGGGCCAGTCCAGGCGCGAAAGCTGCGCCACAGCCTCACCGCTGATGCCGGTGAGGGCGCGGCCCTCCTCGGCGGCGAATCGCGACAGGAAATGGCGCAGGAGATGCGGGATGTCCTCGCTGCGCTGGCGCAGCGGCGGAATTGTCAGCGGCAGCACATGGAGGCGGTAGAACAGGTCCTCCCGGAAATGGCCCTGCCGGACCCGCTCGATCAGGTTGCGGTTGGTCGCGGAAATGATGCGGACGTCGACCTTGACCGGCTTGCGGCCGCCGACGGCCTCGATCGCCCCTTCCTGCAGGGCCCGCAGCACCTTGACCTGGGTCGCCAGCGGCAGTTCCCCGACCTCGTCGAGGAACAGGGTGCCGCCATCGGCCTCAAGAAATTTGCCGTTATGGCGCTCGGTGGCCCCGGTGAAGGAGCCTTTTTCGTGGCCGAACAGGATCGATTCCACCAGCTGCTCAGGGATGGCGCCGCAGTTGACGGCGACGAAGGGCCGGGCACAGCGTTCGCCGCTGCCATGGATGGCGCGGGCGAATAATTCCTTGCCAACCCCGGATTCGCCCTCGATCAGGACCGGGATCGAGGAATTGGCGGCTTTCTGCGCTGTGCGCATGGCCTGGTTCATGGAATCGGAGCGGGTGATGATGTCGGCGAAGGTCAGCCTGCCCTCGCGGCTGTGGCGGATGCGGCGCAGTTCCCCCTTGAGTGCGGAGGCGTTGAGCGCGTTGCGCAGCGACACCTGGAGCCGCTCCATGCCGACCGGTTTGACCACGAAATCCTGGGCACCGGCGCGCATGGCAGACACCACATTGTCGATGCCGCCATGGGCGGTCTGGACGATCACCGGGACGTTGAGACCGCTGTCGCGGATCCGGTCGAGAACGCCCATGCCGTCGAGCCCGGGCATCACCAGATCGAGCACCACGGCGTCAACTCCGGCGCTGCTGCACAGGGTGGCGATGGCGGCGTCGCCCGAATCCACCAAAATGACCTCATATCCGCATCTTTTTACCATATTTTCGATCAGACGCCGCTGTACGGCATCGTCGTCGACGATCAAAATCCTGGCGGCCATCCTGTTCCTCACGCGATACAATTACCTGTTTCGAATCGGGGCACTGTCGCCGATGCTGATTAACGTGGTCTTAAATAATTTGTCCTGCTGTCCATATTGTGGCAGCGCGCCGAAGGTTCTCTGAAAAGATGTCCTCACGTTCCACAACCGCTCCCCACAAGTCCGGCAGCAAAAAAGCCGATTCCGCAATCCGCGCCCGCAGGCGAAGTGACCGGTCGGGAATCCCGCGCTGGAATCTGACGGATCTCTACAGCGCCATCGACGCGCCGGAGATTGAGCGCGATCTCGCCCGTGTCGGGGCCGACTGCGCCAGCTTTGAGGAGACCTACAAGGGCCGGCTGATCGAGGCCGGGCAGGGCGACAAGGGTGGAGCCTGGCTGGCGCAGGCAGTGCAACGCTTTGAAGAAATTGAGGATCTGGCAGGAAGGCTGAGTTCCTATGCCAGCCTGCTCCATGCCGCCGACAGTGTCGATCCCGCGATCACCAAATTCTACGCCGATGTCTCCGAACGGCTGACCGCTGCCTTCACCCGTCTTCTTTTTTTCGCCCTCGAGCTGAACCACATCGACGATGCGGTGATGGCGGAACTGATGCAGAGCCCCGATCTGGCCCGCTACCGTCCCTGGATCGAGGATGTGCGCAGGGAAAAGCCCTATCAGCTCAGGGATGAGCTTGAGCAGCTGTTTCTGGAGAAGGCCCAGACCGGGCAGAATGCCTGGAACCGGCTGTTCGACCAGACCATCTCCGGTCTGCGTTTCCGGGTCGGGGGGGAGACCATGGCAATCGAGCCGACCCTCGGGCTGCTGCAGGACCGGGACGGCACCAGGCGCCGCCGCGCCGCCATCGCGCTGGTCAAAACTCTCAAGGCCAATGAGCGCGCCTTCACCCTGATCACCAACACGCTTGCCAAGGACAAGGCGATCTCGGATCGCTGGCGCGGCTTCAGGGACGTGGCCGATGCGCGCCATCTGTCGAACCGTGTCGAGCCCGAGGTGGTCGAGACCCTGGTGGCCGCTGTGCGCGCCGCCTATCCCCGGCTGTCGCACCGCTATTACGCCCTCAAGGCGCGCTGGTTCGGCCGCCGCCGCCTGCCCTATTGGGACCGCAACGCGCCGCTGCCCTTCGCCGCCAGCGGGAGCATTGCCTGGGCCGATGCCAGGGACATGGTGCTGGCGGCCTATCGCGATTTCTCCCCCGACATGGCCGGGATCGCCCGGCGTTTCTTCGACGGGAACTGGATCGACGCCGAGCTGCGCTCCGGCAAGGCACCGGGGGCCTTTGCCCATCCCACCACGCCCTCGGTGCACCCCTATGTGCTGATGAATTACCAGGGCAAGCCCCGTGACGTGATGACGCTGGCCCATGAACTCGGCCATGGCGTGCACCAGATGCTGGCGGGCAGGAACGGCGCCCTGATGGCACCGACGCCCCTGACGCTGGCCGAGACCGCCAGTGTGTTCGGCGAAATGCTGACCTTCCGGCGCCTGCTTGCCAGCACCACCGCGGCCCGTCACCGCAAGGCGCTGCTCGCCGGCAAGGTCGAGGATATGATCAACACCGTGGTGCGCCAGATCGCGTTCTATTCGTTCGAGCGCGCCGTCCACAGCGAGCGCAAACAGGGCGAACTCACCGCCGCGCGGCTCGGCGAGATCTGGCTTTCGGTGCAGCACGAAAGTCTCGGGCCGGCGATCGCGATCAAGCCGGGGTACGAGAATTTCTGGATGTATATTCCGCACTTCATCCACGCGCCGTTCTATGTCTATGCCTATGCCTTCGGCGACTGTCTGGTCAACGCGCTGCAGGCGGTATACGAGAGCGCACCGGAAGACTTTGCCGGACGCTATCTGGAAATGCTGGCGGCTGGCGGCACCCGGCATTACTCCGAACTCCTGGCCCCCTTCGGACTTGATGCCAGAGATGCGAAATTCTGGGATGGCGGGCTCAGCCTGATCGAGCGCATGATCGACGAACTCGAGGCCATGGGTTAGTGGATCCTGGGTTCGTGGATCCTGGGTTGGTTGATACTGGGTTGGTTGATACTGGATCCGCTGATCCGGGCCAGGCGGTTGTGGATTGCGTATCCGGATTGCGTGAGCTTTGTGGATTCAGGGGCGATTTGAGGTCGTTTAAGTGATTTTGGATGATGGATGGATGGATCGGGACCTGAGTGAGAGGCGTGCTGCGGCGGGTGTGCAGCCGCAGAAGGGCGGGCAGGCCGAAGGGGCGGTGCCGGACTATCTGGAACAGCATTACTGGTGGGCTTATGTGCGCCCCGGCGCGGTGCGGCTGTGGGAGCGGCAGTGGCTGATCAATCTGGTGCTGCTTGGCAACTACCGCAGACTGGGGGCGGCGGTGCTGGAGGCGTTGGGCGCCTTTCCAGCCGGCCGCTGCCTGCAGATCGCATGCTGTTATGGCGGGTTGACGGTGGATCTCGCTCGTCGTGTGGCTTCCTCGGGCGGCTCGCTGGACGTCATCGATATCCTGCCGGTGCAGCTGGAAAACCTCCAGCGCAAGTTGTGGCATGGCGCGCCGGTGCGGACCGCGGTCATGGACTCGACGGACCTCGGTTTTGACGATGCCAGTTTCGACCAGGTCCTGCTGTTCTTCCTGCTCCACGAACAGCCGCCCGCCATGCGCGAACAGACCATGCGCGAGGCCCTGCGGGTGCTCAAGCCCGGCGGTACCATCGTCGTGGCCGATTATGCGCCGCCGGCGAAATGGCATCCGGTGCGCTTCCTGATCCTGCCGTTTCTCAGGCTTCTGGAGCCTTTTGCCAGCGATTTCTGGCGTCTGGAACTGGCTCAGATTCTGCCGCTCCAGCTCGACGGCAGGGGCTGGCGCAAGAGCACCTGTTTCGGAGGACTTTACCAGCTTCTGGTGCGCGGCGGCTCAGGCGGGTAGCGGACCCGCCCTGTCCCGGGGCGCGTGAGCCTGTGTCACAGAGTGCACTGCAAACCAGTTGTGAGGTGGCACAGGAAAACTTTCCCGCTGCGCCACCGTTGCCCTCATCGTTTCTTTCCTGTATCGCATGGTCCAAGCTGGACCTTTGATGGGTCGTGGGGCCGACTTTCGCGTTTTTTTACCATCCGGGACCACCACGGTCGCGGGTGGCGCTGTGTGTGTGCAGCGCTGATTGAGATCGCGCGTCGGGTTTTCCAGTCCTCCCATCCGGATCCACGTGCACGGCATGGCAGTCGCAAGGGCGGCATCACCGCCCGATGGTCTGCCAGGCCATCTTCCGCAATCGGCATCTGCCCTTTGCGAGAATAGTCAGATTTGCCTATGCGCTTTTGCGTGCGGGAGGTTGAATGAAGATCGCCGTTGCCAAGGAAATTGATCCGTCGGAGCCGCGGGTTGCGGTGTCGCCCGACACGGTGAAGAAATTCAGGGCGCTGGGCGCCGAGGTGGTGATTGAGCCG
>Ga0123357_10007058_pt1 | contig 13824 bp, 6 predicted proteins | sample TergutEmb28metaG_FD_89873 | JGI IMG/M metagenome (GOLD analysis project Ga0123357, IMG submission 89873) | Embiratermes neotenicus P4 segment gut microbial communities from Petit-Saut dam, French Guiana - Emb289 P4 | ecosystem: Host-associated > Arthropoda: Insects > Digestive system > Gut ... | reverse complement strand
TGGGTCACTTGGCCCGGATTTGCGGTGGTCTGGATATAACCGAGCACGCCAGCTTCGGTTGCCGAAACGGAGCCCGAGCCCAGCGCTACACCTCCAACCACCGATGCAGTTGCACCTTGGCCGAGCGCGGTGCTGCCGAGGACCGAGGCATTGGCGCCGTAGCCGATCGCGGTGGTATTTTCATCCAGAGCCGCCGAGGTCGCACCATAGGCAGCTGCCGTGTTGCCAAGGGCGTTGGCAAGAGAGCCGGTCGCTGTGGCGTAGGTGCCGATTGCATCGGCGCGATCACCAGTTGCTGTAGCACTGGCACCGCTGGCAAAGGAATTATAGCCCGTTGCCGAGGCATTGGTGCCGTTCGCAAGTGCCGATCGTCCGGTCGCGGTGGCGAAGGTGCCGATTGCATTCGTTAAGTAGCCCGTGGCTGTGGCTCCGGCACCGATCGCATTTGCTTGGCTACCCGTCGAGGTGGCTTCGGCACCGATCGCATTTGCTTGGCGGCCTGTTGCTGTAGCTGAGACACCGTTCGCAATTGCCGCGAAACCCGTCGCCGTCGCGTATGATCCGAGCGCATTTGCGTTATGCCCCGTTGCCGTCGCGCTGGTACCGTTCGCGAGCGCCAAGGCACCTGTCGCCGTTGCGAAAGCACCAATCGCATTCGCGCGATCGCCCGTCGCTGTGGCGTTGGCCCCATTCGCTATTGCTTGCGAGCCGGCCGCTGTAGCCTGGGCTCCAGTCGCATTCGCAGAGCGGCCCGTGGCTGTGGCGTAGGATCCAATGGCCTTGGCGGCATCCCCGGTAGCTGTGGCACTGGTGCCATTCGCAATCGACGCGCGACCCGACGCCGTAGCAGAGGCCCCGATCGCATTTGCGTCTGTACCAGTCGCTGTGGCGTTGGCACCGTTCGCAGTAGTTCTATAGCCCAACGCAGTGGCGTAAGACCCGATCGCGTTTGAACTTTGGCCCAGCGCTGTCGCAGAGGCTCCGATGGCATTTGCCCAGATCCCCACTGCTGTAGAGTAGGTACCATTCGCGACAGACTCGAAGCCCATTGCGGTAGCGTAGGAACCGATTGCATTCGCGTATCCGCCGGTCGCTGTCGAGGAAACCCCGTTCGCCATCGCGGAGACACCGATCGCCGTCGAATAGGCTCCGATCGCATTTGCCTGGTAGCCCATAGCGACGGCCCAAGATCCTGTCGCCTTTGAATCGCGACCCGTCGCCGTTGCGGCTGTTCCGTTCGCAAGAGCACTGAACCCTGTCGCCGTGGCATAGGATCCGATTGCGTTGGCTCGATCGCCAGTCGCTGTGGCGCCGATACCAATTGCATTCGCAGAGTATCCGGTCGCAGTTGCTTGGGCTCCGGTCGCGTTCGCCCCGGTACCTGTCGCCGTGGCGTTGGCACCGTTCGCCAACGCTCCGTTCCCAGTAGCTGTGGCTTGACCTCCGGTTGCGTTTGCCAGGCGTCCCGTCGCCGTGGCGCTATTGCCATTCGCGATTGAAGACGTACCGGTGGCGGTAGCGAAGCCACCATTAGCGTTTGCCAAGTGGCCAGTCGCGGTGGCATAGGCGCCAATTGCATTTGCGGAGGCACCTGTCGCTGTTGCATCGGCCCCGTTTGCGATCGCGCGCTCGCCTGTGGCCGTGGCGGAGGACCCAGTCGCATTTGAATAGGCACCTGTTGCCGTTGCACTGGTCCCATCAGCCCACGCTCCGCGAGCTGTTGCGGTCGCATTAACACCACTCGCAACTGCGCTAAAGCCGGTCGCTGTGGCGGTCTGACCATTTGCCTGTGCAATCTGACCGAGAGCGACAGCACCACCGCCCGTGGCGCTTGCAGAATAGCCGAGCGCGGTTGCCGAGCTGCCGGTCGCTGTGGCTCTCTGACCGATCGCTGTCGCGGAGCTACCATTCGCATTCGCTTGGGATCCTACCGCAGTAGCTTGAGCGCCAGTCGCATTCGCAGCCCAACCCGCCGCAGTCGAACTCACTCCGTTCGCGATCGAGTTGCGGCCAAGCGCCTCAGAATTCGCACCGTTCGAATTTGCTCCTTGACCCAGTGCGATGGCCTGATCTCCTGTTGCATTCGAACTCCTGCCAACCGCTATTGCATTGATACCATTCGCAACAGAATAAATACCGATCGCCGTTGCTGCGGTGCCGAGTCCTTTAGCTTCGGCTCCGATCGCAATAGCGTTTGTTCCGATAGCGTTCGCGTCGCCCCCAATGGCTACCGCCCATACACCGTTCGCAGTGGTCCTGTAGCCCAAGGCTGTAGCATAACTACCGTTTGCAACCGCGTTTTGTCCGAGCGCGGTCGCGGACTGGCCCGTCGCAAGCGACAGCCAACCAATCGCCGTTGCATAGGCGCCCGTGGCATTACTTTGACCACCTATCGCCGTTGCGTAGGAGCCATTTGCTACGGCACGATACCCAAACGCACTCGCACCACCGAGGTTAATCCCATAATATGGCGAAGCGTTGCCGCTTGCCTGGGCGAGCGCTGCCTGCGGCTCCATGACAGCCATACCGACGAGCAGGGCGGTGGCCGCCAGGGAGACGGAGAGCCCTCCCGCACCCAGCGATCCGAGCCCAAGCCGATCACGCTTGAGACCCAACACGCGATGCGCCTGGCGCAGGATGGCGTACAACCGGCGGTTGAGCGAGCCGCCACTGCCACCACGCACCCATGATGCAATGAAGCGCGTCTCTCTAGAGGAAGTCAGGGACGCGGGCGAATGACTCGAACGGGAGGTTTTCATGACACTGCTCCGCCTTCACCTACTAAGGTCTTCGTGGGTCGGTTGAGGAATTCGCGCAAGCGTCTGCACCGAGAAGGGTCTCGCTGAGTCAGGGCTATTGCCTGAGCTGACGCTCCGAGCGCCTCGGACTCCGCAGTGATGACCATTTCCCACATCGTTCTGCTACATATCTTCAGGGGTCAGATGCAAAAGCAACGCGATTTCAATACGTGAGATTTCGACGATCTAAGCCGTGAAATGGGTCACTTGACCCGGATTTGCGGTGGTCTGGACATAACCGAGTACCCCTGCTTCCGTCGCCGAAACCGAGCCCGAACCAAGCGCAACGCCGCCGACCGCAGATACGGTGGCACCCTGGCCGATCGCGGTGCTGCCGAGGACCGACGCGTTGGCACCGTAGCCGACCGCGGTCGTGTTCTCCGCCAGCGCCTTGGACCCACCGCCATAGGCGGACGCTGTGTCGCCAGTCGCCGTCGCCAGGTAACCGGTCGCCGTAGCATCGCTCCCATTAGCTGTCGCGCGGTCGCCCGTCGCGGTTGCGGAGGTGCCCAGCGCTCGGGCTCCTTCGCCTGTCGCCGTTGCAGCGTAACCGTCCGCTCTCGCAGCATGACCAGTCGCCGTTGCCCGATCACCGCTTGCGTTGGCTCCGTTTCCAGTTGCAGTCGCCAAATCTCCATTTGCGAATGTGTAAGAGCCTGTGGCGGTAGAGTGGTCTCCGTTTGCATTGGCTCCGCGACCCGTCGCTACGGCGTTTGCGCCATTCGCAATAGACAAAGCACCCGTGGCCGTTGCGAAGGCGCCGATCGCGTTTGCCCGGTCACCTGTTGCTGTGGCCTGGGTGCCATTCGCAACCGCGAGGACGCCCGTCGCGGTCGCTGACGCACCCATTGCATTCGCGCGATCGCCCGTCGCTGTGGCGCTGGCCCCGTTCGCGACCGCCTGCGAGCCGGCTGCAGTAGCCTGGGCACCGATCGCATTGGAACGGTCGCCCGTCGCCGTGGCGCTGGCCCCATTCGCAATCGCTTGGGAGCCTGCTGCAGTGGCTTGGGCTCCAGTCGCATTCGCAGAGCGCCCCGTTGCCGTTGCGGAGGCTCCATTGGCAATTGACGCAAAACCTGTGGCCGTGGCGTAGGACCCGAGCGCATTGGCGTTGTGGCCTGTGGCGGTCGCACTGGTGCCATTTGCCATCGCCAAGGCACCCGTTGCCGTTGCAAAAGCTCCAATCGCATTTGCCCGGTCACCCGTTGCTGTGGCTTGGGCTCCATTCGCAAGCGCCAAGACGCCTGTGGCTGTCGCAGAAGCACCAATAGCATTGGCGCGCTCGCCGGTTGCCGTAGCACTGGCGCCATTGGCGATTGCCTGCGAGCCGGCCGAAGTGGCCTGGGCTCCAGTCGCATTCGCTAATCGGCCTGTGGCCGTTGCATCGTTGCCATTCGCCACAGAACCGTAACCGGCAGCGGTAGCGTAAGTTCCGGTTGCTCTCGCGAGGTGACCAGTCGCCGTTGCAGAGGTTCCAAGGGCATTCGCCGACGCGCCCGTTGCCGTCGCGCTGGCCCCTATCGCATTCGCTCCACGGCCGGTTGCCGTTGCACTGTCTCCATTCGCAATAGCGGCATAGCCGGTTGCCGTTGCGTAGAACCCCGTTGCATTCGCTAGGTGACCGGTAGCTGTCGCGGAGGTTCCCCGGGCATTTGCCGAAGCACCTGTCGCAGTCGCGCTCGCACCAATTGCATTCGCTCCGCGGCCTGTCGCTGTGGCATCGGTCCCATTCGCAACCGCACGGTCGCCAGTCGCAGTGGCGGAGGCCCCAGTTGCATTCGCGAAGTACCCTGTCGCTGTGGCCTGGGCGCCGTTGGCAATAGCGATGCGACCGGTAGCAGTTGCAGACTGGCCGCCCGCAAAGGTACCACGGCCTGTTGCGGTGGCGCCATCTCCTATCGCTTCAGCGGCGAATCCTGTCGCTGTGGCGGCGTCTCCGTTCGCAAAAGACGTGAAACCCGTTGCCGTCGCGTAGGCCCCGGTCGCGCGCGCCGAGCGGCCAATCGCTGTTGCGTTACTGCCGATTGCTATCGCATCGCTACCTATCGCGGTGGCTCGCAATCCCGTCGCATTGGAGACGTCACCGATCGCTGTCGCCGCCGCACCGTTCGCGATGGCAGCGTAGCCTTCCGCCAGTGCTTGGTCACCAGTCGCGTTCGCAGCATTGCCCGTCGCTGTGGCTCGCGCACCGTTCGCGGCAGCTGCAGCGCCCGTCGCTGTGGCAAAAGAACCGTTCGCGTTTGCGGCGTGTCCGGCGGCTGTTGCGCTCGTACCGTTTGCAACTGCGCTACGACCTGTAGCTGTCGCAAAGCCTCCGCTAGCATACGCGCCAACGCCCGTCGCTGTAGCGCTGTCGCCAAGCGCCCTCGCGTTGGAGCCCGTTGCAGTAGCGTAGGTTCCTAATGCAATCGAAGAGGCACCAGTCGCAGTGGCTTCACCACCATTCGCAGTCGCGTGGGCGCCGAGCGCTGTCGCCCAACTTCCAATCGCATTCGTTCTAGTGCCGAACGCAGCGGCCCAAGTGCCAATCGCATTTGAGGACGCACCAACCGACACGGCGTTGGCCCCAGTTGCGTTTGCCAAGCGCCCTGTCGCTGTCGCGTTCGCGCCGTTTGCGACAGACGCGTCACCAAGCGCCGTCGCGTAGCCGCCAGTCGCATTCGTAGAAGCTCCGACCGCCAACGCCGACATGCCATTCGCAACCGAATCTCGGCCTATCGCTGTTGCGTAGGACCCATTCGCCAAAGCCCGTTGGCCCACAGATGTCGCAGTGATACCGTTAGCAACAGCCTGATAGCCAAACGCGCTGGCCCCCCCGATATTGATCTGCCAATACGGTGCTGTGTTGCCATTCGCCTGCGCGTACACAGCCTGCGGTGTCATGACAGCGAAACCGAGGAACAACGCTGTGACAGCCAACGACCCCGAGCCCCCGCCGGCACACAATGCGCCGACGCCAAGCCGATCACGCTTGAGACCTAACACTCGATGCGCCTGACGCAGCAGAGCATAGAGTCGCCGACTGAGCGAGCCGCCACTGCCGCCTCGCACCCATGATGCTATGAAGCGTGCCTCTCGCGATGAAATCAGGGACGCGGGCGAGTGACGCGAACGGGAGGTTTTCATGACTCTACTCCGCCTTCATATGGTTCAGTCGAGCATCGGCTGAAGATCTGGGCAGATGGCCACCATTGAGCCAATCTGCCTTGACTTGTGCTTCGGACGCGGCTGGTCTGGCCGAAACATCGACATTCGTGCTTTTTTATAGCGGCATCGGGATTGATCGCGCTGTGCCTAGCGGTGATGCCCTTCATGCGAGCGGCTAGGTTTGGGCTGCGTGCGAATGTCAGTGCACCGCGGCTGAAGCCGATTCCGCCGGAACCTGTGTCCAGATTAACGGTATCGCTATCGGCAGGGATACCATTCAAGGTGGCCCCGGCATAGTCATTGAGTCTATCCGACATGAGCGCGGCAGCGTTGCGCGGGAACACGGTACCCCCCGCCGCAGGGAACTTGACAGCGGTGCGTTTCTTTGCCTGGATGAAGTGCGGAAATTCACTGTTTGTGAAGGATGGCGCCAGGGGCTTGGTATACGCCTGCTGAGGACCAAAATCGCGAACGCAGGCGTTATGACGTTCGCCACAGTTGTCGTACCTTACGATGCCCCATCCTTCCCACGTAACATGGGCGGGCACATGCAATAATTGAGGCGGACCCGACTCTCTCGCATACCAAGCCGTTTCATCTCTGCAAACACCACTCATGCGACTCAAATCCATGTGCGGGACGGCGTTTCCCGCGATGGCATCAAAAGCCGCAGGCATCACCAGGACACCAAGCCTGTTATCCGCTTCCGCCGTTTCCGTGGCGCATAACATCACCGACGTCGCCGCATCCTCTGTTGTGCGGCCTGGACGTTCAGCCATTGCCTCCGAGGGCGAGGCAAGACACCGGCTTCGCCTGAGAGAGTTCCAATGATCGAAAGTTCTGGTCATTTGCATTAACGCCGCTCGCAGCAACTGCACTGATCATGATTGGGCATAGAACTTGCAGCCCAGAGATGCTCAGAATTAGTGGGGAATACTTAATGCAACGTAAAGTCGCGGATGGCGGACTACTCGCGTTTCGAGATCTAGTGAACTCAGTATCAGCGTCAATGAAAGGGAAATTGCTAGCTCGCTTCGCTACGCGGAAATTTTCGCTTCAGACGACACTCGTGAGCCACACAACCTCTTTTGAAAATGGGCAGGCTGGTGCATTGCCTGATATCGGCTCACGCCGAGAAGCTTCTGGTAACCGCGATGGATCTCTTTCGAATGGCTACGCCCACGTCAGTCGCCGACTATCGAGTCACCGCTATCGCCACTCCGTTGTGTCAGCGATTGGATGCATAATGATGTCCGTTACTTGCACCTCGCCGCTGCCATGTTTGTCGAAGTGCAAACTGTAGCCCCAATTGACTCACGTCATCGAAACGGGGAGACAGACTTCAACCAATATATGAACTCGTGAGGGATGCGCATTTTTTGCCGCTCCGGACCTGCTCCGAACTCTGCTTTGGCGCCCGATGGACAGAGCCCCGCCACCGGAACAAGGTTCGGCGGGGTAGCGGCGCATTGGGCGATCTCTTTGGGATGCTTATGGCGGCATTGTCCCCCGCTTGGTAATTTCAGTTATCTCTCTGCCTGAGCCTGGCTGTATAGCGGTCCTCGGCTTGGCCGCTGCCGGCGGAAGGTTTGGCGATTTTCCGGCGTTGCTTCCATTTCTTTGAAGAATTTGAGTCTCTTGCCCTGAAAATTCAGGGACTGGAGGAACCAAGAAGCCGCTGAGAGCACCTTGGATTGCCGAAGGCCGTGGGCTTCTCTGTTCTGGCTGCCCCTACAATGGGAAGGCCTCGCGATTCCTCTTGAAGGTGCTGGTAACCCCGATTGCAGATCTTTCCGTGTTCCGCTCAACGGTCGATCGTCGCCAGGCAACGATCACGACTGGTGCCATTACGCCTTCGCAGGGCGGAGCAGATGTCCTGCGATGTCCGTCACTTATACGGAATTGCTCTCATAATTGTGGAAGCTGGACCCGGGATCCGCAATGGGAGCCGTGAGGAGCTTGGCGGGAAGCTCCGGACTCCGGACATTCCCTGATTGACGAGAAATGAGGATGACTGCGCATCTGGGGTGCTCTCGCGTCCTCTTTCCCGCAAGGCCTGGCGGCCTTGTCAAGATCAGGAAAGGGTTGCCGGGTCCGCGTCTGGCCACAGCGCCAGGCTGACGGAGCGCACTTTATTCGATCATTGTCACGGCCATGTGGCTGGGCGTGGCAATTCCAGTCAAAGGCTGGGGATTGCCGGTCAGGAGTGCCGATTCTCAACTTCGTCCCTGAGCGATCCCTCTGCAATGAGAGGTTTCAGAACTCCGGGTAGGCAGCGGTCCGGATTCTGGACGCCTGCACCTTCAGATTTGGGAACCGCCACGGCATCGAAACGTCCGTGAAACCGCGCGGGTCTCCTCGGGCATCACCATCTGGAACCCTTGCTTTCCCTCTGGAAGCTGCCCGGAGCAACGGTTACCCGACATTGGAGCATTGGCAGTCTCGTGCCTTCCAGGCCGCATCCGTGCCTTTGGTTACGCCTGTTCACGCTGGGCCGATTGAGGTCAGCGAGGCCGACCATCAGGCATTTGACATGCATAATCAAACGGATGTGGTGGCAGCGGCCGTGCGGGTTCTGCCTCGCTCGCCCCGGGACGAGGCCAGGATAGCCATCACTGATTGTGTTGGCCCGTCCTCCGTCGCCCAGAACCAGAACTTGAAGGCCCGAGCAACCCGGGGTGACGGCGCCGGAGCCTCAACTCTGCGGCGCCCCACGGCAAGAACGGCTAACCGCTATGATCTGTCGGTACGTCAAAGGAGCGCAAGCGGCCTCGATTTGGCCGGATATTGGCTCAGCACTGCCGCAGTGGTTCCTTCCCGATCCGAGGTCTTTGCGTGCCAGAGCTTGAATTTCCGGCTCGTCCAGGCTCAAGGGCCAGAAAAGCGGGAAGGCCTTGGGCCCTGGTTGACGGAGGGAGACGGCAAGAGGTGAACCCGACATCCCGCCAAATCCTGAGCTGTAGGGCGCCCAACGCGACGTTCCGTCGACGTGCTTCCTGGCTCCCACTGCCGTCAAGACCTCTCGAGAAACATGCGAGCGACTCAGGATAAGCTCCGGATATTGTGGGGTATATACCTCGTCCCTGGAAAGACTGGCGGCTGCAGTCGAACGTATCACGACTGCGGCAGTCTGCGGGCACCAAAAAGGGAGAGGAACAGTCCGATCGCAATCGTTGCTCAAGGCGCTGCCCCCTGACGAAAAGCAAAGGGTTCAGATCGTGGCCGCCAGAGTGGAAAGGCGCCCCCCTGCAGCAACGCTTCTCTTCCGTACCCCTTCCCGATTCTGAGCTGCGGGCCTCCAGATTCGGGACCGTTACCTGGGCGGACGGCCCGAAACTCCGTATCGCAAGGGTTTCGCCCAAGGACAGACGTTTGCGAATCACACTCCAGCCCGGCATCCTGCGGGTATGGTCAAAATCGCCCACCGGGCAACGTGAGCTGATTCCTGAAAATGCTGCGTCGGACGTATTCGAGGCGCTGCCGCCGGGCCCCGATTCGATGGGCATTCTGGACGTGGACAAGTTGGACAGGCTTTGCGGGAAGGAGGACATGAAAGAGCCCCCAAATGGTATCAGCCTCATTTCTCGCCAAATCAGGGGACCGGCAGGACCGTATTGCGCAACCCCTTCGAGGTTTGGACTTGCGGATCCAGCTTCGACAATTATGAGAGCGACTTCGGATAAGCGAAGGATATTGCAGGGCATCTCATCGGCCATACAATTGTGCAATCCCACCCGTCGCAATCCCCGGCTGGCGGCGGTCGGTTGTTGAGCGGGGCACGGAAAGATCTGCAGTCGCGGTTAGCAGCACCTTTAAGGCGAATCGCGAGGCCTTCCCATTTTAGGGGCAGCCAGAACAGCCCGCGGCTTTCGGCAATCTCAGGTGCTCCGAGGAGCGCCTTGGTTTTGCAGTCCCTGAATTTCCAGGGCAAGCGCCTCAAATCCTTCAAAGACATGGAAGCGCCGGGGAATTCGAAACCTCTCCTCGCCAGGGTCGAAGCCGAGGAGACCGCCATGCAGCCCGGGATCAGGGAGAGGCAGCCGACATCGCCAAGCCGGGCAATGCCGCCATAAGGGTCCCCAATAGACCGGCCGATGCCGATGCCGATGCCGCTGCCCAGCCGAACCTCCCTCCGCTGGGAGGGGGAGGGCTCTGTCATCGGGCAACAAAGCGGACTTTGGAGCAGGTCAGGAGTGGCACAAATGTCATCCACCGCGAGTTCACATATTGGTTGAAGTCCATCACTACGTTTTGATGACGAGAGCCAATTGGGCCCGTGTTTGCACTTCGACCAACATAGCAGCGGCGAGATGCAAGTAACGGACATTATTATGCATCCGATGGCTTACACGACGGAGCGGTGATGGCGGTGGCTCGATAGTCGGCGACTGCCGCAAGCCCAGCCATTCAAGAGAGATCCCGCTTGGTTACCAGAAGCTGCTCCGCATGATCCGACCTCAGGCGATGCGCCAGCCGGACCATTCCTAAAGGACGTTGTGCGGTTCACGAGCGTCGCATGATGCGGCAATTTGTGCGCGCCGAAAGGCATCCGGCAGTTTTCTCTTTATTCACGCTGATGCTGATCTCACAACGCGAGTAGTTCGCGGCCTGCTACTTTACGTTGCATTAAGTATTCCCCACTAATTCTGAGCATCTCTGGGCTGCAAGTTCTAGGCCCAATTGTGATCCGTGCAGTTGCTGCGAGCGGCGTGAGTGCAAATGACCAGGACTTTCGATCATTGGAACTCTCTCAGACGAAGCTGGTGTCCTGCCTCGCCCTCGGATGCGATGGCTGAATGTTCAGATCGCAAAATGAAGGATGCGGCATCGCCGGTGGTGCCACGCGCCGCAGAAGCGGATAACAGGCTTGGTGTCTTGGTGATACCTGCGACTTTTGACGCCATGTTTGGAAACCTCCTGCCGCATCTCGATCCGAGCCCCATGAGTGGTGTTTGCAGAGATGAAACGGTTTGGTATGCGAGAGAGTCGAGCACGCCTCGATTATTGCATGTGCCCGCCCATGTTATGTGGGAAGGATGGGGTATCGTAAGGTACGACAACGGCGGCGAACGTCATAACGCCTGCCTTAACGATTTTGCCTCTCAGGGAGCGCGTCCTAATCCCCTGCCGACACCCATCACAGCCAGTGAACTCCCGCACTTCATCCAGGCAACGGAGCGCACCGCTGCCAGCTTCCCTGCGGCGGAGGGTGACGCGCTCCTGCGCAACGCAGCAGCGTTCATGTCGAATAGAATCAATGACCAAGCTTACGGCACCTTGATCCAGAGTACCATCCTTGCCGACAGCGATGACTCTGATCTGGGCGCAAGTTGCAGCCCAATCAGCTTCAGCCGCAGTCCGCTGATGTTCGCACGCAGCCCAAACCCAGCCGCTCGTATGAAGGGCGTCACCGCCAGGCACGGCGCGATCAATCCCGATGCCATTATGAACACACACGAATGTCGATGTCTCGGCCAGACCAGCCGCGTCCGAAGAACAAGTCAACGCAGATTGGCTCAATGGTGGCCATCTGCGCAGATCTTCAGCCGATGCTCGACTGAACGATATGAAGGCGGAGTAGAGTCATGAAAACCTCCCGTTCCCGTCACTCGCCCGCGTCCCTGATTTCGACGCGTGAGGCACGCTTCCTTGCATCATGGGTGCATCGTGGCACTGGCGGATCGCTAAGCCGGCGACTCTACGCCTTGTTGCGCCAGGCCCATCGGGTGCTTGGTCTCAAACGTGATCGCCTCGCACTCGGCGCGCTCGGCGCGGGGGGCATGAAGGGCGCGTTGTCGATAGTAGCTCTTGCAGGTGGCTTAGCCGTAGTAGCTCCGGAGGATGTTCACGCCCAGGCCACCGGGAACTCGTCGCCATATTGGGCGATCAACGTTGGTGCTAGTGCCTTCGGTCGCTCCGCGAATGCGAATGGCGGGTCGGCCACAGCAATAGGAACGAGCACCCTTGCGAATGGCACTTGGGCCACTGCAGTCGGCGGTGGAGCAATTGCTAATGGCGCCCAGGCCACAGCAATGGGGGATTCGGCAAAGGCGACCGGAGCCTTAGCCACAGCGTTGGGCGCATATGCGAATGCAACTGGTGCATACGCTACGGCTTTGGGCTACAATTCCATCGCGAATGGAGGTTGGGCAACAGCGCTGGGGAACGCCTCGACTGCAATCGGCGACCAAGCTCTCGCGTCGGGACGAGGCTCGCTTGCAAACGGTAATAACGCAACTGCTATTGGGCGCAACACAAATGCAAATGGCGTGAGTTCTACCGCAATTGGCTTCAACGCGAACGCATGGGGGGCGAACGCAACAGCGACTGGCAGTTCTGCCCGCGCAGAGGGGGACAGTGCCACAGCGATGGGCCGAACCGCCTATGCGAATGGCTCCGGTGCCACTGCCATAGGGCGGGGCACATTTGCGAACGGAGAGGGTGCTCTCGCGACCGGTGTCTCCAGCAATGCCACTGGTTCGTGGGCTATAGCTATGGGCTCTAGCGCAAAAGCAAATGGCACCTGGGCAACCGCCATAGGCCAAACGGCAATTGCGAACGGCGCACGCACTATTTCGCTTGGATATTTGTCAACTGCGACTGGTGTCGACGCCACAGTGATGGGAGCCTCAGCTAACGCGATTGGAAGCTATGCAACTGCGATAGGCGCTGAGGCGGTCGCGAATGGCGCTTCAGCCACTGCGGCGGGGCGGACAGCTAATGCGAGTGGCGCCAATGCAACGGCGACGGGCCACGCCGCGAATGCGGCAGGTGCCCAAGCTACAGCGACCGGCTATTCCGCTTTTGCGACTGGCGCTTCAGCCACTGCAACAGGCGATCGGGCGGTTGCGAATGGGACCGACGCGACGGCAACAGGCCGCCAGGCAACTGCTGGTGGGCAGTACGCGACGGCAACGGGCGCGAACACGAATGCGACGGGAGCACAAGCCACGGCGACAGGGTACGCAGCGATTGCGAACGGTGCTTACGCGACGGCGGCAGGCTCAACGGCGAACGCAACAGGTGCGCAAGCCATGGCAATCGGTCGCGGGGCCATCGCGAATGGCACCTACGCAACTGCGACAGGCACGACAGCAAATGCGACTGGGGCGCAATCGACCGCAATGGGCAACGGCTCTGTCGCGAATGGCACGTTCGCTACCGCTGCAGGCTCCGGCGCAAATGCGACAGGTGCGCAAGCCGTTGCAGTGGGACGCTCCGCTATCGCGAATGGCGACGACGCCACAGCGACCGGCCGGGGAGCCAATGCGCTCGGTGCTTTTGCCACAGCGACGGGTGCCTTAGCCATTGGGAACGGAACGAGCGCGACTGCCACAGGCCACAACGCCAACGCATCCGGCTCTTATGCCACGGCGACCGGGTTCGCTTCTCTCGCGAATGGCGATGACGCGACCGCAACAGGCCGCGGAGCCAATGCGATCGGGGCATTTGCGACGGCGAGTGGAGCCTTATCGCTTGCGAACGGCACCAGTGCGACGGCAACAGGCCGCGCCGCGAATGCGACAGGCGCTCAAGCCACGGCCACGGGTTACAACTCGGTTGCGGCCGGGTCAAACGCAACGGCAACAGGCCCCAACGCGAACGCAACAGGCTACGCAGCCACGGCGATGGGCCGCAACACTGTTGCGAATGGCACCGGGGCGCTGGCAACTGGCAACAACGCAATTGCCAATGGCTCCTGGGCTATCGCCCTCGGATCCGGCGCAAACGCCGTTGGAGATTGGGCTACGGCGGTAGGCCAAGGCGCCACCGTTACGGCTGACCGTGGTGTGGCACTGGGCGCAGGCTCGGTTTCGGCGACCGAAGCTGGTGTGCTCGGCTATGTCCAGACGACGGCAAATCCGGGCCAAGTGACCCA
>Ga0123357_10007057_pt1 | contig 13824 bp, 12 predicted proteins | sample TergutEmb28metaG_FD_89873 | JGI IMG/M metagenome (GOLD analysis project Ga0123357, IMG submission 89873) | Embiratermes neotenicus P4 segment gut microbial communities from Petit-Saut dam, French Guiana - Emb289 P4 | ecosystem: Host-associated > Arthropoda: Insects > Digestive system > Gut ... | reverse complement strand
CCTTGTGGATGACGGGGCAAAGGCGAGGTGCTCCGTCAGTGAAACATTGCGTGGGGAGCGGAACGGCGACCAAGAATGTGTGTCGTGCAAGGCGTGTGTCGTGGATGGAGGTGCAAGGGCAGGGTGTTATTGTGCGTTGTATCCCACAGATTGCCCGAGTGACTTTGTGGGTTTTGCACCCAATGACCAACCGGAGACGCAGGCTTTGGTGAATTTTACGCAAAGGGTGCGGCCGGTGGCTACCTTGTCTTTGCACGCAAGGGGGCGTGAATTGTATCACGATTTTTTTGCACCTCCACAAAATGTGGCTCGTGACCAACTTGTTGCAAACAAAATCTTGCACCATCTCAACGCCAAAATCCCCCCAGGACAAAAGCCCTATCAATCCGTATCTACGCAAGGCACCAGTGCAGGCGGCTACAAGGATTGGTGTATCCAAGAACTCGGCATCCCATCCCTGACCTTGGAACTCTTTGAAGACCAACCTTATCCCATCCCCCAAGACAAAATACAACAAGAGTATGCTATCACCAAAGATTTGATTGCAACCCTAGCCCACGCATTGGAATAAAAAGGGTGGAGATTGGAACAATCTTGTTTTTGAAAATAAACGAGTGTAGGAGTCATTTTGTAGAGTGTGAGGGGTGCACGCAAATACGGTCTCAAAAAACTTTCAAATGATGAAAATCTTGAAAGTTTTTTGTAGTATACTACAAAAGCAGTTGACAAATAAACTGCGAAAACACTTGCCCAAAACAATTGGGAAATCAACGGGTGTGGATGGAGAGACGGTATTGCAGTGGGAGTACAAAGTAGAAATGCAAGAAAAAAACTTATTTGGGAATGCTGACAAACAACAAGTGAAACAACTCAATGAGGCAGGAGCAGAGGGTTGGGAACTGGTTGCGTGTGTAGGGGCACCGGGTGATAGAGTGATGAAACATATTTACAAAAGACCTATCAAAGAATAAGGTTGATACAGAAAGGAAAAAACAAGAAAACTGACCACCCACAATGCTGGTCAGTTTTTTTGTAATGTGAGCGTATTATGTTCATTGGGTAAGTGGGAAGAGAGTGGCAAAGATGGTTGGTAGGTTGTCTTGTAAACAATAGGTGTATGCGTGAGATGTGTTTGGAGTGGGCGGTGGTGCGTCTTTGCTGTATGGGAGTGTGTAAGTTGAGAGTAGTAATAAATTTAGAAATAAGGCAAAAATTTTGAAAAAGTTTTGTAGTATACTACAAAAGGCTTGACTTTGCCAAGCCTTAAAAAAACAACTTGGAGGTGTTGCAATGACAAAGAAGGATGCCATTATTGGTTGTAACCGGAGGTTTTATAGGGGGGAGAACACTCTTTGCAATCGCAATTGTACTTTTGCCAGTCAGAATAAGAGCAAGGCTGTTTATTGGTCTAACCCAAATTTTGCAAAGGTAGAAAATGATTGGTATGTGATTTGTAACAACCAACACTGTAAAAAAATCTATTTGTATTATTTGCCAAGGGGTAGTGTAACAAGGGATGATTTTAAGATACGGTTAGATAAGGATTGTTTTCATATAGAGATTGATTGCAATGATGAAAATGTAGCGTGTCAAATGAGTGGATTTGGATTCAAAAATTATTTTGTTGGGGAAATGCTGTATAGTGAAATAGAGGCCTAGAAGAGTGTGGCGTTGGTTCAAGGGGGTTTTGTCCCAAAATACACAAGCGAAGTTGTGGATGTGTTTGTTGCAAGTAGGATATTGGAGTCAACGGCGGCACTATGTTCAGCAAGGGGCGTGGAAATCGCAAAATAAAAAATAAAAAAGCAAAATGTTTTGACAAGGATGTTGTGCAATGTGTACAAGCGTGTGACTCAAAAGTATCTCACCAATGAAATAGGAAGAGACCCAAAAAAGCAATGCAAAAATGTGTTGCTTTTTTTGGCATTTTTTGGTATAATAGGGTGTAAGACTAGGGGGATTTTTTTGCAATGAAAATTGGTTGCAAAAAGATGGATTGTTTTTCAAAATAGGATGAGGGAAAAAGAATGAACAAGCGGATATATGTTTTTAGTGGGTCGGGCAATAGTTTGTATTTGGCCAAAAAGATTGCCGGCAGTGTGGGGGAGTGTGAGATTGTTGGCGTGGGCAAGGATACGGTGATTGCTTTGGATGGCGTGGAGATGGTTGGATTTGTTTTTCCGACACATTATTGTGCCGCACCCAAGATTGTCAAGGACAAGTTGCGGGCTTTGGTGGGAGCAGATGTGGGGAGCGCAAGTGGGATGAAAGCGTCTTTGACTGAGGTGAGAGCGGAGGAGAAAAGTGAAGTGAGCGGGGATGTTGAGGGCAAGGTTGAGAGCGGATGCCAAATGGCGGTGGCTGACAGTGTCGTGAGTGAGTGTGTTGAGAGTGAGTGTGTTGATAGCGAGGGTGCTGTGAATGAATGCGTTGTGAGTGATGGCGTTGAGGGAGAAAGTGTGGTAAGTGGTGCCGTGAATAAATGTGTTGTGGGTGAGGGGTCTGTGGTGATAGAACCAAAGCCGTATGTGTTTGTGCTGGCTACTTGTGGTGGTTTTGCGGGCAATGCGGTCTCGGGCGTGGTGGAGATTTTGGCGGAAAAGGGTGTCAAGGTGGATTTTGGTTTGGGGGTCAAGATGGTTGCCAATGCGGTGACGCATTATGATCTCAAATCCAAGGGGGCGATTGCAAAGAAGTTGGCAAAGGCGGACAAAAATATAGACAAGATTGCGGAGCAAATCAGGGGCAAAGAGAGCAACAAAACAAAAAAACAAATTGCCTTTTTGAAAAAGATGAATGCCAAGTGGGAGCAAAAGGTTGGGAACTTTGCCAAAGACTATGTTGTCAGTGATGATTGCGTGGCGTGTGGTGGTTGCGTCAATATTTGTCCTACACGCAACATACAACTAAAAGCCGTGGAAAGCAACAAGGGTGAACAAGTGGAGGGTGGAACGGCAGCAAGGCAAAAGCCCGTCTTTGGAGAGGATTGCCAAGCGTGTTTGGCGTGCCTACACAATTGTAGCAAGAGTGCCATCAACTACCAAACCAAAACGCAAAAACGAGGGCGGTATAGGCACCCTCAAATTGCTATCTCTGAATTGGTGGCAATCAACAAAACGGTATCATAAAGCCGTTGGTTGCAAAAACTATCACGGTATGATAGGTGATAAATAGTAGATAGCAGATAGATAGCAGATAGATAGCAGATAGATAGCAGATAGATAGCAGATAGATAGCAGATAGATAGCAGATAGCAGATAGTAGATAGCAGATAGCAGATAGCAGATAGCAGATAGTAGATAGTAGATAGTAGATAGTAGATAGTAGATAGTAGATAGATGGTAAATGGTTGGATATCCAAGGGTGGGTCAGTGCAAACACATTGCAACCCCACGATGAAAAACTGGGGCATTGTTTTGCAAGTGCTGGAAAGCATAATGGGTGCACGGTTGGCATAAAAAGAAAACAAACAGGACACCAAGAGAGTCTTGGTGGATGCGAGCACTCTTGGAGGGTGCAAGGATAGGGTAGATTATGCAAAGCATAAGAGAGGCAAATACGCTGGATGAGGTCAGAGTTTTTAGAGAGGAGTTGCACAAAGCAAGGGTGCAAAATGAGGACAACTCTCTCAAACTATTGGGAGACTTGTACAAAGATGACACGCACTTTGTCTATGAGTTGTTGCAAAATGCGGAGGACGCCGGGGCTACGGAACTACTTTTTGGCTTGTATGAGGACAGGTTGGAACTTTGCCACAATGGCAAACCTTTTGTGCTAGAAGATGTCAAGGCAATCACCAATTATGGTGCCAGTGAAAAACTTGCGGAAGAAAAAATTGGCAAGTTTGGGATTGGGTTCAAGTCCGTTTTTAGTGTGACGGATTTGCCAAAAATATACTCGGGGCAATTTGCTTTTGCGATTGAGAATTTTTCCGTACCCAAAGCCATACCAGGGATTCAAAATGGGAACAAAACCGTTTTTGTATTTTCGTTTTTGAAAAACAAAGATTGCTATGGGATTTTGAAAGAGCGATTTGCAAGTCTGGAAAAAGAGACATTGTTGTTTTTGCGAGGTGTTCAAAAGGTGTCCGTCAAGGTGTATCAAGGGCAAGCATTGGACAGTAGCAAATCCTTTCATATAGAAAAACAACGCAAAGAGGAACAGTTGACACTCAAAAAGACGGGGTTGTCAGGCGGCGTGCAGCAAGCCAAGTTTTTGTACTATGCAAAAAACTCTGTGGTCAGACCCAACTTTGAAATCTCTCTTGCTTTTGGGCTTGACAACCAGGGCAAGATTGTGGCAGTGAGTGGGCAAAAATTGTCCGTGTTTTTTCCAACCGAGATTGAGACGGGGCTCAATTTTTGGGTCAATGCACCGTTTGAGACCAAGCCAACCAGAGAGCAACTCAAACAAAAGAGCGTGCTCAATGACCAATTGATGGGTGAGTTGGTAGCGTTGTATGGGGAGGCGTTGGCACATATTGCACAAAAAGGGTGGATGACGCTTTCGTTTTTGGAGAGTTTGCCCACTCGCACCTCACAACACGCCAGTGCACCGTTGCACAAGTTTTTGGAGTATCTTGGCGGCAATGTGTACTACAATGCTTTTTGGAAGGCGACTTATCAAGCCATCCAAAGAGTGGCTTTGGTGCCACAATTTGGAGGTGGGGTAGGACTTGCAAAAGAGTTGGCGATTGCGGTGGATAGTGATTTGTACAAACTGGCGGGCAACGGCGTGGTGCAAACCGTGCTCCACAAAGCAGGTTTTGTGGTGGAGGAGTTGGGGCTTGGTTCCAGTGCCAATTTGCTCAAATACTTGCACCAAGAGCACGGGATGGCTTTGGTGGGTGTGGGTGATTTTGTCAAAAATTTGTCTTTGCAATTTTTGCAACAACAGTCCACCGACTGGCTCAAAACCTTGTACGGCATTTGCCTTGGGTACCCAGGTGTGATGAGCGTGGAGTGTAGGCAAGTGCCTATGATTAGGACGCAAAGTGGCAAGCAGGTTGCTTTTGAGGGCAAGGGTGTGCCCAGTGTATATTTGCCATCTGCTATGATAGAAGCGGATAGGCAAGTGGCAAGTGTTTTTATGGCGGATGCCAAAAGCGTGCAGTTTTTTGAAAAGATGGGCATCACCGAGACCGATATGGTGGAGAGTGCGGTGACCAATATTTTGCCAAAGGTGATGGCAAGTGTGGGCAGTGTGCCTTTTGACAAAAAAGAATATTTGCAAGGAATGGTGCTTTTGTTGGGCGTGTACAAGCAAGTGTGTGACAACCCAGGCAAAGTGGATACTTTGAAAGCAGCGTGCAGTGACAAAAAGATGATTGCAAAGCAGGGCGGCGGGTTTGCGATGCCTGGCGAATGTGTGCTTGGTACCGTGCAAAACAAAGAGTTGTACAAGGGTGTGGCAGGCGTCTTGACCGCCACGATTTTTGAGGAGATGGGTGACCCAGTGTGGCAATCGTTGTTGGTTGCGTTGGGTGTGGCGGAGCGGTTTGTGGTGCAATCGTTTGCACAGGATTTGCAAACCACCAAACAGGCTTTGATGCGTGTGGCACCTGAGAGTAGGCTTGCTCAAAACATCGTGTGCCAAAATCATAGGTTGTTGTATCTGGATGCTTTTGCAAACAACAATACGCATCAAAAATCAAAAATATTGTTTGAGCACCTTGCAAAGAGTGATGATTTGACTTGTCTTGCAAAGAGCGTCTGTGTGTATACGCTGGGGGGTGCAGAAAAAACGACCGTTCTTGGGGTGGCGGAGTTTGTGCAAGGCATCAATGATTTTGCCTTTGTATTGAAAGATGGCAAAAAAGCGACGGTCGGACAATACAACAAGAGTGATTTTGTTGCCAATATGGGATTGGAAGAGAATCTTTGCAAAGGTGAACTTTTGGAACACCTTGGATTCAAAGTGGATATTGTTGTCAAGATGGGTGATGAAGACAAGCAAAGACTGGACATTGCCAAGGCTTTGCCCGTGGATGTGTTGCAAGATATCATCAAGACATACCAAGATAATGATGGCATCTTGCAACCCAATATTGTGATAGACAATGTGGAGGGGTTGGACGAGGACAGCAAAAAAAGGTTGGCACTTGTCAAGGGTTTGCAGATGGACAAGTTGCAAGCGTTCTTGGATGCGTACAACAAAAATGGGGGCGTTGTCCCCGCTGCGGCTCCGCCAAAGCCCGCCTATGTCCCACCACCTGTCAACCTAGAAAGACCGGGCGTTGTGTTGTCCAATGAGTTTGGCGACAAGGATGCCGTGGTACCGATGGAAGACTCACAACAAGCGGTGCAAGTGGTGATGGAGAGACTGCAACAAAAATTGGCACATCAGCCCAATTTGATGGTGCAAAAGGCGTTGGGTAGAGCGTGCGATATAGAGATACGAGAGGGCAACAAAATCAGAGGATTTGTATCCGTCAAAACAAGGCAGGACAAAACGGAGGGTGTACAGATATCTTTGGGTGCTTGGGATATGGCAAAAAATGCACATTTTGGTTTGTTGCAAGACCCAACCTTCACGCTTTGTTTGTTGACCACACAAGGGGGTCAAACCATCCTTGATTTTGTTGGCAACCCATACACAATGTGGTACAAGGGGCGTGCCAAAGCGGGTGCCGTAGATTTGTCGTTTGTATAAAACAAAAAGGGTTTTATGTATAAGAGAGAAGTGTATACGATACAAGCGTATGACAAAATGCCCATACGGGTGGCAAGGTTGCAACCCGAGGAGGGCACCCCCAAGGGCGTGGTGCAAATGATTCACGGCTTTGGCGAGGGGATTGAGTTGTACTATGAGTTGGCAAAGTGCTTTGTGGATGATGGGTTTGTAGCAGTGGTGCAAGACCTGCGCGGTTTTGGAAAGATGGAGCATTTGACGGTGTCCAAGCGTCGCAAAGCACGGGGGGTTGTCAAGCGGTATACCGACTTGTTGCGTGATGTGGAGGCGGTCAGAGAGAGTGTTGAAAAGATTTTTCCATCGTTGCCTATGTATTTGTATGGGCACAGCATGGGGGGCAATATTGCCATCAATCACCTTTTGACACAAGACAACGCACAACAAAAATATCAAAAACTGATACTGGAAGCACCTTGGCTCAGGCTCCACAAGCCACCGAGCAGATTCACCGTTTTTTGTGCGGGCGTGCTGGGTGGGCTCAATCACAAGTGGGCCAAGCACACCAAACTCAATAGGGCACATATCACACGCAATCGTGAGGCACTGCACGGGATTGGGAGTAGTGAGATTTTTCACGATAGGATTGCTTTGCGACTTTTTTGTCAGATAGCCAAGGCGGGTGAGTTTGCCATCAAGAATGCGGACAAAGTGACCGTGCCCACCTTGTTGATGGCTGCGGGGGATGACAAAATTGTCTCCACGCCCGCCATCTTGGCGTATGCTGACAAAGCCGGAGACAACACGAGATTGATAGTGTACGACCATGCTTTTCATAGCCTGCATACAGACAACGAAAAAGCGGTGGTACAACAAGATATGCTTGCTTTTTTGAATGAGGCGAGCACGAGCGATTAGACACCATATTCCATCGCACGCTGTTTTTAACTTGAACTTGTTGTGCGGCGGTAGTCACGCAGGTAGAGGTTGTGCCACGGTGTTATAGGTCGTCGGCATCTTGTTCTGGTTTGCCGCCGTCTAGCGGTACGCCCGTGTATTTGCCTGTGGGGTCTTGCTCACTTGCCATAAAATCTTTGGGTAGTACGGGCAGTTTGGTTTGTTTTTTGAAAATGTTTTTCATAGAGTTATTGTGTGGAAAAATAGGTGAAAATATTTTTTGCAAAGAATGTTATCAGCAAAGGGGAGCGGACAAAAAGACCGCTCCAATCTGATTGGTGGACTATTGATTGACAATTTTGCCAAGCATATCCAAAAAACTGTCTATTTCGCTTTCTTCTAGTTTGGACAAAAAGAGTGCCAGTTTTTGTTTGGGGTCGCTTGTGGAGCCATCCACGACTTGGTTGGTGTAGGGGTTGAAGTAAGGGGTGTTTTGCTCTCGCAAAGCGTGCATAATGGTTTGCATACGGGATTTGTGTGTGGTGAGCATACTGCGGTATTTGTTCATATATCGCAAGGCGAGCACGGGGTCGCCGTTGCTATACTCTTGCAAGATGGCACGCACAGAGAGTCCCTCCACTCTTTTGGTTAGAATGTGCCCCACAAGGTGCGTGATTTGCTCCTCTGAAAAAGTGACAAAACTATCTCTTTTGGGTGCGATGGTTTGAATGCCAAGTTCGCCCGCCACTTTGGGCACAAGTGCCAAGAGTTTGCACTGTGAATAGTAAAAGTTGCGTACGCTGTTGGTACTGCGACCGCTTTGTTTGGCGATTTTTACAAACGCCTTGCTCAGCCCCAGTCCCTCTTGTGAAAACTGCGCTACGGTGTCAAAGAGTGTTTTGGTGTCTTCTATACTCCAATTGGTCATTTTGTTTTTGCCTCCAAGTTTTTGATACAATAATTGTGGACAAGGTTTTGTGAATATATACTATACAAAACGAAAAAATTTTGCTATGAGATATTTTTTGATTTTGCAATACGCTGGGACACCGTATGGCGGGTGGCAAAGACAGCCACACAATCACAACACGGTGCAAGAGTGCGTGGAGACCGCCTTGCAAAAGTTGTTTGGGCACGCCATCACCGTTTTTGCGAGCGGGCGAACCGATGTGGGGGTGCACGCTTGTGGGCAGACCGTGCATTTTGACAGTGACAAACATTTGTTGCCGTACAAGGTGCAAAATGGGTGCAATCATTTTTTGGATGATGGGATAAGGGTAATGGATGCCAAAATGGTGGAAGATGATTTTCACGCAAGGTACAGTGCAAAAAGCAAATCCTATGAGTACTTGTTTTATTTGGGGGAGATGTGTCCGTTGATGCGAGATAGGGCGTGGCGGGTGCCCTCCAAGCGTGGGGAGGTTTTTGATTTGGAGTCGGCACAAAAGGCTTTGGAGTGCTTTGTGGGCAGGCACAATTTTGTCTCCTATATGTCTAGTGGGAGCAGTATCAAAAGCACGACCCGTACCGTTCTCTCCGCCTCCTTGCAACAAGTGCCCAACCCGTATAGTCAGGACAGTCTGTACAAGTTGGAAATTTGTGCCAATGGTTTTTTGTACAATATGGTACGCAAAATTATTGCGCATCTTGTACAAGTGGGCAAAGGAGAGGCGGCCGCATCCGAAATCCAAAAAGCCCTATCTCAACACGCCCCATCTGTGCGACTGGTCGCACCCGCCTGTGGTCTATATCTCAAAAGAGTGTCCTATGAGATATAAGTGTGGCAATGCATAAAGTAAAATATAAAAAACAATTGAATCCCAAGTATTGGGGCAATCCTTGTGCGTAGGCGTAGAAATAGGAGCCTGCAAGTGCAAAATAAATATTTAGAATAAATAAAAAACAACAAAAAAATAGTTGACAAGCATATACAAAAGTAGTATAATAGAGATGTAGAGAACAAGTTACTTGATTACTTGATTACTTGATTACTTGATTACTTGATTACTTGATTACTTGATTACTTGATTACTTGTGTATACTTGTGTCTAATGGGTGTACATAGGTGAGAAAAGTGACTGCGGTGCAACTTGAAAGATAGATTGTGAACGCCGTGGAAGTGACTTGGGGTTGAATGAAAAAGTGGAGAGTGATTTTGTAAATTTGTGACTTCAAAAAAAGGAGTACAGATTGTATGAAAAAAATCGTAAAGAACACGCAAAGTAGTGTAGAGAGTGCCAAAAGCACAAACAAGCAATGGCTTGCAAGAATGACAAAAAAGCGGTGGGTGGCGGTGATGGCACTATCGCTTTGTTTTGTTTTTTGTATGAGTTTTGGATGGTTGCAAGTTGCACACAAGCAGGATGCAAGCACGCCACAGGGACAAGAACAAGTAATGAACCAAGGTGTTAGTGCGGTGGATTCATTGAACCAAGGCGTGCAAAGTGCAACGGAAAAGATGGATTTGCAAACAAGTGATTTGCAGAGAGATTCTGGAAACAAAATGTCAAAACAAATCAATTTGGATATGTATGTGAGTTATACGGGGACGAGTCATGTTTGGGGGACGGTATCTATCAAGGTGGAGTTGTGGTTTGCGTGGGAGAGCAGTTTGTTTGGGCACGATGGGATTTTGAGTTCGGATTTGCACACCAACCTTAGTGTGAGTGGAGATTATGGCACCGTAACAATTGGGAAAGTTGATGGGACTCCAAACACTGTTCAGACATTGTATGTTGGAGTAGACCATCCTTTTGCAGGGCATATTGACGGCAAGATTGTGTTGTATCCCAATCAAACGGGCCCGACCAATCCAGGAATCACCAGCCCAGATGATTATAGAACATTGGAAACAACTTGGGTAAAGGGAAGCAAAAGTGGTAGGACTTTGTCAGAGTGGTATTGTCAAAACAATGGGCAACCTGTGGAGAGAAAATTTGCAAGTGATCCTACGGGCAGTTTGTTTTATAATACCATAAAATTGGATTGATGGGTGTTATGCGTGCAAAAGAGTGTGGGGGACAAAGAGCCCCTTCATTCTTTTGTTGTCTACAAGGAGTAAGAAAATGATTTGTTTGAAAAATGTGTGCAAGCAATACGATGACCAAGGAGACAAAATCGACGCACTCAAAAACATTGATTTGGAGTTGGGGGACAAGGGGCTTGTATTTTTGATTGGAGAGTCGGGGTCTGGCAAGAGTACTTTGCTCAATTGTTTGGCAGGATTTGACGGTGTCACGGCTGGGTGTGTGGAAGTTGAGGGTGTTGGGTGTTTGGGGGAGATGTCAGCGGGACAGTTGAATGCGTACCGCAGAAATGATGCATCGTATATCACGCAAGAGTACAACTTGTTGTATGACTTGACGGTGGGGCAGAATCTTGAATTTGTGGCGAGGTTGCAAGGCTTGACGGTGGATAGGGCTGTGCTCAAAGGGTTGCTTGAACGAGTGGGACTCAAAGGGTTGTACAATCGCAATTGCAAAAAGTTGAGCGGTGGACAAAAGCAGCGGGTCGCCATTGCCAGAGGACTGGTCGGCAATAAAAGAGTGCTGTTTGCGGACGAGCCTACGGGCAATCTCAATCGTGAGATTGGGGAGGTTGTTTTTGCGTGCCTCCAAGATGTGGCCAAAGAGATGTTGGTGGTAGTGGTCAGTCACGATACTACGAGTGCACAAAAATTTGGGCAGAGAGTCATCAAAATGGAGGATGGCAAGATTGTCTCGGATGAGTGCAATGCGAGTGCACCCCAAGAGAGCCAGTTTGAGCAAGGGCAAGTTGCACCTACGCCCATACAAAGGGAGTCGTTGGGGGGCAACAAGCAGCACGCAAAAGTCTCTTTGGGATTTGTCACCAAATTGGGAATGGGCATTGTGCGGCGGCACCTTGTCAGGTTTGTGGCGGTTTGTATTTTGCCGGTGTTGTTTTTTTCATTGCTGGGTGGGATGATTGTGATGTTCTCTGAGGGCAAGTTTGGGAATCCCGCTAGGAGAAACCTGCGGTATTTGTATGAACAAAACATTGCGCATACCGTGATAAGAAACCACACGCTCAGTGTTAGGTATACTAGTGAATACGGAAACAAGACTCTGGATGCGGATGGGAACTTTTTGCCAGAGCAAATGGAGGATTACCGTACCCACGGGGAGATTTTTGAGGTGAGAGAGAGTGTGGTGAACACGCTTGCGGTGCTGGATATACTTGTTAGTTCGCCAAGGATGCCTGCAGGTCTTGGCAATGCTTTGTTGCGTACCGTGGGTGGCGTGGTTGCTTTGGGGGCGGGGCAGTCGTTGGAGGATATTGGTGGACGATTGATTGCTGGGCAAATGCCACAAACAGAGGGGGGCGTGCTGGTCACGGATTTTGCTTGGGCCTTGTATCAAACAAGAGGTTATGTGAATCCTGAGACCAGGGAGGAGTTGAGCGGTGTAGAAGTGCAAAAGATGAGCGTGGATGAGTTTTTGGATTTGGACAACGGGGGTCGCAAAATTGTGGTCAACGCCTTTGATAGGAATGGGGTCTCGTCCAAAAAATACACGCATATTGCGGGAATCTATCAAACGGAACACGATGTGAGGGATTTGGTGACACTTTTTACAGAGGTGCAAAATGCCACAAGCGGTTCTTTTTCTGAGTTTTTGATGGGCAATATGGTTTTGCCTATGTTGTGTGTGGTGGACGATGGATTTTTGAGGTCTGAGATTTATGAGGAGGGGTATAAGCCTGTGGTTGGGAGTGTCGTGGCACCTTTGTCTGGGAGTATGAGACAAGATATGGAGTACTTTGGTGCGGGGTACAAGTCCACAGTGGGCACAGTCTCCAAAGTTGGCAAGTTTGACGACTCGTATGGTCAGTATGAAATGAGAGATGCAAAAATGCAACCGTACGCAATGAGCTTTGCAGTGGATGAAATTTTGAATATGTATACAGCCACTAGGGTAGATGGCGGGCTATGGATTTTGTTTGGAATAGGTGCTGTGGTGACGGTGGGGTTGCTGTGTTATTTTACGGCAATGAGTGTGCGTTTTGGCAGAAAGCAAATTGGAGTGATAAGGAGTCTTGGTGGAGGCGGGAGAGATATTTTTTCAATCTATTTGGTAGAAAGTGTATTTTCGGCAGTTGTGTCGTGGGTGATGGGTGTGGTTGGAATGTTTTTGTTTTCTTACTTTTTGACCAAAGGGATACCGCCCGTGCAATTTAGTATTTTGGGACCGTATTATCCGTCCGCACTCAATGCACTATTTTTGTTGGGCTGTATTTTGGTGACCGTGTGTGTATCTGTGGCGGTGCCCATTGCCTTGGTGTGCAAAAAGAAACCGATAGATGTATTGAGGGAGAGTACAGTGTGAGTGGATGCAAAACATTGCGTATTTGTTTTGATACGAATACGCAATGTCGGTTGTTGTTTGTGCTTTGTCAAGTGTTTCTACAATCCTTGCTCGTGGGCGTAAAAATACAGGGAACCCGAATGTCAAAATAAATATTTAGAATAAGCAGAAATAACAAAAAACACTTGAATCCTTGTTTCCACAACCCTTGCTTGTGGGTGTAAAAATATGGGGATTTGCAAGTGCAAAATAAATATTTTAAATAAGTCAAACATAACAAAAAACACTTGACAAGCATATACAAAAGGTAGTATAATACACAAAGGTGCAAAATGATTGGTTTTGTACTTTTTGTTTTTGTATTTGTACAAGTTGTGGTGTGTGAACTTTGTTGTAGAGTTGGATGATGGGCAGTGTGTGGTTTGGGAAAAACGCAAATAGATAAAAAATTTGGAGGTATTGGATATGGCTGCTGATTTTGGGAAATTGGCAAAGGAAGTAATCCCGCATTTGGGGGGGGCTGAGAACATTGTGGGTGTGGTGCATTGTGCCACAAGGCTACGATTTGAGTTGCGGGATTATGGCAAGGCGGATGTAGAAAAACTCAAAAGTGCCTATGGGGTCATCAGTGCTTTTCACAAGGGCGGGTATATGCAATTGGTGATTGGCAACAAGGTGGCGGAGTGCTACAAGGTTGTGGTTGCTGAGTTGGCGGGACAAAATGTCGTGGTGGCTGATGGTGGGGCACCAGAACAAAAGCCCAAAGAACCAATGAGTCTGGGCAAAGTGGGCAGAGTTATTAAGTCTTTGCCGAGTCGGTTTATCTCTACTTGTAGTGCTGTGTTTACGCCCGTGATGTTGATGATTGCGGCAGCGGGTATTTTGTGGGGAATTTTTAATATCTTCACGACAGCGGGTGTAGACCCAGATGGGGACTTTGCTACGCTGTGGGGGATGATGGCGGATGGACCCCTTT
>Ga0123357_10007056_pt1 | contig 13825 bp, 10 predicted proteins | sample TergutEmb28metaG_FD_89873 | JGI IMG/M metagenome (GOLD analysis project Ga0123357, IMG submission 89873) | Embiratermes neotenicus P4 segment gut microbial communities from Petit-Saut dam, French Guiana - Emb289 P4 | ecosystem: Host-associated > Arthropoda: Insects > Digestive system > Gut ... | reverse complement strand
CAGTCCATATACCCACATCCCACCTCCTGGAGATCCATCCTAATATTATCCACCCATCTACGCCTAGGTCTCCCCAGTGGTCTCCTTCCCTCCGGTTTCCCCACCAAGACCCTATAAACCCCCATCTCCTCATCTATACGCGCCACATGCCCAGCCCATCTCATTCTTTTCGATTTTATCACCCGCACAATATTGGGTGAGGAGAACAAATCATTTAACTCCTCGTTATGCAATCTCCTCCACCTCACATTTTTTGCCGTTATGGCAGGCTTTACTGTCACTTTGTAGGATCGAGACTGATTAAGATTAGGTTCCTGTGATAATCCTTGAGATATCGGTTGTTTTAATAGCAAAGAATTTTTTAACAATAAACGCGATGAACTAGCAGCGCTCCAGAATTGTCTGTACCACGAATTGGAAGTTCGTATCCCTAGGCACCGCCCTGGCTACAGCCGATTTTTTGTTTCAGGGCTGCTGATTTCAGTACCGTTCCTTATCGTCACCATGCTGGCGTACTGCCTGATCCCTGAGCTAAGGGATCTACACGGAAAGACACTAGTATGCCACGTCTTGTGCCTCACAGTTGCCTACATATTCCTGGCCGCAGTCCAGCTGGGAGGTGAAACACTCAACCAACAACTGTGTGTTGGTGTCGGTGAGTATCGATTAATAATTTCCTTCATCGACAAATTGGTATCATCTCAGCCTGACAGAAGGACAGCTTTCTGAACAAACTATCTACTAAGCTGGTGGAATTCTGGTTGCATGTATCCTGCAATCGTAACTGAACTTCTGTCCTGCACACACAAGCAGAACTTTCCTCCGAAACGAAACCACTGGCGTTATTGCACGTCTGGACAAAGATAACTAAATGAATGTGGGGTTTTACAACCTCCATTTAAAGGGCCGAAGCAAGCCCAGTAATTTTGATAGTCGGTTGCCAGTTAATGTGCGAACTGGGTACATCCAGGTGTGCGGTTCCTGTGTTTACGTTCTCAGTACGCAAATGTCGGTAGAATTGATGAAATTGGCATTAGTGTTCAGTTCGTCTGAAACATGTGAATTTAAAAGTGTGTAATTTGTAGACTGTACACTATTACGGTCAAGCGATGTTAGCATTGCTGTCGTACACTGATAAATGATTCATTGAAAAATTTCGGATATTTTCATGACTCATTCCCATACCAAATTTCATAAAAATTTCGTCATGAAACTGCTGAATATCGGACAGCTGTGTCGTTAACGTTGATTGCCAGTATCGTTGACGTAAGTTGCATGATTTCCGAAGATCTGTGGACATTTATCTTGTTCATATGTGATCTGTCGACGTATTTTTCTTACGTATGATAGTTCTTGAGTATCCTTACTGGTATTACTTATCAAACCTCAAAATCTAGCGTTCGTAGGATTTTGGTACTGTTTATAGTATGAAATCGGAGAAGATGAAAGTACAGCGGGCTCCAGTAACATGCCATTCTTACCAGATTTTGTTAACTCTGTAGTCTTTATAGTAGTAATGAGCAAGACATACACAAGACAAGAATGTCTTGCGAATGCTTAATGTGGAAAATGCACCGTTTCTTTGTTACTGGCAAAATGTATGGCCTTCAGTTTTGACGGTACTGTCCAACATGTTTTTAATCATTCACATGGTCAATGATAGACCAGCAATGTCGTCAGTGCTACATTACTAATGGTTTGACTGTCGTCACTGGACTTTACCAGGAAGACATGTTAATTCGCATGGCAGTCAGTTCTAATAAGTTGCTTTCCTTAACTAAGCATCACACCACGAAATATGTTGCGGAGTGAAGGTATAACTCCACGCATTCTTAGCCTCGGCGCTAGACTGAGGTGAGTGCGCATATGCACGCCCCGACCGTTCTACCCCCAGAGGAAGGGAACATTGTGCTCTTTGATTTAATGGCTGGGTGGGCCCCAAAACTGGTTTGGACTCTTTGGAGAAGAGAAAATATTTTGCCCCTGCCATGAATCGAACCACTAATCATTATACCGGCTCCGAAGTGCCATCTCGAAATGCACCAGACTGGCTTTCTTCTGTCCAGAGCAGTGATGAGCAAACTGCGGCCTGCTGGACTACTGTCTGCGGCCCGTAACTGTTTTTGTACACCCCTTATGCCACCCCATCAGAATGTAAGGTAATTTTTTGAGTGATTTGGTGAACTTCGTACGTGTTGTTAAATTTATTAAGCAGTTTTAAAATTGCAGTTGTCCTCATGCCTAATGCTGTATGTTAGAAACTTCACAACATGTGATGGTGGGAGGAGTGCTGAAAATAGGTGCTGGTAACATTGAACATCCCCCTTACCTTTTAGTCTTAAGTACGACATAATAATCGTAATGTAAAAGTACAAAACATATCCCCGAGCAAAATAATATTACATGTAGCACAAATTGTAAATACAGAACAACTACAACACTATATACCCTAGAAACATGGTTTGTTTCAGTTATATAATTGTAAATACCCAGCATAAGAGTGATAACAAGGATGAAGAAGATGATGATGATGATAGTAATAATAATAATAATAATAATAATAATAATGTATTTCAGGTATAATTATGTAGGCTGTCTGTATCTCCCTTTAGTTAATTAGTGCCAGTTTTATTCCATTATTGTGTAATACATAGTAAAATTTTCTTTGAATAAATAACTGCTTCTGTTAATAACTGGTTTGCAGCATGCATAGGGTTTTTCCATAGTCAAATTGCCTGCGTGCAGTAAAAGGCTGCTCTGCACTGATTGAGACCTGGTGCAATAACAGTGTATCATTGAGTAGTCAAAATCTTTTTCAACAAATCTGTCATTGTAGTGGTGGTTGGGGATGGTCCTGCTTCCTAGCACTTCCATTACTGTTCTTTGTCAGTCATCTTCTTCAGCATTCTCTGCTGCTAATGCAGTAGTTGACAGATACCCCAGCAAGCAGAATTTTCAGCATCAATTTGACAATACTGCTGTCCTGATTGTCTTTTCTTAGACCATTTAGACAGATGCCACATCAGTAGGCTATCTTCAAACAGAGCATGAAAGCCTCCTTCCAGAGCCCTATTTATCCATTACTGATTATCATTGTCATCATCTTCATGTCTTATTTAAAACTATGTCATTTTTACAGCAGAAACATTGTTGTGATATAGCCTCAGAATGAATCTACTGTTAGATGTAAGGCTTATGGAATGCAAAGACTGCTTCTTCAGATGGCAAAAAAGAAAATAACATAAACATAGTGAGGTAATTGGACCATAGTCATACAGAATGCAGTACATAAGTTTACTATTTTGTTCCCTATCATTATTGGCCACTTGAAGTGAACAAAGGGACATTTAATGCTAATTGTTTTGTGCAACTAATTAATGTGCTTTGTTGCAGCATTTGTGATTCAGTTCTCATTTCTGGCTTGCTTTTTCTGGCTGAATGCCTTGAGTTTCAACGCATGGTTGAATGTGGTGTAAGTATTTATAGACATTCTTGCATTCCAAAAGATGAAATATTTTGTTCATAAATGCCATTCCCCTCTGCCTTCGTTCTGTTCGTCATTCACTAATGTCAAAGGAGACTCTACTGTAATCTTGAAAAATGATGAAGCTCAAACTTAATAACAGTAGGGATACTATACTGCCTATACATATGAATTATTTGGCATTGCATAGTGGGCAACACTCATATGTAACAAAGAAGCCCATTTTGTTGTCATGGTCCTTCCCATTTGCAGAAAAAAAAGTAAACATATAAAAAAAAGATGTGACAGCACAGTTCCATGCTTTATGCGTTAATAATTTCCAAGCAAAGGAACGTCGTAGGCACTGTAGGTGAGTCACATGAAAACTTGGGAAATTTTCACTGGATAATTTAGTGCAGATGGATTGATATAGCTTTGTCATTTTTTAACATATTTCTAGATAAATCATACACAGAACATGCCTTTAAATCATGCTGGTGACATGTGCACAAAGGGGTCGTTATTTTTTCCCACACTTTAAGGTTTTCATTTGACTCATCTTCGTACATGGTTTTATATTCTGTAAAATGAAAAAATAACAGGTATAGATTTTTTTTTGCACTAAAATTGACTGTGTATGCCTAGCAGTCAGATCAGAAACAGAGAAATGAAAAAAAATGGCAATATGAAAGGATGTAGTATCCCATATCTGTGTGAAGTATTTGCTCTGCCACCCTTGCAGCCAGCATCCTCAGGTCATGAGTGGAGGATAATGGCCTCCAGATACAGAGGTCAGGTGGAAATACATTGAATGAGCAATTGTGGACAGCCAGCAGGCAGTAGTCTTCTCACTTTGAGGTTAGGTGGGGCACTAATTAGTCTTTACTAGAAAAGACACAGGCTGAAAAATGTGACACAGGGCCTCAGATGTGGGCAGGTTGCATAAGAGATAGAAGTTACAGATCCTAATCATGGTGTTTAATTTCTTATGTGATGTCATTTTTAAGAAATTTGAGTTTCATGTACAATGAGTCATTTGTGAGAAATGAGAGGAGAGTTTCATGTAACATGCAGGTTGTTATGGGCCACTTAGCTTATCAAGTACTCTTATCTTTCAGTTAAGATAAGCGCTATAGAGCATGTTCAAATAAAAGTTATATCTTCATCATCAAATGAGATGGGTGAGGCATGTGGCATGTAATGGAGACAGGGGAAGTGCATACAGGGTTTTGGTTAGGAGACCTGAGGGAAATAGACCACTAGGAAGACTTTGGTGTGGATGAGAGGATACTATTAAATTGGATCTTTAAAAAGTGAGATGGGAGGCATGGACTGGATTGATCTGACTTAGGAAGGGGGGCAGATGGCGGGCACTTGTGAATGCAGTAATGAACCTTCAGGTTCCATAAAAGGCAGGGAATTTCAATGACTGAGGACTTATTAGCTTCTGAAGAAAGGACTTTGTTTCGTGGAGTGAATGAATTAGTTAGTCAGTCAGTCCATCAGTCAGTCTGTATGTAAGTCAGTCTTCTTCATTGTATTTAAAGTGTTCATATGCTACATTTTAGAAATGTATGAGTGTTTGATTTTCATGTAGAATACAGACTACTCTTGACCAGTGTGGTTGAAACTGAAACAAACTCAACAGCTTTTAGCATATGATTCCAATTCCAGTTCATTGCAATCTCTTAAATAATTTCATAGATGTGTAAAGACAAAAAAAATTGATGAGAATGTAGTGTTGGGATAAATTACAAAGTCTTGATTTGCATCTTACAGCCTGCAGTTACTGACTTTGATTGAAATTCTGTCAAAAAGATTAAAGAATATTAATTTTTTTTTTTTTTACTCTATGGTGCATAAGTTTTTAATGGCACTGAATATTAAGGTCACAGTCTTGGGATGTGACACTGTGTAGATTGGTAGATAGGCATCAAACTGTTGGATGAACCTATTTACCAAACTGTGGAGTGTCACATTCCAAAAACTGTAATTTTAATCAGTCTGGTGGTTTTTCAAAAAGTCTCCTGGACCACTTGGTGGAAGTGTCATTTGATTCCACAGTAGGAATTTATGTAATTGATAATAAATAAGTAAATAATTAAATACAGTAAGCAAACAAATAACTGAGTGAGTGAATGATAAATACATAAACAATGAATGAATGAATGAATGAAACACACATTTGTTGGTTGAAATGAGTATGCCATACAAAATGATTGCTCAGTAATCATATTGTTAATGCAGGCTGATAATGGCTCTGCCAAAAGAATATAACTTGTAAAATCTTGTCTGACGTTTCTCCAGTAATCTTGTTTAATACAATTTTGGAATGTCCATGAAAGTGGGCTGCAACAGGGTGAAGTGACATGTATTTTCAACAGAGCAAATTTGAATGTGTTAGCTGTGAAACAACATAGCAGATCTTTGTTTAATTGTGAAAATCTGACTTACTTAAAGGCCAGTTGTAGCATAAAATTAAATTTAGATAGCTTAAAAATCATATGGTGACAAGCTTGTGCAGCACATATCTTTCAGGTGTGCATCCTGGGAATTTTGTATTCCATTTTTTAAAACAGAAAGTTTAGTTTAGTTTAATTTAGTTTATTAGTCCAAAATATCATACACATGATAGTGGACTTGTCAGTGTCTAGCACAAGAAGTGAGATAAGTCCAGTAGCAATGAACACAGTATTCTACAAATGATTTCAGAACTGCTTATATATAGTGTAATGAAGCTTAAATTAGATACAGAGCTAATGAAGTTACATAGTTACAAAGCTACAAATTCTTCCACTGAGTAAAAGGAACGTAGAAGAAGAAGAAGTGATTTCAATTCCTTCGTAAAGGTCTTATAACTATCTGTTTGTTTTATGTAACCAAGAAGTTTGTTACATAAGTTAGTCCCCATATTTATTACACTTCTCTTATATAAATCAGTATTGTGTGATTGACTGTGGATATCCATCTTTCTTCATGTATTATGAGCATGGATATTTGAATTTAGATCTACAAACTGGTGATGTTTTCTTATATAACATATAAATTCCATTATATGTAGTGAAACCAAAGTGAGAATATTCCTATTACTCATACCATTGAGCTTATCACTCGTTTTTTAATTCTAAGTATTCTAGCAGTCAATTCACCGCCTGTCCCCCTAAAATAATATACCAAACTGGAGAAGTGAGTGAAATTTTGTAAAGTAAACGTTTTGAATTTTATAAGCTCGTGGTTCCGTGGTCTGATCGGGACACAGTCCTGATCAGACCACATTGGAGGGGAGTAGCGGTACAAGTAGTATGACCCGTACCGGAGGCTGCGGGTACAGTTTGTAATACTCCTGATGATGGGTGCTGTGACACCCGAAACATGTAGAGTAGTTTTGCGGTGAATAAATGTCTGCATACTGTTAAATCTGTTGGATTTTTATTCACATTAAATGTTTTGAATCAAAATCGGACCTAAAACCTCCTTAAGAGATTTTATCATAAAAGCTACCTCACACAACATAATTTACCTGCCAGTAACTGTACATGAGAGTGCCATTTTAGTTTATCCATAATTTGAATGCCAAGAAATTTTATTTCAGCTCTGCAATCCACGTTCATGTTGTTAAAAGTCACTAAAGGTTTTACTAAAACATGTGTTTGTCTTTTTATTGGACCGTGCATCATCTTGATAGTTGGGTAAAGAGAGACCAACTTGATGCCACTTGTTTTATTATTACTTTATTCAGTGCTCAACATGTTTCGGATGTTAATACATCCATCCTCAGGAGCTAGTGACTAATTCATTGAGTTACTTCATGGGTTGTATCTGGTTCAATGTGTGTTGGTGTTACGTTGCAGTGTGGCAATGGTGGTGTGGTATCCGTATGCAGTAGTGTTTCACCCTGCATACGGATACCACACCACCATAGCCACACTGCAACATAACACCAACACACATCGAACCAGATACTACCCATGAAGTAACTCAACGAATTAGTCACAAGCTCCTGAGGATGGATGTATTAACATCCGAAACTTGTTGAGCACTGAATAAAGTAATAATAAAACAAGTGGCATCAAGTTGGTCTCTCTTTACTCAACTATGTGTTTGTCTGTTATGAAACAACATTACTCCTGTTTTTCCTGCATTTATCACGAGGTCATTCCTGTTTGATTGGACCTAACTAAACAGTATTACACTCAATTTTTCTGTTACAAATGATATGAAAGTCATTTCTTCTTTTGGGGGATGTTCCTAAACTTCTTATTTATTCTGCTTCATTATTGAGTCAGTGTTTGAAACCTAAAATTCCTATGAAAGTCATTAAAAATGAACATCATCAAAAATACATAACCTCATTAGCCTAAATAATTCAGAAAAGGAGCTACATAATATGAAGATTTTAAACCTGCTAGAGTAACAGTATTTACCAAGTGGTGCTGCATGCTGAAGGAATACTTGTACCAAATTTGAACACTAATACTGACGCAAGCATAGCATCTGCTGCTGTCATCTTCTGTTAACTATTTTTATAACAGACATAATGAACATATATTATGACAGAAAGACATACCTTTTATATATTAGGACTGATTTTAGGATTATATAAATTATCATTCTTGCAGTATGTTGTCTTCATTGCCTTTCAGTGTTGTATGCAATCTTTTAATGGAAACATTTATAATTTTGTTATTTTTTTGTTTCTTCTGCAATTGAAAGGGAGCATGACTTGACTGTGTTATGATATGCACTGCAGCTGATGCTAGTCAGTTGCTTTGAAAATCTTTGTTGGGCGACTATGTATTTTTATACAGTAAGTTCTCATTTTATGATGGGGTTACATTCTTGAATATTTGGTAGTAAATTGAATCGTTGTAAAATGAGTACTATTTAAATTGTTTAAACTGAGATAGGTTCAAGGGCCAAACAAATTAATCAAATAATTTTATAATTTACAATATTTCTTTACATTATGTCATACAATTTTAATTTAACGAATTACATATACAAAAAATTACACAGATAATTGAAAAAATCAATCAGGTCACTCTTTATTTTGTTGAAGAAGGCCAAGTCCGTGGTTCAGAGGACATCAAGAAAGAATGTAACATCAACTGCTTGATTTTTTTTCTTCTTTTCTGTATTTTTTATATATGTCATGGGTGGAAAAATCACAATCAACTCAAAAGAACTGTACTAAAATAGAAGAAGAAGAAACACATGCACACTGGAAAAGAGCTAGAAGGGCACTAAGTAGTGAAAGGACGCTTGAGTTGCGACAGTGATGCACCACAAGTCGGGAGTGCTCGGTCCAACTCGACAAGGGTCGTAATAGTGAAATGTTGTAAAACAAACCGTCACAAAACTAGACCCTACTGTAATTATATACTTTTCTCTTTGCAAGATTTGAGTTTCTCACAGCTGTGCTAACCTAGATCCAAGTATTCTGGGATAAGACACCATCTTGGTTGGAAATTAGATACCAACATTTCAGAGGAGCTCACTGTCTACATTTTCAGGGTCCAAGTAGCTCGAGAGAACAGAATTAGTGACTCACTCTGCTTGGACTATGTGGACCCTGAAGAAAGTGGCAGAAAACTCTTGTGAAGTACTGGTAACTGTTTACCAACCAGCATGGTGTCATGTTACAAAAGACTTGTGTCTTCATTTTTCTTCTCTATAGAATACATTGCATTCCATTTATTTTTAAGCTTTTCAATGTACAAATAGAGTCAGTTTGAAATCACATTTTGAACCCTCCTCTAGGACCTTATCTCTCAAGAATTTGGATATTAAGTCTAAAGGGACAGATTTGGTGTTATGTGTGAACATGGTGGTTTACAGAGCCAACATGAAGTTGCAGCGACATTCCAAGATGACATCGCAAAACTACTACGGGGGTTATGTGATATATGAAAACAATGAAGTAAACATGCCAAAAGAAATGGTGAGAAAATTCTTTATTGGCTACTCTGTGTACGCGTGGTGCTGCCCACTTGTCCTGGTGGTTGTTTCAATGGTTTTTGATTTGATGCCTATAATTCCATCATCATATCTGAAGCCAAACTTTGGTGACAACAAATGCTGGTTCAGCAGTAAGTGGCATGATTTTGTTGTGATTAACAAAAGTCTTTGAAGAAGAAGTTGAACAAAGGAAATTATGTATGACATGTATGGACAGAGTATTTTTTATCGTTGGACTCGGCACTGAAGAGCAGGTAACAGGAATATCACCAACTCTACAGTGAGCAGTCTGGTGATAGAAATACTCTCACTCCTTACAAGTTAATTGATTTTCAGTTGGTACCTTTAGTCACTGTGTTGTGTTTTCAGAGCAACTTTACTTTTGACCCTTTTTGTTCTGGTTTTTATTAAAAGAACCTTGTTTTGTACAGCCATGAGTAGTTTTGACTGTTGACAGATGGAAGGACACATTTAGTTTTGAACACCAAAGGAATTCAAACCAGAACTGCCAAAACTTTTAAATGAGATGTTTCATGCACAGAGCAGAAAGGGTTAAAATATTGGTTGGTGGCAATAAGTACAGTTGAAACAAGCAATTTAGGCATTTAAATTCAGATATGAGAAGAAAAGAGGCCAATAACGTTTTAAATTCTAACATTCTGCATAATGATTGAAATGTAAGAAATATTGTTATTTTAGTTTCATTTACTACCTACATTTTAGTAATAGAATGTGACATGTTTTATATATAATATAACAGTGTGATGTAATATTATGTACTGTCAGGGAAGAGACTCTAAAATTTGGTTTTCATTATCAACATATGCATTTGTTCTTCCAGTCAATTGCATACTGTAGTCACTGTTCCGTCATGGTCATGTATCTTATAGGTTTAAACTGGTAGCAAGTTGATAATTAGTCTATTATGTGCATTTCCAGGTGAAGATGCAGAACTGCCATATTTCTATGGCCCTGTCGCAGGTCTTATCTGCATCAATGTTATCCTGTTCATATGCACAGCCTGTAGGGTTTACTGCCCACCAATAGCTCACAGGCAGAAATCTCGTGAAATGTAAGTCTTGCATTGAATCTTCTAGTATGACCACAACAGTAGAAAATATTATGGTAACATGCCTCTAGCAGTTTTGAAATTTCTATATGAAGCACAGAAGAAAAAATATTTTTCTTTTCATTTTAAAGATGGAACTCTTGTACACATAATGCATGTTATGGAGAGAGCTGTTTCTTCTGGGAAGTAAAACTGGAAAAGTTTAAATCATCAAGTTTCATTAAAATCTATCAAATTGCAGGACAACATGTTTCAACCAAGATTCTCTCCGTCTTCAGAACATTTTACAACATAAAAAATAAATTATAGTTGCATCTTAATTTATGTGTTTTTATATTCAGATCTCAGTTCTGTAATTATTACATAAGACATGTTCCTGGTCAGTATACAATCTCTGTACTGTTTATGTACCAGATAAATGAACAAGGAAATGTGAAAATAAGTAATTTTTTATGCACTGAGTAGGTGGATTTTAGTGTCATAAACCTCAAATTATAATACAACTAAACTGGAGGTCAATCACATATTCATTATTTTATTAATTAAATTAATGCACTATGAAACCCCTCTATATCTACTGGTACAAGCAGTAGTAAACACAGCTGACAGTGGTGCCCTTAATATACTATTGCACGTCACTGAAAAGACCAAGGAGAAATCTCTGGGAAAGACAGTGTAATAAATCAGAAATCCTCAACTTTGAAAGTGTTTTTATTATTATACTGAGCTGTCACATATTTTAACCATTTTAAGTTTTTATACTGACATGCAACCTGTATTATGTAATAATTACAGGCTTGAGGTCTCAGTGAAACAGCACATAAGATTAACATGGAATTGTCATTTATTTTTATGTTGTGTAAGGGCCTGAAGATGACAGTCGTGGTCAAAACATTTTTCCATATAATTTAATGATCTGAAAGCAGTATTAATAAATAGTTGTGTTCATGGTATATAAGTACTACATTGTAAAATACCACGTTATCGTAATGCTACTTTCATAATAAACTGGGAAAGTGGGTGAAAATTGACACATGTTCACTTGTGTCACATGTTGGAAGAAATGTTGCTTTGCTACCCACTGTCTTTCAAGTGGGAAATTATAGGCCATTAAATGAATAACTGACACTTTGCTATTTATTGTATGTGACAGAGTAATGAGCTGGTTGTTTTTTTTTAATCTGCATGATCCATCTAAAGCTTCTTGATATTTCTGAGTGGGAGGTCTACACCATGTTCACTTTGCTCCCCAGATTCCGCATGTGCTTATGCCTGTTTGGTGTGATGGGCATCAACTGGGTGATGGAAATTGTGTCATGGTCCTTAGGGGGACCTGACTACATATGGTATGTCACCGATGTCATCAACACATTGCAAGGACTCATTATATTTCTCATCTTTGTTCTTGAACCCCGAGTAAGGTCATGTGTCTGGAGACAGTGGGGGCCAAAACTTACACAAATACTGTGCCGTCGTCATGACAAATTCATCTACCGCACCCCTGCGGATGCTGCTGCACAAATTAGCGTGTAGTTTACTGTGTGGGAAGTTGTTTTATTGACTGCAAAAACTTACTTTTTTTTTAAATATAAAATGGGCTATGCAGTGATAATTTTTGGCGCCCTTTTCTGAGACAGAAAAGTCTGCTGCTTCTCACAGCAAGTCTGACTGACCATCCATATGTTTGCTTCATAGAAGCACTGTCCAGAAACCTCCTTTTGTAACCAACACTGAATCTTTGCCTTAGTCTGTAAGGTTTTTATTTAATATTATTCTTGTCTTTATCATACCTGTTCAAAGAAATGTGGAAGTCATTAGTTTTGTATAACCTTCACATAATTTTGGAAGTGGCTTACTGGAAAATTTTGCCTTTCACTGTTGTGGAAGCTTGATGTATATTGATCCATGATGTGTAGCTTTCTCACTTTTACATGCTGCATGAAGGCAATGCAGGTTTCATTCCCAGAACTGTCTTCTTAAGATGAAGCATAATTGGATAATATATCATTTTTTATTTCATTAATAAGAGAAGCAATCACAGTTAGTTTCAAAGGAAAGTTATTTCTACATTATTAGCTTAGAAGCTTAATAAGGGAGTTAAGTGTAGAAATTCACATCTGTACATGTCATGCAGGAACTGATTTTTCACATCACACAGTCAGAAAATCACTGTTTGGTAGTTTAAGGTGCACATAACACATTGAGGGAGAGTACTGCAGCTACTCCACCCTAAAAGAGCAGTCAGCTGCCCAAAAAACTTCACCTAGCATCACAGTTTGGAGATAGAAGTGATATTTGAATACATTGTTTTCTGATCAACCATTGACAGGCTAGGAAAGTCTTACCCAACCATCCAATTGATATTTTTGAATTGGTTTAATTTTGAGAGGGAACCAATTTTTTTTTTACTGGTGAGGCAGCACAGCTTTGTGATGTGAGACACTTTGAATTTTAGCTCCAAACTAGAGAGACATTATAAGTTTTCTGATATATTTTCCACAAAAAATGCGATAATTTTGACTTAGAAATTATTCATGCCAGAGGCATTAAGAATCATTGAAGTGTGTTAAGTGACCACAGTGCATATTAAAGGAATAATTAATTTTTAAAATTTCCTGCTTAATAATTAAATAAATGAAAAGTGTTGTGTGCATCATACAAATGATTGATGTAATTATCTTATGCCATAAATTTATGTCTTTGGCTGTTCAATAATGAGTGTTTGTGAAATATACAAGGAGCAAGAGCAAACACCAAGATATATTAGTCAACTATTGCTTCATTATTGGTTGCCAGTGCTGTTACATTACTGCCAATGCATCTGTCACTACATCTCGACCACCAAATTCCCTGAATGTAGCTCAGCTCTCTGCTGATTATGCTAGTTAGCCACTTCATAAAAAATCCTAATCAAATTTATGACCTCAGCTATTGTAAGTCAACCCCACTGGTGTCATCAACAGAGTCAGTCCTGGGAAAACAAAAACAGAGAAGAGCAGGTGAGTGGAAGGGTTGGTTATTAGTGCCCATACATTAATTTATATGTACTTTATCATAATAGGTGGGCCGGGTGGCTCAGTCAGTATAGCGACTGACTACGGGCTGGATGGTCTGGGATCGAATCCCGGTAGGGATGAGATTTTCCACCCGTGCAGACTGGCCCTGGGGCCCACCCAGCCTCCTGTAAAATGGGTACCGGGTCTTTCCCGCGTGTAAAGTGCGGCCGGGGTGTGCTGCTGACCACTCACCCCCTTCTAGTGCCGCGGTCATGGAAGAGTAGAGCTATACCTCTACCCACCCTCTGGGCCACACCGGGCCTGTAACGGGATCACTTT
>Ga0123357_10007055_pt1 | contig 13827 bp, 8 predicted proteins | sample TergutEmb28metaG_FD_89873 | JGI IMG/M metagenome (GOLD analysis project Ga0123357, IMG submission 89873) | Embiratermes neotenicus P4 segment gut microbial communities from Petit-Saut dam, French Guiana - Emb289 P4 | ecosystem: Host-associated > Arthropoda: Insects > Digestive system > Gut ... | reverse complement strand
TAGCAAGGAACAAAGCTCCCTGATGATGATCTGACAAGATCGAAACATGTCGGAGTGTTTTAAAGTGTTTTAAAATTGTTTTATGTGAAATTATATGTGCATTCGTTGGTTGATAAGTTGAAGGTGTTTTACGAATTTACTTTGGCGTGGAATTATGAGAAACGAGGCATCAATCACAGGCCCACTTCACATCTGGCGCACTTATGCACTGTACCTTTTTTCTGACCATGAGAAGAACACACACAGCAGCAGAGTTGAGTCAGTGATTTCGCTGACCAGTGCTGGTTATAGCGACTCGAGTCGCGCAACATTTGTTGCGGCCGCACTTGATCTTCCAACCAATCTGGGGGTGGGACGATCTTGGTTCTTTCAAGCTTCTTCATTCAAATTCCTCACCAGAAGCAGCCTGAAATCTTGGTGGGTACATTTAGCCCCACATGATGATAACAGTATCCAACTGTTGAGTACTGCTAGATACAGAAGGTGGAAAAGCAATTTCTTGGTCCACTTGAAGGTGTGTCACCTCATCGAATAGCTGTTGGCCATACGATCAGAACTGTTGACATAACCCATGTGCCGGTTGTACCATTCCACAATGTGAGGTTTCATAGGGCGGTTGCTCTCGTCACAGAAATTTCTTTCTGCTGGTTGTGGGTCCATGTTAGTCACCATGTAAACTTCTCATCTGTCCTTCCAAACTAATGCGGTAAAATCTTCCCTGGTCCTCACCCTTAGGTCACCCCTTTTCAATGTCATTTGCTTTGGTCCAAAGTCACAGGGCATGTATTTTCTGTAGGGCTGTACTGTCCCGCATGAATTTATGTTACATCTGTCCAAGTCATCAAAGGGTCTTGGGGATGAAAAGAAATCGTCCATAAATATTTTGTGTCCTAAGCCTCCAATTCGGCAAGTCAAATATCTAACAGTTGCGTGTGTTGCAGTCATGTTGTCAGTGGCAGAGAGTGAGTCTGTACCCACGTACACTCTCATGTCATATGTATACCCTGATTCATCACAGAGTTTGTAAATTTTGATGCCGAAACATTTTCTTTTCTTAGGAATGTTCTGCCTAAAGATAACCCTGCCCTTGAATTTACACTTACCTCGTCCACTGCCAAATGCTCCAAGGGGTTATAGAATTTAGCATAAACCACTTTCAGTTTGTCAAAGACAGTTCGTAGTTTCCGTAGTCGGTCATATTCTTTGCCTTCGTCAGGTCTCTGTGAATTGTCTGCAAAATGCAGAAAATGCAATATGTATATCATGGTCTTGCCATAAAATGGATTGTGTAGCTGCCTAAGTCTTATAGTAGCCATGTAGTGTGTCTTTCAATTAGTGTCCCATCTGCAGAGCTAAGGCAACGTTAGTCATCATGTCCGGCAACGTAACTTCAGACAGTCGGTGGCTAGGTCTGGTTGTCTAAGTGTTGCTGGTAGTATACGTTGGTCTGTCCCACCAGCAGATGGAAAAAATTTTATGAAAAACATCATCAACACAGACAGTGGTGAGCTGTCTTTGTTGATGTGTGGAGCCTCACTTTTTTTCACACCTCTTGCTGGACCGACAAAAGGATGAATATTTGTGTTCCTTCCTTGAGGCAGTCCCTAGGTTGTTAATCCATCACTTGTTGCAGCCTGTTTCGACTTCTGCTGAGGGTTGTTGTTGTTGTTGTTGTCGTCGTCGTCATCGCCCTCCTCCTCCTCCTCCTCCTCCTCCTCCTCCTCCTACTCCTCCTATTCCTCCTCCTCCTCTTCCTCAAAATCATGTTCAGCATCGCTAGCCTCAGTGCCTGATTCCGAGTTGGTGTCAGCAACCAGAATTTCGCTGATGGCTTCATTCTGGAGTTTGATTTTTGCCCGGTCATTTCTCAACACCTACAATGGTCTGCCTTATTTAGACTCCTCTGTATGACTGGGCACAGTTGCATAAACCTAATTCCACAAAGGTATGAACGTCTTCTCCAATGACAGCACAACAGATCTAAAGCTACGATGTGACTGTTGTATAAAATTCCAGCTATTTGAGGGTGCACAAGACGTTTTTCTTAGATTGACAGCTGTGTGTTGCATGTTACTGCCCCACAACCCCTACAGAGTACTCCAGCACCACACGAAGCACATCTGTGGGCCCTCCTGTAGCTGTAAACACTGATGTTTATGGATATCTCTGATTTTTGAATGTGAGTTTTTTTTTAACTATATTGGTACATTATGCCACTGAAAACCTTTCTGGTCAACAGTTAGTGTTCGTTTCATAGGATGGTGTTCATATTTCAACCCACAGTGAACTCCAGTGCAGATGATAAACAAAGGTGAGCTGTATCTTGAAATGTATTACTCACTGAGATAACGGTGCAGTTCCTATGTGTTGGTATATAAATTAGGGTTTTTGGAGGGGTTTAGGAAGTGGAGGGGGTCCATTCTGGCTACACAAAGAAACCCTCACCTTCATGGGTCCTGCAGCTTACCAAAACACTGGATAGGAGTGAACAAAATTCTTCCAAACCTCAACACACTGTTTGCAAATTCTTTATAAGTCATTCGGCACTTAAAGGGCTCACTGCACGATGTCTTTATAAGTCATTCAGCAGCAAAGGGTGAAAGAAAGAAATGCCACATATGGCAAGCTCATTGTCTGCGGTTGTGTAAGTTTGAAGCCACTGTCCTTCACTATTCCTGGCCACATCCATTCCTAATACAAAGCATTGAGTTATGCTGATCTGTTTTCTTAGTTGCTTCTTCTCCACTTGTGATTTGCAGTCTTGCAGCATCCTGACTCTCTGTAGTGTACAGCATGGCATCAGACTTTGATGTGTAGGTCTTATGTACATGAAATAATAATATGAAAGCAGGAATAACAACAAATATTACCTGGATTAATAACACTAAATCACATAACTGTTAAGTGTGGGACTGGCCAAGATAAAGCAAACAGGATGATTCAAAACAATACTCCCAACAACCACTGATTATAGTTTCTGAGATTTGGCACCTTACATCTTAAGTTGCCCCTTACCCCACCTGCACCACCTTCATTCCTCACTTGGCCAAGGTGTGGCCGTAATAATACTCCCTTTGGGTAGGGTACTGCTAGTGCACATCCCTGTCCCACCCCCCTCCCCCCCAAAAATATCGCATTACTTTTTTTTTTAAGTATCCTTCTGGGAATATTGTGGTTCATAACCAAGAATTCTGAATGGTTGACACAGTAAAATAACACTTTGGGGATTGATGCATCTGACATATGTATGGTTAATGTGTAGGGACCAGAAGAAAATGTAGGAAAATGATGCATGGACGTGAAGGGTAGAGATTTCACTGTATCATGTCTGTTCCATATAACTATGTTTAATGACACATAACTGCCACTTTTTGTGCAAGGAACATTTGATGTAGTGTTCACGTTGTTCATAATGTCGAGCTTGTCTAACTTTGATCGCAGTGAATGTTTTTGACATTTTCTGATGTAGTCATCATGCATCTTGTGTGTTCTTTAAGTAACTGCTGTCCATGATGTAAACTGTACACCTACAGAGTTTGAAGTGAACCCCAATTGTAGATAAGCTTTGCACACAGAACACTAAAGCTATTGAAATTACACTAGCACTGTTGCACATAAATAAATGTCCTCTATTAAACTACACTTTTCATCTAGTATATTACCCACACACTTTGAGGTTGCATTGCTGAGACTTAAGTTATGTTAAATTGCATCAACAAGATGCTGGCTTATTTGTGCCCATATTCCCTCTCTAGCTGACAGGACAAGCATAAAGATGGTTGACTAAGGCTTATGTCACCATGATGATTTGATATAAGCCTTGTAAAAGCAACTGGTCATAAACACCAGCTGGCTTAACAAACATGGTCCTCTCATTCACAAGTATTACAGACCACACACATCAAGGGGGCATGTATGTTACTTCACATCAAACCCACATTAGTGGAAATGATCTTGGAGATAGGCCTTTAACAACAGAGTGTCATTTTCTCGTGGGTTTGAAACAAATTTAACAAACCAGAATATGGGGAAACTATATATGGTTAGGATGCAGAAAAATTCACACATAGTTTGTGCTGTTTAAACATGAAATTCTTTTAAAAGGAAACCATATTAAAAAGGCAAAGAACATGTTAATGATATGGGAAAGTTTTGGTACTACATTATTTTAACATCTAACATAGAATAATATCTTAAGTGGTGTCATCTGAAAGTTTTAACTGTATATTGTGTTGTATGTAGTTATCCAGCACCACTTTGTGGTGGAAACTTCAGGTTATTGTGTGTTCAGATGACAGTTCCCACACAGAAAAATAATTTCTTTCTCCACCTCTTTATAATACTTTTTTTATGTTCCTATAATGCTTCTATGCTGAAATTTCCACATATTGTATCTTCTCCCAGTACCTTTATTTTAAAATTAGCAGTGCATAAAAATAAGTTCTTCTGTTTTCGCAAGATGGATGAAGAAGATCCAGTTCCAGAGATAACACGAGCTCATTTTGAGGAAGCAATGAGATTTGCTCGTAGGTCCGTGTCAGACAATGATATTCGGAAGTATGAGATGTTCGCTCAGACGCTGCAGCAGTCAAGGGGTTTTGGAACTAATTTCAGGTAAGATGCTGTATGATAGCCAGTTTGTTTAAATACCAAGTATGTCATGATGACCAGAGGTTTTCTCCTGTAGCCTGAATATTTAATTTTTCCAAATGCAGCGATTTATAAATCATATAAATTACAATTTTAACATTATGAGGTTCAAATAAAAGTTGATTTCTTAATGAAGGATTGTTTATATTTATATAAAATTATAATAATTAATACAGTATCTGTCTCTTTTATATTGCCTCTTGTTACATTCTCTTCTGTAATTTTTACTCCTGTTACTGTGTAACAGAAATCATTGTATTCTCTTTTGAAATGTGCTAGACAATTGTGACATTTATTTTCCTGAAATTTTTGCACCTTGCGTTAATTTTTACCACCTTCTTCCCAATGCATTGTATGTCAAGAAAAGAATAATTTCTCCATTCCCACTCTCTTCTTGAAAGCTAGTCAGCTTGCTGAAGAGAACAACATTTCTCTTATGAACCAGACAGGCAAGGATGTCCAAGACTACAATATAGATGAACATTCTGACAGTTACAAGACTCTTCTCCAACATAATACACCTACAGCTGCTGCAGTGTGGAGACAGCTGATGAGTGCCTGAAATGCCAGGATTTGTCATTTCACTGATGATATAAATGGCAAGAGACATATAAATAAAGACCTTACTCCAAACAGTTTTGACTTGCATTTTGCAACGTTTATGAGCCTGTTGGTGGATAATACTTAGAAACAAAAGACACTGGACCTTCTCCAGCACATCACTTAATCTTAAATGCTTCTTTTTCTGGTAATTATTATTCAAGGTCATGACATACAAGGCAGCCTGAAAGACCATTTAATGTGATTCACAGGCCCTTAAACTGTTTTATAGTGAAACAGTGACACATGACAGGTTCTTGCACATTGGTAGGTATCTCCACTTCTCTTATATTCATGGTGTCCCTAGTGGAATGTGCCAGAGTTTGGGAGATTGTTCCTTAGGTTAAATTACATTGATATAAACAAAAACACCTGTATGCAAAGTTGAATGGTTACAGAGATCATGGCACAAGAAAAATGTGGTCTCCATATGGTTCCACGTACTGTACCCATTTAGTGTGATACAATACCTGTACACTGCACAGGTTCATCCTTGAGTGGACAGCCAGGCCAAGCAAATTCATGTAGCAACTTCTTGCTCAGCACCTGTCACTGGTACAGTTTTCCCATACCAAATATTGTGATATGCATTTCATGCGTGAATTTTGCGAAGGCAGTGCATCTGTTGCCATAGAAGAATACCAAAGGCATTTTCCAAACCGGAGGATTCCTTCTCAGGGTGTATCTGCACATGTTCACCAGACAATGCGTGAAACTGGTCGTCTTCCCAAGTATCTCTGTGCAGTCTGAAAGGGAAGTGGTACCTGACATTTACATACGAATGTTCATGAGATGATTCAGAGAAGTCTACAGCTGCCCATTCATAGAATTGCCTGTCATATTGGTGTGTCGCATATGTAGATGTGGTGAACTCTACATGAGAAAAATTTACTTTCTTATCTCAGTTGGATGGTTGAACATCTTGGACCAGGAGACCTGGTTCAACATAAGAATTTGTGCCACTGGGTAACAGCACACCCACAACTAAGTGCTATTTTATTCACAAATGTTGAGTCCTTTACCTGGGATGTTAAAAATAATTCACAAAATTCACATTTGGTCCCATGGAAATGCACATGAATCAAGATTAACCAATTTCCAAAGGATATTTTCAGTGAATGTGTGATGTTTTCCCTAGTAACAAGTAAACTGAACCATTTATCTTTAACAGCAGTTTAACATGCAACATGTATGAATTCTTCCTGAGGAATGAGTTACCAAGCTTGTTGGAAGACTTCCTGTTAATGGTAAGGGTAGTTCTGACATGATTGGGCTACCCTGCATTACACATGGCATGTGAGCGAGTATTTACACGAATTTTTCCCTGACCACCCCTTGCATGGCTATCATTATATTAACATCATCAGCATAAACCAGGATCATATGTACCATTTAAATTCAAATCATCTTAGTTTACCTGAGAACCCTTCTAAAGAAGTACACTGAAGCAAAGATGAAAAGAAAGGGCGATAAAGCATCTCCTTGTTTCAAACCATTTCTAATAGGACACGTGTCAGACAAATGCTTGCCTACATGGGATCTCCTAAATTCCCTCTCCCCACTTTTGCATTAAAATCTCGTATTAAAATTTTCATATTGTACTTAGGAATATGATTTAAAAAAACTCCTCTAGTTCTTCATAAAAACTCTCTCTATTAACCATCACTTTTCTCTTCACTTGGTGCATGCACATTTAGAACAATGGTATTACACAAGCAACCCCTCAGAACTCTGTCCTGCCTAACCTCCTGTATGCCCACTAAATCTAATTTATATCTTACTAATTCCCTGGCTGCTGCTGTAAGTGAACCAAACCTATATAGGCTGCTAACATTCCAAGTACCGAATCCCATGTCCCTTTTCCATCGCTTAGGTCATACCGAAGTATCAGTCTAGGTCCAAGGCTTTCTGTGTGTACGATTCATAATGATATGTTTGTACGGTGAGAAGCCCTTAGCACCTCACCAAACCCCCAAAGATGGAGGACCACCCCTTGTCGGCGGTCCATGACTGCTTATTACATATATTCGCAGCTACCCTCCACATTGGAGGCCATTCTTCCATCCGCAACCTGAGGACATGCCTTGCCATGGTGACAGGGACCCCACTTATCATTAGTGGACAAATTTTTGCAATTGTTTATAAGTACTTCAGTACTACTTGGACATTCATGTGCTCTGTAATTTACTTGGAATTCAACCTAAGGAACATTCTTCTGGATTCTGCTACATTCCCCATGGGACATTTTGAATACAGTTATCTTCATAACAGTGATCAAAATTATGACAAACCTTAGAAAGTGAGGACCATTTTTGACATGCTGTGACGCATACTCAAAGTATTACACCCTTGTGAACATCAGGTGACTGGATGAAGTAATATAACTTTTTAAAGGAAAGGTAAATTTCAAACAGTATTTGTCCAAGATACAGAAAAATATTAGTGTAAAAATTTATATAGTTTGGGTTGTGAGTGTATATGCTTATGACATGGACCTATAATTAGGGAAGAACAGGGTACCTGTGACTACAGGGTGTGACAGTAACTTGTGCAGCTATTACACAGTTGGCAAGAAAGGTGGAGGGACATGGACATAAATGATACATGGACAATGTTCTTTCATGGCTTCACTACTTTGACTACCTGACAAAGAGGAAAATGAATTGCTGTGGGAAAATAAGACCTAACAGAAAGGGAATGTCACAGGTCTTAGCTGTTATGGAGTAATTGACTGTAGCAAAATCATTTCCTGTGTAGGATTACAAGTGACTGCAGTGGTGTGGGGAGCTAAATGAGATGTACACGTAGACATGCACTACCCACCAGCAAATGGTAACTTCTTTGATGAACACGGAAATGCTTTAAAGACAGAAATGTTACAGGATTACAGCAGACATATGGGATACATTAACTTGGGGGACAGGATGACAAAGAGTAATCAGGTACAACACCAAACGTGAAGTGGACAAACCCTCTTCACTTCTTAGATAAGACTTTTCTCAACAGCTTTGTCATTTAACTGAATGTGAGACCAAAATGAGTCACAGAGACTTCTGACTCCCTTATGAAACAGTTGAGTGCCTGCCTTGCCCACATTGATACCTGGGCAGGCACTGATTCACAGAATCAAATTAACACAGTTCATAATAAACTTTAGCATTCAGTGGTCATTTCTATCCTCTGTTGTATAAAAGAGTTCCAGTCAGGTGCAAGAAGCATGATGTGGGATGATGCCTTGGTTGAGTATTTTCAAGACCACCACACAAAATTAGCTGTTGTTAGGTCTTAGAATTACATAACACTTCACCAAATATTTATGTAACCACAAAGGTTTGTTTTGCTAAGTTGCCTATGGAATTCTACTAAATAAACACACAGAGACCAGCATATGGCATGCTAGGCCATTTGCCAGTACATTTTAGAGATCAGCATGTGGTCACTTAGGACATTAATGGTTCAGTCTGCAATGTAACAGAATGGGCTGCTAAAATTTGTGTTTTTGTTGTTGAAGAAAATACACAGGGGTTGGAACGTGATAACTAAGTAAATGAAAGAAAACAGGTATACAGTACATACTATAGACTTGAATACTGTGACTTAGAATTGATCATTGAATACAGCATCCCTCCTCCCTATGTGCGGATGCGCACACAAACACACACATTTCTGGCATAAACAGTGTATGGGATATATGTGTGCATTGAAATAAACTCCTTGAACTACAGCAACCTTCCTTGTGTTTATGTTTATGCATATATGAATACATGCAAGATATCCTGTATATTGTTTACACTAGCAAGACTGCATATGAATTGCAAGCAGAAATTAATAAATTTTATGTATATCATAAGTAAATCTGATCACAGTGTTCATAGCCATTCTATAGCCCAACATCTGAACCCAAAACCACCTAAATGTGAAGCAGGACTGGTAACCATAACACAGATCTGCATTAATGACTGCCCATTAAATTGATATGATTGTGCACTTAAGCATTAATTTCCATTCTTCTAGCAAACTTCTTTTCTTGCAGATTTCCCAGTGGAAACCCAGGCAACACTTCTCAAGCTGGAACTGGAGATCAAGGAAATTTTCAAGATGATGGAGATGATGATCTTTATAGTTAAATCATGCTATTTGTGACTCATGAGCAAGTGAGATTCAATTGGACACCGTTATTCACCATACATTATTGTACAGTTGTAACTATGTAAAGCAGGAACTCCCAACCAGCCAGCCAGCCAACAAACTAACCAACAAACAAACAGCCAAATGCAATATATGGAAGACTTGTGATAAGTTATTGGTTGGGCATTGTTATTCAGCATATGGCTTAATTAAAGCTTGTGTATGTAAGAGTACCTGCTTGTGTGAGTGTGTGTGTGTATGTATATGTGTGTGTGTGTGCATACACATACATGTGTTTTGTGTGCACACACATGCATGCATGTTTGTTAGAATGTGCCTATAACCAAACCGTTGTCCTAATAGATGAGGTATCTAATTTAAACTTAATTTGCAGCATCTTAGTCTTTCTCAACATTCATTTTTTGTGTGCTGTGGAATTATATGATATAAACTGAATTTGCTTGTCATTTGTTTTATGCTGGATTAGTGGTTGGTCTCGAAATTCCTGTAATGCACCTCTTTCAAAATAAATTTACATAAAATATATGTAGCTATGTTTCTAATCACATTATGATTTGAACCATGCCTGTCTGCTACAGCATGAATTATAAAATGAACTCAGCTCCATTTAACACCTTCCCTCTGGCCAGCATTTAAACTTTAAAATCCCCCTGCTGGCATATTTTAAGGGTACCGAACAAAATTTAAAAAGTATGGTATTTCCTGTCATAATAATACAAAATTTTACATACCATAGCAGATTTTTTTCTGTATCTCATGCACAAAAAATGGAATACTTATGTATATTTGGAATCTGACACCACGAATAGAAATTTTGAGGCTGGAATCACGAAATTTATGGTCACTAGATGTCCAATTCAATTTACACGTTGCACAAAATTAAGGTTTTTGTGGCAATGTCTCTGAAAATCATTTGTTGCTTTTACTCTCAGTAATTCAGTTTTGTGTGATACACTTCAAAACACTGCGCTATACATAGTACTACATCCCATTTATGCAGTACATTGTAGTGCATTTCTTCACAGTTTTCCTGGTCTGGTGCTTGCTTCTCTCTGCACACACGCAACATGAGTGCTGAGATTATTCCTCCAGCTTAGCATGTGTCACTGGAATCCTATATATGGAATAGACTGTCCTACAATTCTGCCATTTGGACTGCTTGTCTGACCTTGCACTTGAATTTTCGTACCGGCACTAGCCTGCTGCGCATGACAGTCTGGAATGTTTTGTTTTTGTGGGCGGTGACTTGTGCGGGCCTTAAATAGTGGAGCCAAGGAGCAACGTATGGCATCGTGCCATACAAAGATGTGGACCAAATCCTTTAGGTCCCTGTGAATGAACGTGGTAGTGAATGAATGGCGTGCTGCCTGGGTTGGTTGCTGCAGTTCCATGCGGCGATGGAGATTCTATATGAAGACGGTTGGCTCGACCTTAGGGGCGGCTGCTGCGAGGAGCTCGCCGGAGACCTGCAGGGGCTCGCCATAAGTGACTGCTACTATGGTTGAAGGTCCTTCTTGTAGGCAGTGTGTATGCCGAGGAGAACTAGCATGAGAGCCTTGGTCCATTGCTCATCCTCAAAGCACATAATGGCAGCTTTAAGCATGGGATGTAGCTGATCAATGAAGCTATTGGTGGTAGGATGGTGGGGTTCGTACTGCAGAGGTGGATACCACGCACCTTCACAGAGCTGCAACTCGAACTTGCTTCCTTGGTCAGTCATGATGGTCTGTAGTCCACTGAAGCGAGATATCCAGCCAGAAAGTAGGATGCGTAACACCTTCAAATGGTGTGATAGTGTGGCGAGAAACCTTGGAGGGCTGGCAGGTTTAGCAAGCTCCGGCCCAAGTGTGGCAGTCTTTTTGGATAGCTGGCCACACGAAACGTTTGGAGACGAGCTTAGAAGTTTTCTTAATTCTGGGGTGGATGAGGGAATGTAAGGAGCCGAATACCTGTCGACAGAGTGGAGTCGTTTTCCGGCAGATGTATGACAGTACATCCAGACTGAGGTGTCGGGTATGAGAAGTTCTGGAGCTCTACATCTGTGTTAACATAGTGTTCGGGGCTTGTCGTCATCCACGTTTGCGGCAAGTGCGTCATGGGTTACGGGCCCAGTGATTGTCTCGATGCGGGAAAGCGAATCGGCAACGAGGTTATCCTAACCAGATATGTGACGAAAGTCCGTTGTGAACTGGGGATTGTATTACAGATTGTTGAACTGCCTTGGCGAATGTTAATGGCCTGTGTTCCATCAGGATGGTGAAATGACGCTCCTAAACTTCCCATTTTACATAGTCCATGCATTCTCATCCTACCTCAGGGGTCGGACGTTCGAAGCGTCCTTCCAGACGGCCCCGTCATCTCTTCGAGGCACGCTGGCTGGGGTAGCGCAGGTTAGATTGATCTCCCCCGTTCTCTTCAGTCTTTATGTCAACGACATGCCCTCTCCCTCGCACCACGTCAATTTGGCCCTCTACGCGGAAAACAGCCACCATAGCCACGTCCCGCAACCGACGCTGCACGTCAGCTACCTGAATTCATACCTCAAAGACCTACAACGGTGTTTGGGTGAATGGAAAATAGTCACTTATGTCTCAAAAAGAACCTCGATAGCTTCGCGTGTAACGGACGGCACTTTATCCAGCCCCGACCAGTCACACTTCGGGGAACCAATCTAATGGGTCGACACAATTTTTTAACTGGTGGTGACCATAGGTACAAGACTCACCTGGTCGCCTCACATCGGTAAGGTCAGGAAGAGGACAGCTCAAAGGACGTGTGTGATGTGACCGCTCCTGGATAGGAAGAGCTATCTCTCCGTCAGGAACGGAGTCCTGCTATATAATCAGCTCATCCGCCCTCTGATGAATTGTGCGCGCCCCGCTTGGAGATCAACTGCCTGCACCCACTTCTGGATGCTACAGGTGTTTAAATCCAAGTGTCTTCTCCTTGCTACGGGTGCCCCCTGTTACGTTAGTAGCAGTCAGATACACGAGGATCTGGGTGTTCCAATTTTGCCGACCACGTCAGAAACCTAACTGCAAGCTTTGATTCAAAGTTAGCCGACGTGGGGATCCCCCTAGTACGGCAACTCGGCAGATACTTACGCTGAACGAGGGTTGACCCCGTCGCCTTATGCGAGAGCTAAGAGCGGCAGGGGCCAACAGGCCAGTCGAGGCCGTTGCCAACGATGGCCAAGTCGACTAAACGAATCGTGTTTGGCGCTGGTCAGTCCATCGCCTTTTGAGTACCCTAAGGGTTTTCCGTGATTTTTCCTCAGTTGTAAGACAAATGCCAGGGTATAAGATGCAAAGTCAGGGCACGGCCGGCACTCCCCTCCATCTGGCGCGGAGGCTTCACCTAGACGCCTGACAAAAGTCGCATACTTCCAGTTTGTAACTGAGCCAGTATGGGCTCAAAACCCAGACAGCCAACCTACCAACCAGATTTTATCCCTCACATAAATATTTCAGTGCCACCTAGGCACTAGTCTTTTGTAAGATCAGTCAAGGCCCTCAACCTTGCTTCAAATCTTTAGCACAAGAATATTTCCCAGTTAGAGTTAAAGTGTGTGTTACAGAGCCCAGCGATGCGATCAAGCGCAGGAATGGCTAACAGAAGTGCGCTTCGCGCACGTCTCCGACCCCCCATTTAGCACTTTGGCTAGGCTTGGCTGAGGATCAATCGATGCTCACATCAAGAATTTATAGCCAGTTCCGTTACAAAAGGAAGTAAGAGACATCTCCGGTACATCAAGAAGGGAATAACATGCTCCGACACATCAAGGAGTGATTTGTTTGCGACCATCGAAAGAGTAAGATTGTCGCGACAATTCAGAAGGGAGTAACGTCGTTTGACATTAACATCACCATGACACGTACGTAGCAGACCGGTGCTAGCCACCGAACTGTCTGCCACGCATCTCGCTGCCGACTGGACCGCTGCTGCAACAGAGCTGCCCTCTGCTCCTCTTCACACCGCGCACTTGTGTTCTAGCTCGTCATATATGATCTGTGGTTCCAGCCGTCGACCGAACAATACATTCGGAGCGAGACCAGGCCAACGTACTGAATCACGACATTTGAACAGCCATATATACTAGAGCACACTGCACGACTTTAAGACTTATAATAAATAAACGTTATATGCGTTTCACTGTGATTGTTAACTGCAAGTAATCCTACAGTATTCCACACCTTTTAATACTGTATTAGTATAGAATCAATCCTTTTTAATTGTTCTGATTATTGGTAATGGAACTCATTAGCGAAAGAGTATACTGGTATGGAAAGGGTAGAATCTTTAATTTTGTTCTTAAGCTTTCGCCGTGTTCTAAATGTAAATTATTCCTTTTTGGGTAATTCCCCGGCGTCTGAGTTCTAATTGCCGACGTTTCGGAATTCACTATCGGTTCCATCTTCATAGGCAGGT
>Ga0123357_10007051_pt1 | contig 13831 bp, 12 predicted proteins | sample TergutEmb28metaG_FD_89873 | JGI IMG/M metagenome (GOLD analysis project Ga0123357, IMG submission 89873) | Embiratermes neotenicus P4 segment gut microbial communities from Petit-Saut dam, French Guiana - Emb289 P4 | ecosystem: Host-associated > Arthropoda: Insects > Digestive system > Gut ... | reverse complement strand
TGGTGGCTGTACTGTCAGTGCCACTTCATGCTGCCAAAAATGACACATAATGTGGCAATGTCACATGGTAAGTTGCAAACTCCCCCATATCAGAAAACTAGAACTGCTTGAACATGGCATCACCTTCCTCCAGAACAATGCATCACACAAGTAGCATCATTATATGCAGAGCTTGCTGCAGGCCTGCAGTTGGGAGGTGATGTCATGGCTTCCTTATTCCTTAAAAGTATCCCCATAAAATAACTTTCTCTTGGATAGGATGAAGATGCCACTTCAGGGATCAAAAACGGTACACTTGCCCTTCAGCACACATTGAGGGCATATAGAAGACTAGAGGTTATACTCCATTCATTCTTAATCTTTGCACTAGATGCAGTGGTCAGCTTCATGCCCCAGCTGCTTTATCCCCTGAGAAAGAGGTCCTGGTACCCACTGATTAGGAGGATGGATGTGTTAAAGCACCACTCTGGATGCTTCGGTAAAGAGAAACCTCTGTTGCAACTACCACAAATCAAATCAATTCTTTGACAGTCCACCTCATAGCCTAGTCATTATACCCATATACAACATCCTGGCTTGAAGTCACTTCAGGGATGTTAACATAAAGTCAGTAGGTGCCATCAGTTTGGATGTCACAAGATCATTGTCTTCTGAGCATAAATTACTGCAGAAATGTCATTCAGCATCTACCTCAACAACAGATAAAAGCAGTGAAACCTTTAAGTACCCACAGATGCTGCAAGGCGAGAGAACCACAGTGGTCACGCAGCCCCCATATGTACAAAATACTAATATTTATTGTGGTTTCCTTTGGACTGGATTCCATTCCTCTGACAGAAGGCAGTGTTCTGGATCCCTGTTACAAAATGTGTGAGTAACTGAGCTTAGAATTATAGGTGCCTGTCCCCTACCCAGGTGGTTATCAACACCACTGGATAGAAGGCACTAACAATCGTTCTGAGTATGCTGTGAGACGCAATTATGCAGTGCCATACAATTTCTATTGATTGCCTGAATCTGTAGCATATGCCAGATAAACGAAACTTCCAAAATGTCCTTCATATTGCTCCTAACACACTGCATAACAGTCAAAAACTATTTTCCTTGTTTTTTATCTAATATTCACAACACTGAAAAACATTACAAGTAAATTTGTAGATCTTAATGAGATCATACTTTCATACACTCTTATTGGTATGACAAAACATTTTTGATAAAACTGATAAATTTGGAATTGATATTCATCTAAAAGTGAATTCATCACACAATATTTATAGCATACATATCACACTAAATTCCATCAAAATCTGTTAGATACTTTCAAAGACAAAAATTGTGGATCAAAGAGCAAACACAACCCAACCATTACACATTCATATTATATACACTATATGAAAAGACATCAAGAAGAGCAGGAACACTTGTCTCATTTATCCATCCTTAAGGCAGCAGTAAGAGAATTACACCACAACTGATATACCCCTGTAGTCACCCTTTTAGCTAAAAATGAAATTACCAGCTATATAATTACTCACCTCACGTCAAAAATTCCAGATGTTAGTATTTTGAACTGTTAGCTGAAAGGAAAGTGAAGCTGGGTATCAATTTTAATTTCAGAAAACCTACTCCAATATCAATATAATTTCAAATACTATATTCCATAGACTAAAATTCTGTCTGCATTAAATCTGTAGCACAAAACTGCAAGAATTTAGACTGGCACTACAGCTGTAATCATTTATAAATAAACATTTTATATGTGATTTGCTCAGTTTATAATCTAATAGCATACAAAATTCTATACTCCTAGTTTTCATAATCTATTAAGTAATATCATAACACTGAAGGCTCAACAGAAATTTCTGTATGATTGCCATGCTGTCATGGCAAACACCTCGCATCTTATCAAGACCTTACACTAAGAGGCATAATGTCCCTCCCACCTCACAAGTTTGTTCTTCTGTCATGTTGTTATTACTAACTGTGGAGTATTAAGAAGTACACTGCCAAACAATGACCTCCAATGCTACCATGCTCATAGCAAATTTTATACAAAACTGATAAATTATTTCAAGAATTCAAAGAATGCAGGGTACACACCTCACAGGCCTACTTTCTTCCATAGCAACTTAATAGAAAAGGAATGCATGTTTTTCACCATTCAACTTAATAATATAATGCCAGAACTGCAATTACAACACCTCATTAAGCAAAATTTAATTCATGACACATGGGTATTAGTTGTATAAATACGTAAATTAAATTGTCAGGATCTAAAAATCAACTAAGAATTTGCTGACACAAACTAATCACTTCATAACAATGACACTAATGATGCATCATTAATTGTACGCAACAGTGTATGTGAATGATTTATACAGATATAAATTCTGAGACGAAGAGTCAAAGTTCTAGGTTACAACGCTTCGCAGACTGGTCCACAGTTACCGACGTTTCCGAGGAGCTTACTCCTCCATCTTCAGGGTTTAGAAAATAAACATCTTGGATCCCGATAATGGAAACAGCAGGCTCTTCCGGAACGTGATATCTATATAGCAATCTGCACGGCGTGTCAACCAAAAAAGACAGTCTTCATGAACAATGCCGTAAGAACTCCGATCTCATAAATTGGGCTTAAACAAATTTACGCATGCGTAACCAGCGCTTGGTACATCTGTCAAAATAAACAGTATTTCAATAAAACGTTATTCTAACACAGGTTAATAAAAACTGCAAGTACAATGAGATATTCTAATTTATTAAGAGTGGGAGGTGCGTAAGTCCGAGCACTCACATCAAGACTTAACCCTTCATTCAACAAGGAATACGGCAACAAAGATTATTTAGACTACTACCTGACGAAGAGGAAGCGTCTCAGACTAAATGAATTCACTTTTATAACCATATATCACTATTTCTTTAACTGTAACTATTCTGAAAGGTCACCTCGCAGATAACCTACAAGTGACAGTAACTTGTCGGATAACACATGCACGTCCTACTCTAGGCCACAGATTTCTCCAGGCGCATAGCTACACGACTACCAACTACCGTATCGAATAAACTCCCACGCCACCACGGATTAAACACCACATATTGCTCTCTCTATTCTCACATAACACGTCGTTACTTCTACCGGTGCCTAGCGGACGATCTGCACTCTGTCGTCAGAATTTGGAGTCCTGATTCCATGGATACTATATTCTGTTAGCAGCACGCAGGGAAGATAAAGAGAAGGTTTGAGGAGAATTTTTAGGGGAATTTAAAATTAAGAATACTGTTCGTCGAATATAATTTTGATGTGGACCAAATTCTTTAAGTGGAACGAAATGCTTTCCATACATTGTTTGTAAAATTATTATGCGGAGGTGTGAATATTCGTTGCATATTATGTTGAAACTGTCACGCGAAAAGTTACACCAATTTTGCGGGATCTTGATGGACATATGCGTTAGCATCATGGATCAGAGGTTATATATGTGACCAAGTCCTGCTGTTCAGCGGCCCCCAGATTTGCAGGGCCTCATGCACAGGCTTCCCTCCCTAAACATCGTAATGAACTTGCATATAGTTTTGTGGCAGTACAAATTTCAAACTCTTGACATCCACCAAAAATGTCCAAGATTGAAAACTTCAATCACAATTTGTTCACTGCTGTATAAATTCTTCTGATAGGAAGTGACCTTTGCAATGACTGTCCCCATTCACCCACTGGAGAATGGATAAATTTTGGAATGTAGTAACGATTTTTACAAAACTTCGTCATGACATAAGTTTTTGTTGAAACTAGAAAATATCAGACACGTTATGCAAACACGTGTGTTTCTGTGCACATCATAAACATGACTCATTCCATGTTAATTGGAGAAAAAAGTAGCATGCAATTCTATGTAAAATACCTGACTCCATATATACCACGTATTATGAAATTTGCAATTGGGTAGCATCACTTAACACTGTGACCTTAACCCATATTTTGGTTAGAACCAGGCAACAATAAAAGACACTTTACATTAAAACATATAATTTCTTGCACACTTCTCAAGCATATCTTGCATGACAGTCTGACAGATGGGTTCCTACTTGAACCACAAGCTAACAAGCATTCCCCAATGCAGTCTCAAGCAGATCCTGATTCAGGTTCCAGGTCCCAAGTTACAGGAATATCTTTTCATTGACTTTGACTGTTTACAGTTGCTGTTACATTGTTGCTCATAACTTTGATGCACACGAAGATGGAACTACCACTCTCTCCAAGTGTCTTTTCAACTGCTATGGAATCCACCACTAAAATACTGCCTGCATATGTACTTCTCATACAGTGTTCCTGTGTTCTATACACTGCAACACATGCATACTCCATCTGCAAACAGCTCAGCCTCGTGTATAAATGAAACATGAAAATATAAAAATTCACCTGTAAATCATAGGGTGTCTTACACATTTTTAATTCAGGATGATGTCCATTTATGATTGCAATTATCGGGAGTTGTTACATTGTGGAATGCAACATATTTTGTCAGCTATTCAAAGTTTCTTTTGAATTTAAGGAGCACATTAATGAAATACTAAAATTTGAAGAATAATTCAACAAGTTTGCACATTTAGAAATCTACAATGTAAAAATTACTGTATAATTTATGTACAACATATATAATTCAAATGCATTACTATTAACTGATATTTTCTTATTTCACAAGAGCATGTTTTATGAACAATGAGACATCTTGTCACAGAATGAACTACAATGGCCACTGAAACATACTTACCTTACAGGGTTATCAGGAAACATGATGCATTTCAATTCTTCATTCTTTCATTCATTAAGAGCGTATGTACTGCATATTGCATCATTAAATGTTACAACTCTCCTGCTTCCTACTCTGCAGGCCACAGTATATATCTCAATTACAAGATCTGGCCTATGATTTTGTTGTTTCCCTCACACCCTCCATGCAAGATTGGGCATGCTTTAGAGTTAAGGTACAGCTCCACACATTCTTCACCCCAGCACTAGGTGCTACGAGTGCTCAGCTTCATACCCGGGGCATTTTCCCCCTAGGAAAGAGACCTTTGTAACCAGTGTATAGAGTTGGGTGGGCCCCACAGCTCATGTGAACCCTCTGGAAGAGAAAATTTCATCTCTTCTGGGAATCGAACCTCAATTCCTTGTATCTACTCCATAGCCCTGTCACTATACTTAATACACTAGCCCAGATTTATAATTTTCTCATATTTGAATAAAATATTTACAATTTTAAGAAGAGACATCCCCATTTGTGTCATTAACTCGCAAACATATATATATATACAAAAGCCAAAATATGCTGCCTGTAAAATAAACACAAACTTTGTGTTGTGTGTAACTGACCTTGAAAATATATATTTGTGAAAATATTTACAACTGGAGTGACTGTCTTATGGCAATATTAATAGAGCCTCTGTGAAAATGTTTTTAGTCAGGTAATAGTTTTGTTTCCTTGCTCTGTAAAGCACTGCAATATAGCACTACAGTCAAATAATACTGAGTAAAGATGACTAAATCAATTTAAGGCACACAAGAGGACAAAGGACAAATTTATCAAAATATAATACATAACCTAGCAACATATGTAGTCCTCAAATGCAGATGTCACATCTCCGCTTTAAAAAGAAACACTTCATGGACTTGAGCTGGACAATTCTTATGATACATTGTTCTACAGACCCACATTTTTTAAATTTATTATGATACTCTGTTGTACAATGCTTTGCTAAGTGTTTCTTATTGTATAAACGAGTACCAATTTCTATGAAACTGGTGTTGCCATTTTCTGTTGTGTACACTAAAAACATAAAATTCAACAATCTGTTTAGATTCCAAATCCAAACTTATCATGAGGTCCAATTACAGATTTCAAGGCATTGCTTTAACTGTTGTTTTCAGAAACTGCAGCATATATCAAGATAGATGGTACATTTTGAATTACTGCTCTCTCACATGCAACCAAGTTAATATATTTATTACAATGCATACATAAAACATGGTTCACAAAATTCTCTGCTTCAAGAACAGGGTGATAACAGTTTACAGTCTCTTACTCTGGGAGCTGTAACATGTTATACGTTTCTTCAGACACACTGATTTGTGTGGTGTGGGAGTGAAAAAATAATTAGATAAGGACGAGTAAACTAAAGGCTAATTACTTGGCCTGTGTATTACAATCCTCAACCAACATGCAAATGTACATGATCATAACCAGCAATGATCTTTCACCAGGAACAAAGAGATAAAAAATATCACACACATTTACAAATTCTGCTGCTAGACCATGCTTGCCAGGTGAATTCTGATTCCTTGAAGGAGACATAAGGACACTACAAACAGGACTTCTCCCTAAAGAAGAAACGTTTTGGAAAAAATATCTTCAAAGAGTTCCAAAAAATTGAGGTAGACAACAGAAATGCCCATATCTGAAAGCCACTGCCATTACTGCAGAAAATGTATGAGAAGACACTAAATCTTCAAAGAAAACCACAAATCAAGAGTTCTATGTATCTATTACAATACATGTTTGAACATTCAAAAGACTAGAAAAAACATCAACCTGGATTTGAACTGCAAATGCCGATACTTTTCCTTGTCACAAGCATCTTTTTCATCTTACGATAATATTGATACTGCACAAAGTCTGTGTTTTCTCTCTAATAAAATTAAGGTGTTACATTACACATTAAACTATAAGGCAAATCATGAAATTTGTTTACAACAACATGTACAGAGAAGACAGAAGAACAGCTTAATCTGTGACACAAGCATGTATGTCAATTACCTTTCTTTACCACAAGTGTACTAGAAAACCTATAACTATCCATAGGATATATCCACCAGGGACCCCAGACATGATGAGCCAACTTCTTATCCATGTGATGCTTTGGCAAACCTCTCTGACACATCCTTCCAATTAACAACATCAAAAATTGCTTTCACGTAATCAGGCCGCACATTCTTATATTGCAAATAGTAAGCATGTTCCCACACATCAATGCCGAAGAGTGGTACAAGACCTACAGAAAAATAAAAACAAAAAATTAATGTTAAAAACATAGGTAGTAACATTAATGTCAGTACATTGCACATAAAATACAGCAAAACACCTATCTTGCATACTTACTTTTGCATTTGACATGACTTTTACACACATTCTGTAAGCTCCTGGCTAATGCCCACTAAAACTCAAGGGTGGGAGAAATGAATGACACTCACTGACTGGTTAAAGGAATAAATACTAAAGATCATGTAACTTCCTCATGTTATCACCATAATATAAGATAAGGTCAGAATCTTTATTTTGAGTAGCAACCCCCAACCAACCTCTTACTGTTTCTAACTTACAATATATGCCAAAGATTCATGTTAGCAGCCAGTGAATATTACACCACAGCTATCACTGAGTTGTGCATATAATATTGCACTGTGTTAAAACCATAAGAAAGTTGTTGTCTACATATACATAATTCGGTATGTACAAGCATACCAAGGCATATTTACAGCGTTAAGGGTTCAAACATCCACAATTTAAATGGCTTTCCAAAGCTCTGTTATAATACAACCCACACTTTTACACTGCATAATTTTCATTTTGAAGATTTTACACTTCCCTTCATTTTACATAAAATTGAGAAGGTACCCACAGAAGTGTAAAACAGGAGTTACAGTGTATCATTTTTTTGTAATCACAAATCAACAAACTGGTGTCAGTCACTTTTGACACAGTAGGTTTTCCATTCATTGTGTTGTAATTAAAATAATTCACACAGCATTCATATGGAGTGGAAAAAATCAAATTTTTGTTTTATCAACTTATGCTTCATACTGGTAATAAAGCAAAAGCTGCAACATCTAGCACAGGATCATCTGATAAGCTCTATTACACCAGAAAATGTTTACAAGGCCCATCACATTACACTATTCCATCAACTCGAAGCAGTGCTGTCAATATGATGATTAAAACAATAAAATATTGGTGTCTAATTGGTTCTCTAAACTATGTATATAGGACAGGATAAGATATGACATATAAAATGGTTTAATTTGACCAAGAAGGTACTACATACAGTAAGATACACATTAAGTATATTGTTCTAAGGTCCACAAAATTATATCTGGCAAACCTTTGGTCACGCAGGTGCCAGATATCACAACTTTCAAAGTAAGCAGATATGCATTCCTCAAGTTTCATAAAATCTGTCAAAAACCCAAATCATTATAGCCTACATGTTTCTTTCTCTCAATGAAAATAAAGTTGATTTACCACCAAAAAAAAACACACACACACACTCTGGACTGGACTTCATACAAAATGTGACCAAAACATCTCTGATATTTTAAACTTTATTAGCTGTGTTTTGCTTTAGTCCACAGACTACCTGGCAAAGGACTGCATTTTGTTATTGTTAATACCCTTACTCAGTGAAAATATGGTCACCAGACCTAAAGGAGTAGATTGAAAATCCACTATTACTGCATGTTACCCTGAAATTAAAACAAAGCTACTTACCTCATTACCAAGAGACTTAAAACCCTCATTCCCAAATGGTAAAAATTAGTATTTAATTTTCAAGCTTATGAAATGCTAACCCATTACATTTTGAACAAATGTGCAGGCAATCTACACAGACATTTTTCAAGAAACTAACCTGTTGTTGCTTCCAGTGGATCCTGATTAGCACAGGCTGCTAATTGAAGTTTCTTTGTCTGCTTGTTGTACCCAAGCCAGCCCCAACCAGACCCCTGTACTCCAACAGATATGGCTGACAGCTGTGCTTTTAAGTTGTCCAGTGAACCGAAGTCTCTCTTAATAGCTTCGTCCAACTCACCTGCAAAGAAACAAAATCTGAAATTCACACAGCAATTATTGCCAAGGTCACAGTCTGCTGGGAAGTGACATGCAGTTTGGCAGGCAAGTTCCTCCAAAATGTTGGTATTTCGTATGTACCTACCAAGCTACATAGCAACATTTCCCAGAAGGCTGACAACTTAATCACATGCGAAGAATGCATAGTTTCCCTGCCACATTTGTCTTTTACAATGCCTTCTACAAATAAACCTCTTGGTTGTGTGAGATCTGGATCATTCTGTAAAGAGCTTTCAAATGTCTACTTCAAGGCACAACAATACCTGCCAAACATTACTGCACATTATATCAGAATTAGCTGAGACTTTGCAAGTTATGTGCAAAAGGATAAATCTTATTATTTACATATTGTGGTCTTCTGGGTTACAAGCCACCTACCAGACTACACTGTGTCTTATTTATAGTTTAATGACACTGTCAGAAGCACAGACTGTATACCATCCAATGACAGTATTAGTAAAAAATGAGTTGGAATGATAACAAAAGGAACCAGTGATGGCCGAATTTGAGATAATATCCTATAATCTGCCTGTAAGGACTGGGAAAAAATAAGAAAGCATCAATTACAGCAGTCAGTGGCCCAACCAAGATTGAACTGTTAATAAATGACACTACTTGCTTGATACTGTATGATGTCATAACCCAGACCACCACTATACAAATCTTCACCAATGTGGACATCTAAATCCATTTAATGCTCAAAGAATGAGTACCATCCTCCCCATGGAAGGAAATAAAGGAGAAAAGAGCAATATTGACAAAATGACCTTCACAGACTTGGGCTGTATGTTATTTCACTACACAGTATGGATTACAAAGGTTACTAAGCATCAAATAAGAGAACAAGATGACTGAGTAGAGTGAACTTGGTAGGACTTTGGACTGCCTCATAGTTATATGTTCGGATTCACCTGTAGAAACTCTGAAAAATCACATACTCACTTCAGAACGGAAGTCAGGTATATAACCACTCTATACTCACCTGCTTGGTATGTAAAATTAAATATACCACAATTTGAACACAGTATTTCATTGTAATGTTTAGAATCAATTTACTGAGTCTTACGGTAATTCTGTTATGATCTTGACATCCTAAAATGAATGGTACTCCCACATCAACTTGACAAGTCAATACCCAAGAACTTACTGGTTGGTTTTCCTCCAGTGGGAGAGAGATTCTGCCAGAAGATTGTGTGGTTGATGTGACCTCCACCATTAAACTTCAGTGCAGGGCCCAGACTGATGATTGTGCTTACACAGTCTGGAACAAATACAACATTTCAAGGCAGCTAAACTTAGAACAGGCCACCAGTCTTTGGGGTCAGGTCCTACTTGGCATTACAAAATAGAAAAAACCTGTTCACAGAATAATGATCTGTCTCAATCATCTGTCCTTCCTGTTTTATACTTCATACATATAGTGTTTATGTATGTTGTGTGTTTGTGCACAAGCAATGCACACATACATGCCAAACAGTTCAACACCATCACTCTAAAGTGTAACACCAAAATATAATTTACATATATTAAGTTTTGCCAACATGTTCTATAATGGAATAGTGAGACAGTTTGTTCATGTCTTCAAATAAAACAAAACTGAAGCTCTACAGATATAATGTGCAAAAAATATATATATGTATATACGTGTGTGTGTGTGTGTGTATAGATATATATATCAGATTAATGGAGCAATATTATCACTCAGACTATCCAAAATAAAATCAGCACTTGCTATGGAAAAGATCATAAAAAATGTGTCTTATCTTCTTTGAACAAATGTATAACATAAGCAATAAAATTGGTATTCCCATGATGAGAACACAATTAAGTTGCAAGTACACAACATAGTTTTATGTAATTACACTGCCTCTACCTACATTAACAGGAAGACAGAAGAACTTTAAAGACATTATTCTCAGCTATGCATAAAACAGTTCTGCCAATATGATGTTTTACTCATGCAAATGATCCACCAAATACAGACAACTCTATAAAACTGAGCCTCTATTTTAAGAAATGCAAAGCAAAACACTATAACTATAGAGCGAAAAAGTATAGGTATGTGTGTGCAGGTATATATTGTTGCACTTTTACAAGAATGGTTAACACAGCTGATTAACACTTCTTCACTAAAGGAGAAGGGATTACAAATTAGCATGGAATATCTAATTGCCAGATCAGTAAATGTCTCCATGGCTAAAAAAAGTGACATATAAGAACTTATGTTCTATATTTCTGCTAATAACAATGTGCTTATCTAAAAACAAAAATGCTTTCCAACATTTAAAACACTAAGTTAATGAAATCCGTCTTACTCTTTGCTTGTGCTTCCTTTAACTTTTCCTCTGCAATATTTAGATTGTTCACATAAGCAGCATGATGTTTTGAGTGATGCAGCTTCATTATCTCAGCACTAATAACGGGTTCCAGTGCATTATAATCATATGGCAGATCAGGAAGTGTATGCTTCTGACGATGACCTCCACTACATAGAATTCTGGGATGTTCAAACCTACAAAGCATTTAAATCATACAACAAGAGGCAATATTTCTCAGAACCCTTTCCCTCCATAAGTAAAATACATATGAACACCTATCACCTATCAGGGGCACACACAGTAGGGGAATGGTGGGGAACCGGGCTGCAGTCCTACTCCAAATCAAAGTTTAAAAACACAGATTTTGTAGACAGGATGATATAAAATGTTCTACATGATTTGCCTTTCAGTCACAATCAGCCACTGAAATTGGCTGATGGCTATTACATTAGAATTTTGATTAAAATAAAATATTTATGATGTAATAAAGGAACTTCAAAAAACTAAGATTAGACCTTGTGTTTTAAACTAGGTAAGTTATAGAACACGTATCTATACTTGTATGTACATAAATGCAGTTGCAAACAGTAGTATGTTATACTTATGATGTGATTTTATAACACAATTTTTAAAATCAATTATACATTACATATAGCCCCTGGGTGAGCTTGGCCCCCCCATGAAAAAATATGGGTGCCCACCTAACACCTGTCCTCATGTTACTTAATGAGTATGCATCAGGTTTTGCAATATATGATCTCTAGAAAGATTTTTCTTCAATAGTTGTGCGGAAAAGAATAAGAGAGGTACAGAAATCTTGCAGCATACTTGAAACCATTATCATGTTTACCTGCAGTTAAAAATACTACTTCAAGCAACAATACATTCCAGCTGGCATTCAAATCAGGTATAACACAAGTTATATAAACTACAGGTTTTACAATATTTTGACCATCTGAAGTAGTTGAAAATGGCTTACATTTAGGTCAGTAACCTCAAAGAAAACAGTCCATATTAGGTTGACAGTTTCAAATTAAAACACAAGTTCAGCAGCAGGTATATGTCACAACTATATCCTCATAACGTTGTTCCATTCTACGTAACATTACTCCAAATGTCAAAATACTTACTAAAAATTTCATGTATTGCAGCACTTTGTCTTGTCACCAATGAGTGTGAGAAATCAAACTGGTGAAATGGAAAAACAACTAGAAATTGTAATTATACCAATGCAAATAAAAATCAAAAAGAAAAGTAATGACCATAAGGTGACTTCAAAGAAGCCCAAAACATTCTTTTTAATTTCGCAGATGAAAATTATCACAGTGAACACTGCAATTCTGACAGTTGCTGCTCTCACCCTGTATGCAGTAGCACTAGCCAACATCAAAGCATCACCCCTCTACCATGTTCAAAGTTGGCTAAACACTCATCCACTGGGTTGCCACTGATTGTGATGAGGCGCTGAATTATAGTTACATCAGGGGCTTCTCTCGAGTTCCAATACAATACACACTGTATGTTTAACAGTGAGCGCATGGTGCGTGATGAATTACGTTATATATCAACTGCTTATTTTTCTCCCATATTTTGCATACGCTGTCCTCGCAGTTGTAGTGGATCTCTGGTAAGACACCGTGTATTTACCTCAAATTAACATTCGAAAGTGTCTTAAAAACATGCAAGAAAACATAAAATGGTTGCGGTTACTGTAAAAAATGTTTCTAACGCTGTAACCATGCAGGCAATATGCATTCGTATCTACACTTCCAACAAGCGCTGGATGTGTATCGTGACGTGCTCTACATCCCTGGCTTAATACTGTCAAGGATCAAGGAAATGAAATACAGTCTACCCACATCTACTCTACAGTATTTGTACCAAACGAAACCCTACACTACATATGAACAGAAATAAGGCTCAATCTGTAGTTCTCATAGTTTAAGCCCGGGTGTCACTTTTCGTCAAGTGTTCCCAAAGAAAAGACGAAGTGTGCACAACTAATGAATTAAAATCACCTGATAAGTGACACCAATCCTCGCCTGCAGAAATTCATTGTGTGCAAAGCAATTATCGTATTATAACTCAAAATCTTGTCCCCTGCAACCTATAACCCACATCCAAGGCCACAGGCCACGAACCACGAATCATACGACCTCTACACGAAAACTTTCGCCAAAGAAAACCGCTTGGTGTGCCTACACATTGCCTAAGTTGAAATTCATCCGTGGTTTCACAGGCAACCACTTCAACCATCTTTGCACATGGTTAGCCGCAAATTGTGACCGATTTGTTATTTGTTGTGGTGTGTGGTTACGTATTGGTAGCACTGTGCAGATCACAGATGACTCACGGTGCAGACAATGGGTCCACGCGTAGCAGACGAAATATAGACTGCAAGATCACGGCACACGGTTTTAAAAATATTTACTTTTTATGGACATGGAGATACATCAAGACTAATGTAAAGTTTCCGCTGCTTGCTCCTTTTAGAAGAATAATGGTGCCTAAAACTATCAATATTCTATTGTTTATAATTGGTAAGAAATATATAACTGTTAGGTTAGGTCAGCTTGTCAATATTATATTTCAAATTGTTTTGGGCTGGTCATTTCA
>Ga0123357_10007050_pt1 | contig 13832 bp, 10 predicted proteins | sample TergutEmb28metaG_FD_89873 | JGI IMG/M metagenome (GOLD analysis project Ga0123357, IMG submission 89873) | Embiratermes neotenicus P4 segment gut microbial communities from Petit-Saut dam, French Guiana - Emb289 P4 | ecosystem: Host-associated > Arthropoda: Insects > Digestive system > Gut ... | reverse complement strand
GGGTATCGGCGGCGGCGGCACGACAGGCTGGGAGTTCTTTGTCCACTTCGACGCGTTCGATCTCGAGTCGATCAAAGACGCCGACGCGCTCGTCAGCCATTCGCATGAATGGATGCTCGGGAAGGGGCTCGGCGCCGACTTCGGCCGCTGGAATTCTGACGCCCGCAAAAACGACGGTTACTATTACACCCAGGAGGAGCATGACGCCTTCTACAGCAAGTTGCCGCAGCCGGCTTTGGCGACGTATCAGTGGAAGATCCGCGAGGCTTTCAATCCAAACCATCTGACCGGATCGTACTATAAGACGCTCACGCCTCCGGAGTTTCGGGAAGAGAAGTAGCGGCATAGTTCGTAGATGCGGATCAGCATATGAAAAAAACGCCCGGCGGGAGACTGCCGGGCGTAGCTCTGTTTTGACGTTCTGTTTTGATGTTCCGTTTTGACGTTCTGTTAAATATGAATATTTTTATGCAAAAGACTGCTTGGCGAGTTTGATATAGGCGTCCATTTTTGCGACGAGGCCGTATTCGCCATGCGCGAGCGACCAGTCAAACAACAGCCCGCGCGCGACGATGAGCAGGAAATCCGCAATCAATTCGGTGTCATACCCCTTTTTGAAAACGCCGGCGTCCTTTGCGTCGTCGACGAGTTTGAACAGCCTGACAATCATATAGCGGTTCCTGTCGAGAAAGAAGTCGCCCTGGATTTTGATGATCATGCTCGTGTGTTCATATCCCTTGTCGACATGGAACTTCGCGTACTGCCTGAAAAATATATCTATATCAGAAGACGGCTCGCCGCGCAGTTCGGCCTCGACGGTATCCTCGTAGTAATAGTCTATCTGCTTGAAAAATTCTACGATGATGTCGGTTTTTGAATTGTAATAGTGATAGAAGGCGCCTACAGAAACTCCGGCTTTCTTGCAGATATCCTCAATAGTCACATTGTTGTACCCGTGCTTGTCGATCAATTTTGCCGCGCTGTGGAAGAGCTTCTTTTTGGTCTTTATCGCGCGGAGCGCTCGGTCTGTCACCAATTTTTTGGCCATCTACTTATCCTCCATCAATTGTTCGACTTCGGCCATTTTGCCGTCGGCCAAGTCTTTGGAAATGAAAACCAATCCGCATTTTGGGCAGCGCAGGACCTCATGCGAAAATGTCATGCCCATGTACGAAAAGAGCGTGTTCTTCGGCGCGAGCGCGGCGTCGCATTTTGCGCAAACCCATAGTCTCTCAGCGTTCACTTCGTCCCCCATATCCGTTCAATCCTCATCCGAAAAATGCATACGATGATTCCACGCGCCTGTAATTTTGTAGAGTCCCCCGTAAGGCGCTTCAGGCGCCGCATTATCTTTTGTGTATTGGACCCATGTCGTCACGACATCTCTGATAAGGCGGCACTGACGAAGCTCGCCGCCGTCCGGGGCGCCGCCCGCAAGCGTGAATACCTCTCCCGCGCGCTCCGCCTCAAAGATGGCTTCTTTCAGGTCGTCCTCAAGGATGAGCCTTCGGTCAAGCTCGGCGGCAAGCGTACCCGGGACGTCAACCCGGATCCCGTCCCAGGGGCGCGGCTTCGGCTCAAAACCTGTATCCCCGTACAGATCCATCAACATGGCTTTCGCGCGGGCTGAATTGTCGCGCTGCTTTTGGAGCGAAACCGGCCCTGCGGCGCGAACAGCGTCTTCAGGCCGGGCTGGCACAAAAGAATCGGCCTCGGGCGCAGGCGCCGCCTCGCCGGGGAATATCAAATCGAGTATATGCGCGTGCGCTTTGCCGGCAAGGGCAAAGGTCTCCGCGCAGTTTGCGCAGTATACGATATAGGGCGCTTCGTCCGCATCCCGTCTGTGTTCTACGACCGTGCTGTAAAGCTCCGGGTTTGCCGCCCTCATATGCCCGCCGTAGCCGCAGCAGTGGTTTTTGTCCGAAAGCTCTGTAAGGGCAAGCCCGCTGTCCGCGGCAAGCCGCCTGACGGCCTGCTCCATCCCGGGAAAACCCCTCGCCATACAAGGGTCAAATATGGCCGCGGAACCGAACGGGAGGACGCCGGCGGCGCCCGGCAGCCCGGGGCCTTCGTCGCCACAAATATCAAGCAATTCGTAAAGCGATACCTTTTCTATCTCCGGTAAAAACTCACCGAACAAGCGCATGCAATAAGCGCAGGCGAATACAAAAACCGGCTTTCCGAAAGCCTCCCACTTTCTGTGAAGGTTTTCGATATGCGTTTGAAAGACCGTTTCTTCCCCGGCCCAATATGCCGGGGCGCCGCAGCAATCGAGCATGGCGCCGGCGCCGTAGCGATCTTTCAGGAACCTCGCCGCGTCCCTTGCCTGTGCGGGCGCCCGGGCGCCGAGTTTGCATCCGGGGAAAAACAGATAGCGCATATTCGGCAGAGGGTTCCGGGGGGAATACGCGCCTTCTGTCCTGAGCCACTCGAAATCGCGCAGCCAGAAATCATGGAAAGCCCGAGGGTGCTTGCCTGTTTCAGCGCGGCCTGCCCTCGCCAGATGAAACAGTTTTTCGAGATCGACATCGACAGGGCAGACGGAGCGGCAGTAACCGCAAAGATTGCAGGAATATGTTTCGCGCGTGAGCGAGCATGCCGCGAAAGGCGGGACCGACTTCGTGTCGCTGTACGCTTCGACAGCGATCTTTTGAGGCCTTTTGTTGTAGCGGCCAAGCATCTCGCAGCTGTCCATACAGGCGCGGCAATCGCAGCCCATACACCGCGAGGCCTCAAGCGACGCCTCTTCTTTGGTGTAGCCGGACGCCGGGTCGGCCGCGGCTACGAGAGGTTTTTTCGGTTCGCCCGAATGGTCCAGATAGTGTTTCTCCGGCCTTGCAAGGGTATCCTTTCCGCGTTCGCCGGTTTGCAGCCAGGCCTCGATTTTCTTTGACGCTTCAATCCCGTAGGCGATAGCCGTGATCTGGCCCTGGCCGATCAACGCCCCGCCACGGAAAAACCGCCCGGTTTGCGGATCGGCAGCTCCGGTTTCCGTAGCGCCTGTTTTCCCGGCGCCTGTTTCCCCTTCGGGCGCGCCGGTCGCAAAATATACCGCGTCGAAACCCGCAAGCTCCGGATCGTCCGGCCCGCTTATCCGGGCGCCGTATCGAAAATCAACAGTTACGGTTGAAAACTGAAGGTTGATATCCTCCATGAAATATTCGTATTCCGGGTGCTTGCCCCAGGAGCTGAGCGCCCGGTCGCCGCGTTCAAAAACGGTGACAGGGTAGGCTTTCTGCGCCATGTTGAGAGCGAGCGACAGGCCGGCAAGCCCGGCGCCGATCACCGCCACGCTTTGGGCGCGGGGCGGTATGCGATAGGTTTCAGGCTTCCGGTCTTTCGCGAACCGCGTCGCGGCCGCCTCGACAGCGCGTATATCGATCGGATCGTCCCCTGTGAAAAAAACAAGCGGCGCGGCGTTGCCCGCCTCTCCCGCCTCTCCCGCGCCGCGCTGGCATTCGGCGCGGCAAGGCGCTTCGCAGAGTTCGCTGACGATAGCCGGAAACACCGTCGCGTTCCGGTACAGCTTGTATGCGAGCCCCCATTTGCCTTCGCGCGCGCGCGCCATGAACGTCCTTACGTCGAAGAAGAAAGGGCACGCGTGCGAGCATGACGGCGGTTCGCCGTGAAAACACTTTGTTGTGATGTTGGTTGCGTCTTCCTGTTTCACTGTCCGATCGGGTTCTCCTTGATGAACTGCAGCTCTTCCTCAAAATTTGAGCCGAGAAAATATGCCGGCGGAGTAAGGCCCTCGCCCCTTTGCAGCTTTTCCCATCCGGCCTTCACCTTGTCGGGAGTCGCCGGCAGGTCGTACACGCGCACGCCGGTTGCGTTCGCGATCGCGTTGATGACCGCCATATGCCCCGAGCTTTGGAAATCCTCTGAACAGCCGCATGAGCCATGCGGGCCGGCCGGCCGCGGGTTTTCGATGAAAATCAGGTTGAAGTCGTCGGGGATATCCGTGACCGCCGGTACGCCGCAGCTGATGATATTCCCGTATTTTTTCTCCGGGTGGTATTCCTCCGACAAAGCAAAACCGATAGAATGCGACAGCCCGCCGTAGCCCTGGCCTTCGACCGCAAGCAGGTTGCCGATGACGCCGACGTCCGCGACCGTCGTGTAGCGCAGTACCTTCGTATTGCCGGTCTCCACGTCCACTTCGACGAGACAGGTATTGACGGCGTACATATAGGTAGGATTTTTTTCGCCCTCGCCGGTGTTGGGGTCAAGGCCGTGCGACAGGCCAATGTCGAATTGGTCGTAATGCCCGATATACTTTACAGGAATGCCTTCCGCCGCCATTTCATCGTATGTGCGGTATGAGCCGTCCGCTTTTCTCATGGCGCCCATCAGCTTGTTTGCGGCGTCGATGGTCGCGTTGCCGTTCATATAGTGCGAGCGCGACGCCGCCGCGACGCCGGAATCGGGGCATCTTAAGCTGTCGTTCATCACGAGCCTCACCTGTTCCGCTTTGACGCCGAGAGGCTCAAGCGCCTTGACCGCGTGCGTGAGCGCCCCGATATCCCCGCCCTGGCCGATGTCCTCCCATGTATTGAAATGGGTGAACGAGCCGTCGGGATTGAGTTCGAGCGCGACTTCGGACTTGTCAAACATGCCGGTCGTGATCGGGAATCCGCCCATGCTGATGCCGGCGCCCAAGCGCCTGCCTTCCTGTTTCGCCGCTTCGGCCTCGGCTTTGTAGCTGTCGTAGACCGGCTTGATCTTCTCAAGCATGGCCGGGTAATAATAATCATGGTATGGGCGGCTGTTGATGGTCAGGTCCCCGGGCCGCGCCGCGTTTTTGTACCGGAATTCCCAGGCGTCCATCCCCGCCGCTTCGGCCGCAATATCGATCAGCGCTTCGGTAGTTGTGTAAATCTGCGGAGAGCCGAAACCGCGGTACGCCGAGGTAAAAGCGTGGTTTGAGGAGCCTCCGCGCGCGAGCGCCTTGAAATTCGGGATATTGTATCCATGGAACCCTATGGACACTATATTGCCAAAGACGATCGAGGCCGCGCACGCGTACGCGCCGTGGTCAAGCCCTATGTCGTATTCGGCGGCCGCTATTTTGCCGTCCTTGTCAACAGCTATGCGGCCGTTTGAAAAGGTCGCGGAGCGTTTGCCGCTGGTATGGTTGAACTCTTCCCAGGTCATCGTCATCGTGCATGGGCGGTTCACGACCATCACGGCCGCGCCGACGAGCGCCATCGTGTTCGCCTGCGTCGAATAGCCGAAAGAACCGCCGGTCGGGTTCATGATGATGCGTATCTTTTCCTCAGCTATGCCCAGCGCGTGGGCCATATGCTCGCGGCACTGCCCTATGGCATGCGCCTTGCTCTGGATCGTCAGGTGGCCTTCGCTGTCCCAGTATCCCTGCAAGGTATCCGGCTCGATCGGAAGATGGGGCTCATGCTGGCTGTGGAAAGAGCCTCCCGCGACAATGAGATCTTCATCATCGAAGATATCAGCGGTGTCGCGGCCTTTGTATACAGGCTGTTCCAAATAGAAATTCGGCAGGTCATCGTGGAGCTGGATTGCGTTCGGCATGAATGACTCGACAATATTCGGATAGACCGGCAACTCCTCGAGGTCGCATATGACAGCTTTCGCGGCGGCGCGGGCCTCCGCTTCGGTATCGGCGCAGACGAGGGCGAGCACGTCGCCCCTGCGGTTGATGACATCGCCGCAGATGAGCGGGAATTTCGTGATGCCTTTGCCTTTCGTGCGCGGAACGAACGGCGGTGAATCGATATTGTTCGGTCCCGGCACATCTTTCGCGAGCAGGACCTTTACGACGCCCGGCATAGCCTCGGCTTTGCTGATGTCGATATTTTTGATCTTCGCGTGCCTGGTTTCGCTGAACACAGCTGCCAGGTGGAGCGTACCTTCGGGCATCTTCAACCCTACGTCGTCGCCATAGTCGGTCAGGCCGGTGACCTTGCCGAGCGCCGTCGGGCGCGGGTGCCGGCTGCCGTAAATCCCGGTTTCCGCTTCGGGCGCGGGGTCATATATGATGGCGTCCATTGTCTTTTCGCCGCGCATCACTTCCGCCGCCGCCATGACGGCGTCAACGATAGGTTTGTAGCCGGTGCACCGGCAGATATTGTTTTTCCGCTTGAACCAGTCGCGCGCTTCTTCGCGGGTTGGCGACGGGTTTTCGGCGAGCAGCGCGTAAGCGGACACGATGAATCCCGGTGAGCAGAAGCCGCATTGCGCGGCGCCGTATGTGATGAAAGCCTGCTGCAGCGGGTGCAGCCTGCCGGGAGCGCCGATCCCTTCGATTGTGAGGATTTCGGAATACTCGTCAACCTTTGAGATCCTGCGCGTACAGCTGCGTACCGCTTCACCGTTCAGCAATACCGTACACGCGCCGCAAACTCCGATATTGCATCCGACCTTGACGCCGGTAAGCCCGATCCTGCGGAGTACCTCCGCAAGGGTATCCTTCTCGGGGTCTGTGACGGCAAAGCGTTCGACGCCGTTAATATTAAAAGTCCTTCGCTCAAGCGCCATTGTTTTTCCTTTCCTGACGTAAACTAAGAAGTGTCAAAGATGTGAACACGACGCGGGCTCTTTGTGAAAGCGCCGCGCCGTGATGATCTTTTATATCTTTTTTCTCAATGCCCGATCGGGTTGTCTCTGATAAATTGCAGTTCCTCCTCAAAGTCCGAACCGAGGAAATACTTCGGCGGCGTCAGGTCTTCGCCCTTCTGCAGTTTTTCCCAACCGGATTTCACCTTGTCAGGCGTAGCGGGCAGTTCGTATACGCGCACGCCCGTGGCGTTCGCGATCGCGTTGATGACCGCCATATGGCCCGAGCACTGGAAGTCTTCGGAACAGCCGCACGAACCATGCGGGCCGGCGGGGCGCGGGTTTTCGATGAAGATCAGGTTCATATCGTCGGGGATGTCCGTGACTGTCGGTATGCCGCAGCCGATGATGTTGCCGTATTTCTTCTCAGGATGGTATTCCTCGGACAGCGCGAAACCGATGGAATGCGACAGCCCGCCGTAGCCCTGGCCTTCGACCGCGAGCAGATTGCCGACGACCCCAACGTCCGCGACCGTCGTATACCGCAGGACGCGCGTCTTGCCCGTCTCGACATCCACTTCGGCGAGGCAGACGTTTACCGCGTACATATAGGTCGGGTTCTTTTCGCCCATGCCTGTATTGGGATCGAGTCCCGGAGGCAGGCCAATATTGAACTGGTCGTAGTGGCCGATATACTTTGTCGGTATGCCCTCGGCTACCATTTCGTCATATGTACGGTATGAGCCGTCTGCTTTGCGCATGGCGTCCATCAATTTGTTTGCGCCGTCTATAGTCGCGTTGCCGTTCATATAGTGCGAGCGCGACGCCGCGGCGAGGCCGGAGTCCGGGCACCTCAGGCTGTCGTTCATGACAAGCTTCACCTGCTCTGCCTTGACGCCCATGGGCTCGAGCGCCTTGACGGCGTGCGTGAGCGCGCCGATGTCGCCGCCCTGGCCGATGTCTTCCCAGGTGTTGTAATGGGTGAACGTGCCGTCGGGGTTCAGTTCAAGCGCTATCTCCGACTTGTCAAACATCCCGATCGTGATGATGAACCCGCCCATGCTCATGCCGACGCCGACATGCCTGCCTGCCTTTTGGGCCGCTTCGGCTTCGGCTTTGTAACTGTCATAGACCGGTTTGATCTTCTCGAGCATGGCCGGATAATAATAATCGTGGTACGGGCAGCTGTTGATCGTGAGGTCGCCGGGGCGCGCCGCGTTTTTGTAGCGGAATTCCCAGGGATCCATCCCGACGGACGCCGCGGCCATATCGATCAGCGCTTCGGTCGCGGTGTAGATCTGCGGCGAGCCGAAACCGCGGTACGCGGTGTTGAACGCGTGGTTTGAAGAACCGCCGCGCGCGAGCGCTTTGAAGTTCGGGACATTGTAGCCGTGGAATCCGACGGATACGAGATTGTTGAAGATTTTCGAAGCGACGACCGCGTACGCGCCGTGGTCAAGCCCGATATCGTATTCGGCAGCCACGATTTTGCCATCATTGTCGACAGCTATACGGCCGTTCGAGAACGTCGCGGAGCGCTTGCCGCTGTTGTGGTTGAACTCCTCCCAGGTCATCGTCATCGTGCATGGGCGGTTCAAAACCATCACGGCCGCGCCGACGAGCGCCATGGCGTTTGCCGTAGTCGAATAGCCGAAAGAGCCGCCGGTCGGGTTCATGATGATGCGGATCTTTTCCTCGTCGAGGCCGAGGGCGGACGCCATTTGTTCGCGGTTTTCGCCGATAGCCTGCGACTTGCACTGGATCGTCAGATTGCCTTCGCTGTCCCAGTAGCCCTGCAGCGTATCCGGTTCGAGCGGCAGATGCGGCTCATGCTGGCTGTGGAACGAGCCTTCCGAAATGACAAGCCCGTCTTCCTCAAAGATCTCCGCGGTGTCGCGGCCTTTGTATACAGGCTGCTCCAGATAAAAGTTCGGAAGATCCTTGTGGAGCTGGATAGCGTTTGGCATGAACGACTCAATGATGTTTCCGTAGGCCGGCAGTTCCTCAAGCTCGCACTTGACCGCCTTCGCGGCCGCGCGGGCCTCCGCTTCCGTTTCCGCGCAAACGAGCGCGAGCACGTCGCCCCGGCGGTTGATGATATCGCCGCAGATAAGCGGGAATTCCGTGATGCCCTTGCCTTTCGTACGCGGTATGACCGCCGGAAAGTCGATATTGTTCGTGCCCGGCAAATCCTTTGCGGTCATGACTTTCGCTACGCCCGGCATGGCTTCGGCTTCGCTGACGTCAATATTTTTGATCTTCGCGTGCGTGGTCTCGCTGAAGACAGCCGCCAGATGCAGCGTGCCTTCCGGCATCTTCAATCCGACATCGTCGCCATAGTCGGTAAGCCCTGTGACTTTGCCGAGGGCCGACGGGCGCGGGCGTTTGCTGCCGTAAATCCCGTTTTCGGCTTCGGGCGCGGGGTCATATGTGATGTCAGCCATTGTCTTTTCGCCGCGCATCACTTCGGCGGCCGCCATGACGGCGTCGACGATGGGCTTGTAGCCTGTGCAGCGGCAAACATTATTGTGCTTTTTGAACCAGTCGCGCACTTCCTCACGGCCCGGAGACGGGTTTTCCGCAAGCAGCGCGTAAGACGACACGATGAATCCGGGCGAGCAAAAGCCGCACTGGACGCCGCCGTATGTGATGAAGGCCTGCTGCAGCGGATGCAGCCTGCCCGGCGCGCCGATCCCCTCGATCGTAAGGATTTCGGAATACTCGTCAACCTTTGATACCTTGCGTGTACAGCTGCGTACGGGTTCTCCGTCAACCAACACTGTACAGGCGCCGCATACGCCTATATTGCAGCCTACCTTGACGCCGGTCAGGCCAATCCTTCTGAGCGCTTCCGCGAGGGTGTCTTTTTCCGGGTCCACGACCGCGAAGCGCTCAACGCCGTTGATCGTAAATGTTCTTCTCTCAAGTGCCATTCTATGCTTCTCCTTTTCCCACTGCGTCTTTCAAAACTAAAAATCGATGTCGACGCCGTCATAAATGCACTGCAGGACCTTTTGCATGTTTTCGGCGTCTATTTCCCGCGGGTTGCTCATGATCAAAGAGTCCGTCATCGCGTTTGCGGTAATGACCGCGAGCTTCGCGTTCCACTCCTCTTCCGGTATCCCATACTCTTTCAGGCTGTTCGGAGTCCCGAGGGACGACGCGAGCGCGCGGACTTTTTTGACAAATCCGGCTACGAGTTCATCGTCCGTCGCGCCGGGGACGCCGACGTATTTCGCCATCACCGCGTATTTTGCCTTTGCGGCCGGATCCTTTGAATTGTATTGGATGACGTATGGCAGGTAGATCGCGTTCGCGAGCCCGTGCGGGATATGGCCGGCGTCAAACATCCCTCCTGTTTTGTGCGCCATCGCGTGGCTGATGCCGAGCATCGCGCTCGTAAACGCCATGCCCGCCATGCACTGTCCGTAATGCATCGCTTCCCGCGCGTCCGGATCACCCTCGTACGCCGCCGGTAGGTTGTCAAAGACCATCTTCGACGCAAACAGGGCCTGGGCGTCGGAGAAGGGTGAGGCAAATCTCGCGACGAATGATTCCGCGGCGTGCGTCAGCGAGTCCAGGCCGGTGTGGGCCGTGAGTTGCTTCGGCATGGAATCCGTCGCGTCGGGGTCGAGTATCGCCACGTCGGGGATGATGTCGGATCCCGCGACGCCGAATTTGACGCCCGTCGAGTAATCGCAGATGACGCTCGCGTTCGTTACTTCGCTGCCGGTGCCGGAAGTCGTGGGGATCGCGAGGAAACGCGCCTTGTTGCGCAGCGGCGGCATATTGAAGGGATTGATGTCGTAGATATCGGCTTCTGGATGCTCGTAAAGGACCCACATGGACTTTGCCGCGTCTATGGGGGAGCCGCCGCCGATCGGGACGATCCAGTCAGGGCCGAATTCTTCCATCGCTTTCGCGCCTTTTCGTACGGTTTCAACGGACGGGTCGTTCTCCACGCCTTCAAAGACAAACGTTTCAAATCCCGCCTCTTTCAGGTAGCCTTCCGCTTTGTCAAGCAGTCCGGATTTTTTGACCGACCCGCCTCCGATAACTATGAATGCTTTTTTTCCTTTGAGCGTCTTCAGTGCGTCCATGGATCCGCGTCCAAAATAGACGTCCCTCGGTGTAGTGATTCTTGGCATTGTTCAATTCCTCCTATTGATAAAACATAGAGTAAATTCGGTGAATTCATTCTATACCACTGGAGTGGCGAGTTCAAACGGAAAATTGACGCTGAAACCGATAAATTGGCGCGGGCGGTCACTCTTTCAGGTTTCGCCGGGCATATTCGAAAAGATACATCTGGGCTATGCCGCCCCACGGCGCGAAATGCTCCCTCGCGTATACGCGCATGGCTTCGTGGTCGTCCTCGGCGATGCCGTAAAACCTGTTCATGGCGCGCGCGACCCATACGTCGATCGGGAAGATATCCGCCTTTCTCAAAGCGAAGAGCATGACGCAGTTCGCAACCTTGGGCCCTACGCCCGACAGTGTCAGCAAGTATTCATACGCTTTTTCGGCGCTCGCCTCACCCGCCGTGTCGAGGAAAGCGCCTCCGTCCACATTGACTTTCCGCGCGGTCTCGGCGATGTACTGCGTGCGGTAGCCGAGCCTGCATTTGTCAAGCTCCTCCACGCCCGCGTTCGCGAGCGCCCGGATCGTCGGGAAAGCGTACATATCGCGGCCGCCCCAGCCGCCGATACCCTCGCCGAAGTTTGTACAAAGCGCTTCGATACAGTTGCGTATGCGCGGGATATTGGAATTTTGCGAGACTATAAATGAAATAAGGGTTTCCCAGGGCGCCTGGTTGAGGACCCGGAGCCCGCCGTTTGCGAGGATCGCTTTTTCCATGACGGGGTCTTTGTCCGACAGGACGCGCTTGATCTCTTTGTAATCGCGGCCAAGATCGAGATAGTCGCTCCAGAACCTGAGCCGCAGGGCGTCGCTTTTGGGCATATAGTCGCTCCATATTGTGATCATGTCCTCTTCGTTGTTGTATGAAATATTCGCGACGCAGCCGCCGACGACCCCCGAAAAGCTTCCGTCCTGTTCGCGCGTGAAGCGGAAACACTGCCCGGATTCAAAGATTCCCGCGGCGTCAAAATCGCGTATGCCTTCGATAACGAGTTTTGTCAGTTCGCGTTTTTTGGCCATGCCAGATCCTCTATTTCTATATCCGCGCCGAGCACATTCATCGCCGTCATGGATTCGATATTTCTCCGGATTTCATTCTGGAGCCCCCTCGCGGCCTCAAAGACAAACCCGCCCGCGTGGACGACAATGCCGGCGTCGATGATCACGCCATGCTGCCGCTTCTTTACAAAAACAAACGGGACGTCCGCGATGGACGGTATGCCCTTCGCGGTTGCCCGCACTATGTCCTTTATCGCTTTGTCCGAGATGGAGAAGCTTCCGAAATAGCTGTACGTCGGCCTCACGACCGAACGCTCCGTCGCCTGCGAACGGCCCTCGCGGATGTCCTTCAGGATCCTTAAGGGGTGCAGAAAATATCCCGAGAAGTCGCGCTTCACTTCGAGCGTCGGGGCGGGGATGATATGCTGCCCGAGTTCGTTGCGCCTGTAGCTTGCGAGCCTGCGCTCGTCTTCCGTCGTAAGGCTTTCTATATATATGCGCTCATCGGCGTGAGGAAGCCCCAGCCTTTCCGTGATCTGGTCCACCATGCGGTCGCTTGTCCCAATGACGAGCAGCGACCTCGGCGCCGATTCGGCGAGCTTCGCGGCGACTTCGTCGCGGTGCGTATCGCTTGAGAACAGAGCGGTCTTGATAGCCCCGACCTTTGTGGCCTGCCTCTTGGCGGATATGCCCGCAAGCACGGTGCCTTTCATGATGAACAACCCGTCGTCAATGATGCACTCAATCCCCTCGCGATCACACAGGCCGATCGCTTGAAAACTTTTGCCGGTCCCGCTTTTTCCTATCAAACCGTAAATCTTCATATTATCCCAATATTGTTCCAATCCGAATGTATCGCCATAAGCATACCATAAACGCGGCTTCTACATCCAATATGAGCTTCTTTTGCCGCGGCAATACAAAGATGGTTTATGCTACAAATATGTTAAATAATGTGGATTCTCGCGATAATCCGGCGATTTTATGCTATTTTTGAATAGGATTGCAATAGCAAGAGATATCTTGTACAATTCAACTCGACAATTTAGTGAAGCATTGGCGTGCATGGAGGAATGAAATGGTATTTGATAAAATCAAAGAAATCATAGCGAACAAGATCCAGGTGGATGAGGACAAGATAACGCCCGAGACGAGCCTGATGAAGGATCTCGAAGCGGATTCGCTCGACGCGGTCGAGATCATCATGGGCATTGAAGAAGAATTCGATATCGAAATACCGGATTCCGCGGCGGAAGGATTTGAAAACGTCGGCGATATCGCGAAGTACGTAGAGTCCAAAATCGGCTGAGGCCCAAACCAAAAATCCAAAACCAAAGATCAGTGACAACAAACAAAAAGCGCGGGGCTCACGGCTCCGCGCTTTTGTTGTGCTACACAGTCAAAGCCTTGAAAGCTGACGATGCGGCTATGCCTCCTTGGGTGATCCTACGGGGCACACTGACGCGCAAGCGCCGCAATCGATGCACTTTTCTTCATCGATGACGTAAATGTCCCCTTCCGCGATGCAGTCTACAGGGCACTCAGCCGTGCAGGCGCCGCAAGCGATACAGGAATCATCAATAGTGTAAGCCATATTCTAAAACCTCCTTTTTTCCGTGTTATTTTATAATAAAAATAACACAAAGTGCACTTTTTTCAAAATCGTTTTTTAGATCGTTTTTTAGATTCAATAAAGGGTTTCCTCGTAGAGTTGTTGCTGATGATAACGGAAAATCCAGGAGGGTCAATAAAATGACAAGGAAGAAAATCATAAAGGGCGTACTGTGCCTGTGCCTGGCCGGCGCGCTTCTTTTTGCGACTGCCTGCTCCAACGCGGCGGGTACGGACAACAGCGCGAATACGGCTGCCACAACCGGGCTATATACAGAGAAAGACGTGACGCCGCCTGTAAGCGGCCAGTTCCAGACTTTTCTTTTGGGCGACCAGTCGATAGTCTGCTATGACTCCGCGTACACGATGGAGTACAAGAGTACGGATGGCGGGCAGACCTGGTCCTCGTCCCCGGGGCCGGGCGCGAGCGATACAAAATACGCAAACGTCCAGAGCGCGTCGATGACCCCGGACGGCAACCTCTTTGTGTTCATACAAAAGGACGGTCTTTACCGTGTCTCTCCGGACGGCACTGAGCAAAAAGTCCCTGT
>Ga0123357_10007049_pt1 | contig 13833 bp, 12 predicted proteins | sample TergutEmb28metaG_FD_89873 | JGI IMG/M metagenome (GOLD analysis project Ga0123357, IMG submission 89873) | Embiratermes neotenicus P4 segment gut microbial communities from Petit-Saut dam, French Guiana - Emb289 P4 | ecosystem: Host-associated > Arthropoda: Insects > Digestive system > Gut ... | reverse complement strand
TAGGCAGTGTGGCCGAAAGTGTAGTGTATTCAGATTGTCACAGGGATATATAGCACAGTTGGTATAGCAACTCGCTGTGGGCTGGACGGTCCGGGGATTGAATCCCGGTGGGGGCGAGATTTTCCACTCCCTTCCAGACCGTCCCTGGAACCCACCCAGCCTCCTTTACAATGGGTTATGGGTTATTCCTGGAGGTAAAGCGGCCGGGGCGTGGCGTTGACCACTCGCCCCCATCTAGCGCCGAGGTTAAAGAAAGAGTAGAGCTATACCTGTACTTCCCCTGTGTGTCTTCGTGGCCCGTTCTAGGGTGAACTTTGCGTCGTTGAAAGGATAGATCTTTATTTATTGAAAGTCACTTATGTAGAAGTGTGCCGAAGTTAGTACTGTTTATGTTTGAAATGTTTTCTGACTTCCCGTGTGGTAGGCTGCATGTGCATAGGACTATAACGAGAATTTCAGAAAAATCTTATTCTGTGTATAATGGCTACCCCTACTTAAGGATCCCATCTTTTCAGTATTATGGATTGTACAGAGCTATGTTCCGGTGTCCCGCAAAATTTGTTTCGGAACGCCAAGTGCCCCGTTTTTTCCCAGGTCGTAAAAATACGCCTTTTCTGTCGATGTGTACGAACTTGTTGACGTCCTCACAGTGGGAGGTAACATCTGTAGGAGTAGGACAGACATCAGTCAGCCACTAACAGGAAGGAATAAGAAAGGGAGAGGAGGTTGTGTAGATTGGTGATCATATGGTCTGGAATGAGACTGCGAAGGACGAGGAACGGATGTGTAAAGAAAAGTTGGTAAGTGAATTGACCGAGTCTGAGTAGTAGTATTGGTATTTTTTTTTTTTTTGGTATTGTCGTAATTTTGCGAGTTATCTCGTAATAATATTCTTTTACTCCGATTTTGTCATTGCTTGACGGGATATAAATTCTATATGTTACCCCACTTCTTCCACGTAAATGTTATGCATTGTCCAACGTTTTGTTTGTTTGTTTGTTTTTTTTTTAACTGGGATCTGTACCGATATCCCATAACGTACGGAAAGACTTGTCTAAATCCGTTATGGGCCTTTTTTCTTGTAGATGTAACCTGTTGTAGCCATTCTTTATGCGTTATTTCTTTGTTTTTAACACACTTTTTGAGGTAACATTGATTCTGTGTCCTGTCGTAAATAACTGGTTGAAGGCTCCCGTAACTCGATCATACGGTCCCATATATAACTGTTAGCGAAGTTATTCCATTTACTTCCATATTTCACAGCAGGGTTCCACAGTACTGTCTTATGTCAGAAGAATGAAGTTCAGACCAACAGAACACACACCAACTATTTTTTGACGTTTGGGGGCCCTCAGTGACGCTGTGTCTGCGCGGTACTCATCTACGCCAGTAAATTTGTGGAATCGAATGGGAAGGTTCTTGCGAATTATTGTATACGATGGGTATGGAACCGAGGTGCCGTGGCGTATTTTGAATTAGGGTGTACAAATCCGGGAGACCGAAATTCGTAAGATGGCCCGTAATATTTTCAGCATAAGCACAGCAGTTTTCCATTACGTTAACAAAATATGTATCAGTTCACACGCGCCGATTATAAAGCGCCAGAGAGCAGTGTGGCTCATAGGCCATCCCCGAATTTGGGCTCTCAATATGGAACTTGCTTCATGACACCTAGCGCCGAGATTTGAAGGTGGATGGTAGATATTCGAAAAATTTGTGTACCCCTGTATCAAAGTACTCTCCCGTTATCTGCTTAGAGGGACTAAGGAAATGCATGGGAAACACTTGCCAGGTCTAGAACTGAATCCGAATCTTCTGTAACACGAAGTAGGAATGCCAGCGGCTTCAGTGTGACGCATACACGAAGCGGGCTTCCTTAAAGGAAGACCATACGATCGTCCGAAATGTTCTTTGCCAGACGGGCGCGTCTGTTGGAGATACTTGGTTCGATCCTCACCGAGTCACCGGCTGTTCTGATTGAGGACTTTTCTTTCACAGTAATTCTAGGCAAATGTGAGGACGGTGTCTTGACATAGGCCACCGCTACTTTCATTTCGTCTTTTCCAGCCTGCTGTACAAAACTATTCACATTGAACCATACGTCACCTTTAAGTTGACTGAGCGTCGCTAAGTTATAAACAACTGACGATGTGTGCCAAAAGAAGCTGCCACAGAAAAGCAAGTTTCAACAGTCTATCCATTGCGCAGAACGAAGCATTTCCCTGATCCGTTGCGCAGTTTGGGTCGTATCAATTCTATGGACGTTCTTGGACATAGCAGTGTTGTGGTGCGGTTTTGTGTTGGACGCAAGGATTCAGGCGCGGTGAAAGTCAGACTGTGTGACGTAACTTGAGCATGCCTGCTCAGTGTTAAATTGCTGATTTCTGTTCACACGTTAGAGAAAAGCGTAGCATTTGAAGCGAATTCAAGTCGCTTATTTTCTGCAGTATGTTGAGGAACCGCAAGTGCCAGCATGAAATTCGGTTGAGTTCAGTACATTGTGAGTGGTAACTGGGTAACGCCACAACGCAGAAAGAACAGATAAAATGACCCTTATGAATGTGGTGGGCGGGAAACGTGGTCGCACTGTAAGGGACGAAGGTAGAACGTGTTGGAGGATGGGTTGGTGAGGAAAACATTTGGACCTAAGAGTAACAGGAGAATTGACAGTTACTTAGTGAGGAGCATCATAATCTTTACCCTTACCAGCTTATATTGATGAAATCAGAGAGGGTGAGATGGACGTATTGGCCATGCATATGAGAGACGAGAAATTATGTTCTCTAGAGACCACTTGGAGAAACGCAGGTGTAAATGGGAGGATATTATTAATACGAAACCCAAATACATGGAGTGTAAAGGAATGAACTGGATTCGTGTGGCTTAGATTATGGACTAGTGACGAGCCTTTGCGAACATTCTAATTGACATTAAGGTTCCGTAAGGGGCGGGAAATTTCGTGGCCATTTGAGCGGCTGTTAACTTCCCGAGAATGGGTCATTTTTGGACGCAATATGAGCGTGGATAATCATCCGCTGTTACTACTGGCTTTTTCGGATTATGAATTTGGAAAGACATTTGTGTAAGTGATTAAGCCTCCCCCCCCCCCCTGTCTTTTCTTACTTTCAGTAAATTATAAAATGAAAAGTATTTGAACTCCTGGTTCAGCCAACTCTGTGGAGCGGAGCACTTCTTGACAAGCTGGTAGCACCTTGGCTGGTCACGAAATTGCCCGCATTGTATGGAATCCGAAGGTTCACAACAGTCATTTGTCTTCGCCTGAGGCAGATGAATCTAATACACGCCTTCCCATCCTATTTATGTAAGATCAATCTTAATGTTTTCTTCCCATTTACACGTAGGTGTTCGAAATGGCATCTTCAGGTTTCTTCACCAAAAGCCTGTATGCATTTAGCTTCTCCCCATGCATCCTTCGTCGTACCCCCTCATCTCACCTCGTTTGATTTAATACTACTACTACTACTACTAATAATAATAATATTTAGCGAGAAGAACAAATAAGGAAGATCCGCATTATGTAGTTTTCTCCAGCGTTCTCTTCCTTCTCTTAGATCCAAGAACCTGACTCAGCAGTGTGCTTTGAACACCCGCAGGACCATGTTCTGCTCTTAATGTGAGACCAGATTTAATTTTGTACCACATTTTCCGTGCAGCCACATTGCATACGCAAAATTTAACACCAACTTGTTGCATAGGTTTTTTGTATTAGTTAATTAATGCTCATGAAAGGAGGAATCCCATTAGTACTCCTTTGTTTGGTTTATAACATTATGATCATATTCAAAATAATTTTGATTTAGTTTCAAGTTTAATGGCTTACGGATTTCTTGTGAAATTCAAGTATCTATTTTATTTTGTTTTATTAGTATTTTGGTATTGTATAAAATTTCATTGGTTGTTATGTTTACATAGCCTATAAATCTTTTATATCTAGTGTTATTAGTTTACTTCTATTGTTGACGTTAATTATGTTAGGTCCTCTGCAATTTGTACTGAACTAGATGAAGAGCAGGTTGCGCGACAAGTGTTACATTTTGTGAGAGATTAAGTTTCACAAATTTGACGTTCATAGGGCCGTGCATCGTAATATTATTCCTATAGTAAAACCAACTAGATGCACCAGTGTATCAAATTTATTCACTCTGGAACGGCGCTGTACATGTTTCGGACGGTCTTTCCGTCCATCATCAGGAGTTCAAGACTGTACATACAGCAACAGGCATTTGTCAAACAGATACTGCTGTCTGCTTGCCAGCAAGCACACAGCAGTATCTGTTTGATATGTAGAGCGATGAACACAACTGTAGTTTTGTACATTTTATTCCTCGAATTTGAGCTTATCCTAGTTCACGTTAGCGAGGGATTTATGAACTAACTATGGTGTAATCCTTCAGCGTAACTTAGTTAAAGTATGAGTATTTTTGTTACGTGTTAAATCGTTTTAATATCGTTAATTTTATAAAAATTGGTAAGAACTAATTCCACATAAATCACTTGGTGTTAAACATTACAGTTCTTAAAAAATAATACTTTAACAAGAAAAGAACAGATATTTGTATGGAACAACCTATGTAAAGGAAACGAGATCTCATATAACGGATACGTGAAATTTTAAATATGTATTCTGTTTCACTGTTTCTTGAACTGGGATGGCGTGGTCGGTATAGCGACTCTCTACGGGCTGGACGGTCCGGGGATCGAAACCCGGTGGGGACGAGATTTTCCGCACTCATCCAGACCGGCCTTTGGGCCCACGCAGCCTCCTATACAATGGGTACCGAGTTCTCTTTCCCGGGGGTAAAGCGGCCGGAGCGTGGCGTTGACCACCCACCACCATCTAGTATCGAAGTTAAATAAAGAGTAGATTTTTACCTCGACTCCCCCTCTGGGCCTTCGTGGCGTGTTCTAGGGTGAACTTTACGTTTTAACATTTCATTGCTGTACATTCTTTTATTTACGAGTGACCTGAAGGTGACAAGCATTATTGGACGAAGCATGTCGTAATTCGTAAAACTGTGTAGCGTGTTTGGTAATAAAGTTGTAATGGTGATAAAACCTGTTTCTGTAGACGTGCAGTGAGTTACCAAACACGACGGCATGCCATCGATGTACTACAGGATTCTTAAATTCAGACTTAATTATAAAAGAACAACACCGTTTAGGCATTCGTTACGATTAGAACGTTTAAGCTGATTTATTTGTTTTGTGCTGGTTTAAAAGGCACACAGGAAAACAAGGGGCATAGTTGTAGTATTTTCATTAGGATGCGGTTGTGGCTAAGTGGGGATTGACGCATTTCACTGAAGATACAGAATATTTGAGTTTGCTCTTACTTTTTTGTCCGCGGTTAGGATTTCGTTTCTTTGAGTCACTTTTTATCTGCAACGTGTACAAATACAACAAATGTTGCATTACCAAAGATAGTGTGAATTAATGAAACATTCTGAGGCCGGCAGCCTTGTGGGTGAATTGCGAGTAAACCAACGTTCCGAGGACCGTCTCTGCCCTCGTTGTCAGGGAACTGAATTCGTATAGTTAGATGATACCTTACGTGTGATGCCACTCTACACTTGTTTTTTTTAATTCTCCAGCATTCCGTTGTGGGCGCTTATTAGTTTTAAATTTATTTTTCTGCTATCCTCACAAATAACGTTCTCCACTTATACCTTTCTGCAGCATCATTAAATCGAAGGGGGGGATTGCGGCAGGAGAGGTAGTAGTTTTCGCTTGGTAACAAAAATTATACTCCTTTAGTTGACTGTTCTGCGTTCGAAGCGCGCACGCATTCAGTTCCATCGATCCTTCCTCATATCTCATTATAATCTGTCCTTTATTGGCTGTATTGTTTTCATGTTTTTCTGCCAGCTGCCTAACCCCATCCATGGAGCAGAGTCGTCCTCTGCGATCAACTCAGTTGGTCAAGACGTTTCCCGCCTCCGTGAGCCAGTTGAATCCAGTACTTACCTACAGACCCTTTGTATTAAAAATTAATTTTCATATCAGTCTCCCGGACAAACGAGGAATCGTGGTTAGATTCCTGTAGAAGTAAGAGATTTTTTCTTCTCCGAATTGTCTAAACCGGCTTTGGGGCCCACTGAGTGCTGGGGTCTTTTCCCGAGTGTAAGGCGACCGGGTCATGAGCTTTACCGCTGACCTCCCCTGTCTGCTGTCGAAGTTACTAATGCGTGGAGCTATTCCTCTCCTCCTCCCATGGCGTGCAGAAAAAAAATTTATCTCACGTACTTTTAAAATTCCCAAGTGTTTCCTTCCCTTCTGGTGCTCGACCAACATTTTGTGTTTTTTTTTTTACCTCCTGCGCGAGATGCTTAATGTTTTTATTAAAAAAGGTAAAGTGATCCCGTTACAGGCCGGGTGTGGCCCAGAGGGTGGGTAGAGGCATAGTTCTACTCTACCATGACCGCGGCAGCGGAAGGGGGCGAGTGGTCAATAGCACGCCCCGGCCGCAAATTACCCCCGGGAAAGGCCCGGTACCCATTTTACAGGAGGCTGGGTGGGCCCCAGGACCGGTCTGGACGGGTGGAAAATCATAGACATGTACGTAACAGAAATGCAAAACTCTTCTCACAGGCCAGAGGATGCTCTATCCGGTACACAGTTCCAGCATTGATTATGAATCGCTTTGGACCGTAAGGGTCTGTTTAGTAACAGTCGACGAAAACACAGTAATTTAAATTGCAATGGAATATCCATCGTTATTCTCAACTTTCCTTCTCTGTGTCGTCCATACTTTGAACTCCGTTTTTGTCAAGGTAGTGTCAGTTTTGATTTCTTGCTGTGGATGCAACAGTTGGCTGTGCACAAGACCTAGGCGGCGGTTCTCAAAGTATGGTCCGCGGACCTTTGCGGGATTATTTTTGTCTTCCTACTGTAACTGAGACAGGGGAAAAAAATATATTGCATTGAATATTTTAAATATTTTCCAAAACCTGTTTGTCTGGAATAATGGTATAAATAATGTGGCTTCTACCCAGTCTTATCCTTCATGTTTTTCCTACTCTTATATTTGTCGTGGCTGCTAGGAAAAACAGAGTTTTAATGAATTTTTACTTGTACTTTATAAAAGGAGAATCATTTGACAAGAAACTAAGAAGATACAAATCAAATTGGCTATGACATGTAACAAGAATGAACAGCAACATGATGCCAAAAATAGTGCTGAACTATAGACCAAATGGACGAAGACGACCTGAAAGACCTTTGGAGAGACTGTTTGGCGAGGCCACAACCGGTCCCTTAAGGCCTCACTCTTTACCTATGATGGCGATGATGATGATAACTTTATAAAGTTGTTGCTTGAAGTTTAAGCATGTCTCTCGTTTGTACTAGTTATTCGAACTTTAATAGTTACTGCGAGTTTTGCCTCATGGGTCCAGAAGTTGAGATAGTTTTGCGAAAGGAGTCTGCAGAAGTAGCGACACTTTGTAAGGGGTCTCCGGTAACAGATGTTTGATCAGCACTACCCTAGAGTACGATATTAGGAATAGACAGTAATTAACGAAGAAGACAAAGAAGGGCTTTCATTCATTTCGATTGTAGGCTTACCTAGGCTCCTCTCGTGGCCTTCTTCCCCAATTGCGTAATTTCATTCCGTATCACTGTTGTGGAACTGTAACTGCAGCACTTTCATAACCATTTTTTTTTTTTGCCAAGGAATAAATAGCTGTTTAAATAAAAACAACCGCACATTTTCCCAATTCCGTTATTTGAAAGCGTGCGAACTTATAACTTCACACATCAGCTGCTGTCCTGTATATCGTCGGTCCAAAAACCCAGTTCTTGTTCTGAAGTAGAGTTTTGGGCCTGTTTATTAATTTACCGCGAAGTGTATGGTAGTCGTAAATATTTGTTAAAGATCCCTCGGTACAACTGAGATAGGACGCTGAAGAGATATGGTCGATCTGGACGTGGCGGCGCAGTGAAAGTCCCTTGTCCCTGCCGGCAGTCGAACTCCGATCTTCAGCCCGCGGCCAGTCAGGGTGCTGGCTTAGCTGTCCGTGCTCATCAGGAACGTCCTGTGAAATACGAATTAAAATGTGTTCTGTCGTATTGTTGCTGTCCGTGTTTACAGGTCTTCCTTTGAACGGCATGTTATCTTGACACATAGGCCTGACTGGTGGCGTACCTGTTGGACTTGGACACAGGGGAGCGTTGTTGTGCACAAGAATTTAATAAAAAAAGAAAGGCATGCACAGTCCGAATTAAAAGTCGCGTAACTAACTAGCTAATTAACTACATGGAGCAGAGTCTTTCCTGAGAAGCTAACAGATCCTCAGCTAGTCAAGAAATTCCCCGCATTTTGTGGAACCCGAAGGTTCATTACTTCATTCACAAGCGCTCACCATCTGTCCCTTTCCTCAGCTAGAGCTATCCAGTCCATTCCTCCCCATCCCACTTCTTGAAGACCCATTTTAAAGTCGCATAATGGAAGATAAATTACCGAATTTTGCACGGTATACAGACGAGAAGAACGGGCGGAATTAAGACTAGTGCTTTTTTTTCGGGGAAAATTACGGTGAAGTTTTGATTTTATGGCACAAATTATTCGAGTTCTTTGAACATTGGTAGGGGGTGAAGTATCACTGTAGTTACAGCGACCGAAATTCGTGTGCTTTGGTTTTAACTTGATTATAAACTGTTTAGATGCAATTTTATTTAACGTTCGCATACTATACTTGTTAACTGTTTACTTCCATGGCAGTGAAACTGAGTAAGGACATACCAGTTCTTGTGTTTCATTGTAGAACTGACAGTGTTCGTAGCTTCTTGCACTGTCATGTGTTTTTAGATAAGGGCCATTTGCATTGTTGTATTTGGGCACGTTAGAATTATTTGTTCAGTTTGTATGCCGTAGTTTTATGGGAATGGGATTGAAATTAGTTTCTGTAACTACACATGCGCGCTGTATTAACGTAATTAGGGGATCGAGGATTGTGAAAGGTGTTGTACCACCCATATCTAGGAGAATATAAAATATATGATTTCATGTCGTTGATGTTTTTGACCATATGAAGGGCTTGGTCACTGCAGGTGTACTCCACTTAGCCATTTATCGTGTCGTGTCCATGGTAACACGGACTGACATCCGGATGGATAGCCTTTCCTTGCGTAAGACGTGTTTGCAAAGACTCGCTGTTTATGTGTCGGATAGAACATCCTCTGGGCTGTGAGAAGAGTTGCATTTCTGTTAGGTACATGTCTATGATTTTTCCGCCCGTCCAGACCGGCCCTGGAGCCCACCCAGCCTCCTGTAAAATGGGCACCGGGTCTATCCCGGGGGTAATTTGCGGCCGGGGCGTGCTGCTGACCACTCACCTCCTTCTAGTGCCGCGGTCATGGAAGAGTACCTCTACCCACCCTGTGGGCCACACCGGGCCTGTAACGGCATCACTTTACCTTTTACATGTCTATGGTAGTAGAACAGTCGAGGTCATTTTTATGTTTGTGTGGTACGAGACATTTTTTTTTTGGTGGAAACTAAATTAAATTTGGTCACTTGTATAATCGGTATTCTGCTTAATTTGATCAGCTCCCTTGTGATTAATTGTAGTAAGGAATCTTGCCATATTAATTTGTGGACTTAAGAAGTTACACTGGCGGGGAAGAGGAACAGTATTGCGACAGGTACTCAAAAGCTAGGTAGTTCACAATATGTATAAATATATTTTGCACGAATTAGGATTTAAACTGTAGAAATGTGCTTTCTTTATAGATCATTGGCAAAAGTATGATACAATCCTTTAAAAGCTGTAGGTCTGTATAATTTCAGTACTGAATACAGTCGGGGCCGGGATAGCGTAGTTCGGTATAGCGACTGTCTACGGGCTGGGCGGTCCGAGCAACGAATCTCGGTGGGGGCGATATTTCCCGCACCAATCCAGACCGGCCGTGGGGCCCACCCGGACTCCTGTACGATGGGTGCCGAATCATTCCTGGGGGTAAAGCGGCCGGGGCGCTGCGTTTACCACCCACCCCTGTTTAGCGCCTAAGTTATAGAAGGATAATGGCTGTATACCTATATTCCCCTCCCTTTGCGTTCGTGGCAGGGTATAGGGTGAACTTTACTTTTTTGTACCGTTTATCAAATATAGACCTATTTCCTGCTTGCTAAAAAATTATATGCAACACCATTACTGCCTTCGCGCCTTCATATGGCTTGTCAGTGCGCTGGAATGTTCTGTTGTCAATGTCGCGAAAAAGTAACTCTTTGTAGTACCTCGTTGTTTGTTACACGTGGTGACAACGGACCTTTTTTCACACGTACAAAACTAGATGAATCCGATGCTGAGTCTGAAAATGACCACAGGATTTGTCTGTGACCCACCCAGTTTGCGCGATTCTGAAATGAATAACGGAATAATTGAAGTAGCAGCAACAATATCAACGTAAATACTGCATATTGAACTCGCCTTAAATGTAGCTACTAGTGATATACTCTAGCTTTTTGTCTGTGGGTCGCCCCTTTCTGATGCCCAGTAGCAATCAGCCAACTTGTTGGTGTTCCACTTGTCCTGGTAGCACTCGTCCATCGTGAATATTTCTTGATACAAACGATTTACATTTTCATCACTAACAGCGCTCAGGTTGGTTGGCAGAAAGTTGAGGTATGACTGTAGGGAATGAATTTTTAATTACTTTTGCATTCCGCAACTTTGCAGGCATTGGTTGACAGATTGGTCGGGTGACTCGTGAAAGTTTTTGCTTCGACGTTTGCGTGGGAACTTGTGGTTACTACTGTGAGAATTTGCCAAGCGATTCCTTCAGCTTCGATTACAATTTTTTTCAGGTGTGTTTTCATTATATTTATAATTCGGGGGTCCAAAACATCTCTTGATTGATTTTGGCATTGCCAAACCACAGAAATGTCTGTTTCAAGCAGAGAAATGCGCTGACATTTTGATCCTCAATAAATTTTATATTGAACCAAGTTTAAGTAGTGGAGGCAGGAAAACTTATCCTGGTTTAACCGTGACAATTTTTAGATGCTGGGATAAATGCTTACCGAAGTTATATTGTTTTTAACAGTTACTTTTCCGTACTGGGCTGTCCCATTCACAGTGGCAACAGCAGAAAATCGCGCAGGGCAGCTTTACACCAAAGAGTTGTGCCATTACTTTCAAGTCTGCTGTTGGAACTGAAGGGCAATTACTGACATTATGGAGCAACACAGCTTTCATGTCGAGCTTCGAGGAATCGATAAATAAGCGCCATTTCGCTTGGTTAATGTTGGACCTAATGAGAAAGTTATGGATAATTTTTACAGGGTAACTTCTCTTTCAGAACGACACAAGCTACTCGATAGATAACGAACACCGCTGAAGATCCACGAGAGAGTTCGCGAGAAAAAGAATGGTAGAAGGTCTTGTTAATGTTTGCGGGATATGTGTCTTAATGTCTTTGGGAGATTGCAACCTTCTAGCTATAGAAGCTGTAAGTCCAGATTGATTTTTTTGGCGAATTTACATCACAGAGAAGGTCGATGGAGTCAGGTTGGGATATGAAATGAGGCTCTGTCAATGAATGGTTCATACATTGAATGAACTTGAGCTTCCGTCAGTAAACCATGCTGAATTTCGTTATTACATTTTACTTCACTTTCACTTTCATTTTCATTATTTGCACTCCACATTTCTATTGGCCTTGGTACTTGCAAATTTTTGCTCCTTAAAACAGGCCGTGTATCCGATAATAAATCTGGGTATTGTAAGGTAAAAGGTGCTCAGAATAGGGACAGGTGGCGAGCACTTTTGAGTGCGGTAATGAACCTTCGGGTTCCATAAAATGCGGGAAGTTTTCTTGACTAGTTGAAAACCGGTTGGCTTCTCAAGAAGGACTCTGCTCCATGGAGTTAAGTAAGGTAAACGGTTAAGCCCACCCTAGAACAGGCCGCAAAGGCCCAGATGTGGAGTATATGTATAGCTCTTCTCCTTCTTTAACCTCGATGGTCAACACAATGCCCCGGCTGCTTTACCCACGGATAAGGCCCGGTACACCGGACCGTCCAGTCGATGGTGAGTCGTTCTACCGACAGAGCTATCCCGGCCCACGATTTGGGTGTTGTACCGAATTTTTAGACCAGAGTTTTCGGAATCAAATATTACGCTGCAAAACGGATAATTTTGAAATTTTAGGCTGGCGCATGCCATTTTTAGCACTAATAAGATTATTTATGCAAGATTATTGGTTCTCACACATGTGTTGCTGAAGATTCAAGTATTCTAAGTAGTGATTCTATGCTGATGGGTGTTCTGACGTTTCGAAGGATCGTCGTGTAATCATTATCGGGGTCAAGCCGTCCAAAGTAGACTAGTCTCGCGGGGGTGTTGTACTCACGCAACGTACTTTGGTTTTGCCCTGTCGGTATCATTCCACCAGTGCTTTATAGTCAGTCATTCCTTCATCACGAACAGTATGTATTACTTTCAGTAATTGACACTGCCCTTAAATGCTAGGTATACTCTTAAAAATAACATTGTTCTGATGTTTATGCCTGATGCCATCAATCGGTTTTAGTTACGATTAATTGTAATATTATTCATCCATCTTTGCTTAGGTCATTCCAGTAGTCTTTCTTGCAGGAGTTTTGAAAAATATCTGTGTTACATGTGCCTTCCAGCTCATCCTTGACCTTTACCATGCGTAATTTTCAGTCATAAAAGTTACTGCCGCTCTTCACTTTGCGTCGTTTTTCAGGATTATTACAGCTGCAGCTAAATCAACACAAAGCATACGTAGAACTGTGATTCGTGATACATAATTGTGGAATAACTCAAGTACGATTAGGTCTGTACTTTCAGACTAATGTGTTCGTAGGACTGTTCAACGGCAAGACTCGAAATGCGACTTTTAGTGGTGCAGCTGAACGCGCAAGGAATTTCTTTGTTTTGTGAATCGTTGAACGTGACAAAGGTTTGTCTCGGAGGCCAGTTTGTGTGTTCTGTTAGTTTGTATGGGAACAGATGAGCACTGGGCAACCCTGTCCAGAGAAATCCGTCACACAGGTCTTTCGGAGAATCTGTTTGAGGCCGATACATTTCGTAACATGCCATTTTTTTTACGATAATGGGTCGTAATTGTCCCGCTGAAACCCATAGTTGGAGGACCCTTCCCTGTCGTCTGCCCGCGACTGCTGATTTAGCGCATTTGCGGCTGCACTCCATTCGTGGAGGTCATCACTTCGTCTGCATCATGAACACTTGTCATACTTTGGCAGTAAGTAGCTCCAGTAACTGTGGAGCCCGTAGCTGGAAATATTTCAAACACGCAGTAAAACTCTCCGGGGCTACCAGCCGTATGTTTAAAACGAGGAACATACCAGCGTTCAGAGAACCGTCACCGGCCTCGTCAGGTAAAAGAAGAGATCGTCAAGGTTTCCCTGTCCACGCCGTGAAGGCGTAGGCGGAAATAATTTTGTGGACGCTGATTTGTTCGCCGTTTAACGGTCTAACACGTCTGGTAGCCCGAGAGAGTTTTGTTGCATTCGGCCGCCGTGAAAGCTTCTGATAGATTTTTCCGCATTTTAAAAATGCCGTATAGACACATTCAGGCAGTACCAACCACAGTCATTTCGTTTTGTAGGCCGCGGTCGTAGGTCGGTGACGGCTAATTTGTATGTGTGTACGTCAGGGGACGGAAATTATTATTATTATTATTATTATTATTATTAGCCTACTTTCCGTCCTAATCAACAATCAGTAATAACAAAATAGCAGATGCGTGAACTTGCGAGCCACGAATGACAGTACCTTCACTTAACGTTTGGGTCCTGGAATGCTGTTATGATGGTAGTGAAGT
>Ga0123357_10007048_pt1 | contig 13833 bp, 6 predicted proteins | sample TergutEmb28metaG_FD_89873 | JGI IMG/M metagenome (GOLD analysis project Ga0123357, IMG submission 89873) | Embiratermes neotenicus P4 segment gut microbial communities from Petit-Saut dam, French Guiana - Emb289 P4 | ecosystem: Host-associated > Arthropoda: Insects > Digestive system > Gut ... | reverse complement strand
TTTTGTAAGTGGTTGGCAAGAGTGATATGCCTCTATAATTATTGCAATCTGTTTTATCCCCCTTCTTGTGAATAGGTATTATGATCGATTCCTTCCACTCTTCAGGCAGTTTCTCCTTCTTCCGTGCCTTACCAGCGCTAATGATATTCAAGACATAACTCCCAACTAAGGGGCATTACTTCTTTGGTGACCGATATTTATCTGAATTATATACAAAACTCAGTCTCTTTCTCACAGAGAACACAGTCCCTCTATGTATATATGTATGTATATATCGGTTTCAAAACGTCGTTCTACGTTGTACGACACCTAGACTCCATTGCTTCCAATCGTCCCACTGGCCTTCATTTAGGTTTCTTTCGTTCATGGCCTTCCTTATACCTTCCATCCAGTTTTTCTTCAGTCTCCTTCGTGCCCTCTTTTGTTTCGGCATCCACTTCAATGCTATTTTGGGTAATCTTCCTTCTGCCATTCTTTGAACATGGCCGTGCCATGTAAGCTGATTCTGTTCAATTTCTTTTATAATTGGTTCCTCTAATCCAATTTGTTGTCTTATAGTTACATTTATAATGCTTTCTTTTCTTGATATTCTAGAGTATCTCCTCAGGGCATCCATCTCTGTAGCTTCGACGCGTCTTTTGTTATTTTTTGTGAGTCTCCATGTTTCGGAATCATATAATGAACTGCTTTTAATCAATGCATTCTAAATGTTCAATTTTCTCTCTTTTCTTTTATCTTTACCTAGACAGTCCCTCTATATTGTAATAAAACGGCCTGTTTATGTTACTGGGGTAATAGTTTTGTGTTTAATGTTGGAACGGAACTAAGAGTATGAATAAAACGTGTGGAAAATATTTCATTACTGTTAAAGTAGCTGGTAACAATGTTTGACACTGGCCGTTACGAAATAAAATCAGAAATATAATTTGTAAATAAGAGAATTAACGATTACTTCTTAGCTACTGCGTTTCCGCGGAATAGGTGAAACCCTTTTAGAAATATCTGGGAATGCTTAAATGTTCAGAATTATATGAGAACTAATTTACAAAGTGCAGTTACATTGTTATGTTATGTGCAGAACAGTGAGTCATAACTGGATTAGTAATTGTCCTTGACTACTGATTTACAGCTAAATTCTCGTGCCAGCTTTCTTTGTTTCTTTGAGTATAAAATTAACAAGAAATGTGCCTACACGTTGAAGTATTTTCGGTATCACTTTGCTTTATTTAGCAAGTTGCTAAGTGTTACATCTCTTCGGCTAAATCTACAAAGCTTTACAAAAACATGAAATATCTACTTGCCTGAATTTAGTAGGCGTTCAACAGCAGGAATAAAAATAACTCTAAGGGTACAAATAGTAGTCGATATAGTTTCATATTATTATGTAGTGGCTAAAGTATAAATAACACGTTCGTATACATGGTACACGAAAATATCAATTATATATAAACATATTACGACATAAAACTGCATAACTTCCTCGAAGATAATTTGTTCGTGTATAGAGGGGAAATTTGGTTCCTGTAATTGTATTTACCTCTATCTATCTTGTGCATAAACCCTTTCCCACCTAGTATGGGAATTACGTAATAAGATTTATAAAATAATGCACAAAAATCTTTCCAGTAGTTTTCTATGTTTAGGCTACCATCACTTATGCATTTAAAGTTCGAACAGTGTTTCCTAAATTTCAGGTGTTAGTCATAAATATGTTAGATTCTGGGTTGGAACATTAGTAGTTTCTTTAAAAAACAAATCATCAGTAATACCAATATTTAATGTTGAAACATTTTAATATCCCGGATGATCAGATCCGCCTCTACCGTTGGAATGTCCGCTACGTGTCCCACCCTGACCTGCGGCGGGATATCCGCCGACACTACCAGGTCCTTCTGTTGGATATCCACTGACGGATGTTCCGGGTCCCCCTGACGGATATCCACTCCCGGCTCCTCCAGGTTCTCCTGAAGGATACCCACTGCCGGATTTTCCAGGTCCTCCTAAAGGGTATCCACTGCCCGATCCTCCAGGACCTCCGGAAGGATAACTTCTTTCTGAGCCACCAGATCCTCCTGAAGGATAGCCGCTTCCGGAACCACCGGCTGCCGTCGATTGATACCCTTCAGTACCACCTGCTCCTCCTGATTGATAACTGCTTTCAGCACCACCAGCTGCTCCTGATGGATATCCACTACCTCCAGCTCCATCAGCACCACCTTCGTAGCGGATTTCTGGTTTGTAGCCTTCTTGGTTGGCCTCGTACTCTACAATCTGCTTACGACCATCAGGAAGTAAGACATTGTAAGCACCTTGAGCATTGTCACCGTTTCGAGTCTCTTGGTGACCGAATTCTGTTCCAGTTTCCGCATCGTTCACATCATAGCTAAATTCGTAATGGGCTGGTTCCTGCAACGACATTGAAAAGTGTGAAAACCGACTAATTTCTTCAAATTATTTTTACATTGTTTTAGTCTAACACTAAATTAACTATTCAGACAGATAGTTGAAACAGACTATTGTGATTTAGGTACATTGGGAGAGGAATCTATTTTCCGTAAGGAATTCCAGTTTACCGAAACAAAGATGAACGGAGACGTTTTCTACTAATACATGTGGTTTGAATTGCTTATATATCTAGTGGAAGAGTGTATGAAGAAGTAGGTTGTTATCTTAGACATTTTTACTCACAGAAGATCCTTCATCGCCAGTGCCACTTCCATATCCGCTACCTGAACCCGATCCTGCTGAGGAGAAAGCCCCGTTGGAACCCCCTCCGCTTCCGCTTCCGAACCCGAAACTGTCTCTTCCGCCATTTGGTGCACCGTAAGTGCCAGAAGGTGTCCCATTTCCACTATGCCCACCATTCTGACTACCTGCAGGTGCTCCGTAAGTGTTGGAGGGTGCTTCGCCGCCAATCTGTCCAAAACCTCTCTGTCCACCACTTGGAGCTCCATAATTACTTGAAGGAGATCCACCGAAACCGCTCTGATTGCCACCAAGCCCTCGAGCAGAACTCCTTTGTCCTCCCCCAGGTGCTCCGTATGTGCTTGAAGGAGATCCTCTGGAACTGCTTCGACTTCCACCAAATGCTCCACCAGAATCTCTCTGCCCGCCGCCAGGAACTGCGTAGGTACTTGAAGGAGATCCGCCAAAATTACCATGACCGCTGTCAGGAGCTCCATATTGGCTTGAAGGAGATCCGCCAAATCCACTATGACCGCCACCATGAGTTCCTCCAAAACCGCCCTGGCCGCTGCCCGGAGCTCCGTAAGTGGTTGAAGGAGACCCACCAAATCCACTTTCACCAACATCGTGAGCTCCTCCTCCAAAACCGGTCTGACCGGTGCCAGGAACTCCATAAGTGTTTGAAGGAACTCCTCCAAACCCACCCTGACCGCTACCAAGAGCTCCTCCAGAGCCTCTTTGTCCACTACCAGGAGCTCCATAATTGGTTGAAGGAGATCCACCAAACCTATTCTGACCACTGCCAGGCGCGCCGTAAGTGCTGGAAGGTGCTCTATCTCCTCCGTTACGTCCGAAACCATTTTGAGATCCACCTGGCGCTCCATACGTAGTGGACGGAACACCCTGTCCATGGGAACCACCTCCGAATCCAGTCTGAGTGCCACCAGGAGCTCCGTAACTACCTGAAGGCGTTCTGACACCTCCATTATGTCCGACACCATTTCGATGCCCACTTCCTACTCCGCTTCCAAGAGCCGGACCACCAAAACGATTTTGTTCGCCGTCAGGTGCACCATAAGAATTCGAAGGTGTTCTGCCTCCACCGTTGCGTCCAAATCCGCTTTGAGATCCGCTCGGAGCTCCGTACGTGCTGGAAGGTGACCCACCTCTGTTGCCACCAAATCCAGAGGGTCCTCCATTGCGACTAAAGCCACTTTGGTCTCCACCAGGTGCTCCGTACGCGCTGGAAGGGAGAGCGCTGGTACCATGACCGAAATTGCTCCGATCTCTATCGAATCCGTTCCTAGACTCACCCGGGGCGCCATACGTATTCGCTGGGCTACCACCCCCAGTACGACCGAAACCTCCACCTGGCGCTCCGTATGTGCTGGAAGGTGTGCTGCCTGAGCCACCAAAAGAACCAGGTGTTTTGTAGTTGCTAGATGGTGTACCGCCGGCCCCGTGTCCACCAGGGTAGCCACCACCAGAGGGAGGAAGATACTGATTGCCCAGTGGAGGCTCAGGACGAGCCAAGGGTATGGCCGCCACGGTCATAATAAGTAAAATCTGCAACAGTGTAAGCAGAAACAATAGAGTTTGCGGAGATTAAGAGAACTGTCTGTCCATCATCTAATTTTTAATAAAGAAGTACGTTTCAGGAGCAGGCTCTTTATCCATCTTCAGTCAACGAAAGCACTTATGAGTAATCTGGCCGATCTCTTAGAAGGAACAACCAGTGACTGAGATTACCCCTTTCTAAAGGACCTGTCTGATTAGGTGCTGTCCTTGCCTGAAGACGGAGGCAAAGCCGGCTTCCGAAACGTCGTGCTTTATTAAAAATTACACGATGGACAAAGCCAAAAGAAAGGAAGATTGTCAATGAGTCACACACCCTCGTCAGGGCCCTGTAGGGTTGAATTGAGAAATGTTTATGCACTCACAGTTTCACTGTCAACTGTAGGACGGAAAGAGAGAGAGGGGGAGGGGGGACGGAATGGATACAATTTTTAGCCGCGTTCACAAAATTGCGAATAGCAACTACTAGCTTCGTCATGTACATCTGTCTGTCAATCCTCCGCATGGAACAACTTCGGTCCCACTGGCCGGATTTTCATCAAACTGGATATCTGAATATTTTTCGAAAGTCTATTGGGAAATTTTCATTAAAATCGGAAAATAATAGAAGGTTTTTTACATGAATCTTTATGCACATTTATGATAATATGTTGCTCAATTCGTATTAAAATTACAAATGTTTCAGACAGAAGTTGTAGAGAAAATGAAAACACACATTTTATGCTCAATAATGCTTTTCCGCAAATCTTGCCGTTTATGAGATAATGTGGAGAAATACAGTATAGCCAGGAAGGCCGCAGTTGGCAATACAGGGTTATTCAAAATGATTGTCGGGGTTTTAACAACTTGTTATACAAAACAAACTTGAGATAGGAGTATATGTGTTTTTTATTTAATAGAACAACACTCCAAGTTTTTGTTACATATCTTACAGGTGCTCTATATGTGAATCCTTTGTAATTCTACAAACATCAACACGATAATCAAGTTCATTACAGACTGTTGGTAGCATGTCAGCGGTAATGGTTTCAATGGCGGTTCTGATTCGTACCTTCAGTTCCGGGATACACACGCACCCTATCTCTTGAGACTATGCGTACCACCTTCGAATGGAATTGTCGCATTGGAACTAAATGAAAAATGGGGCAGTGATTAGAAGGCGCTGTTTCTTGCATAACTTTTTCGTGTGCCATTTCGTTGGAAGCAGTTTGTGATATTGCCTTACTGAGACGGATTTCAAGACACTGAATGTAGTTGAAATGCATATACATAATATGTAGCCGGTGCTCTTCTGACACTTACAAAAGGTAATCCCAAATTTTTCGTTTTTCAGTAAAACTGGGAATATTTAATTTTCAAGAGTATTTAATTGGTTGTGCAAGGACAATTAATATGATCCTGAATTCTTAAGGGAAAAATCAAGGGGATGGGAAAAGTACTCGTGTTATTGAAGTGAAGAACTTAATACAATTGACTTGTCTGTCGCTTGTTCAAGAATTACAACAATAATAAAATAAATATTTTGGCCTTATTGATTTTAGGTACAATTTTGTAATATACTTGTTTTTAATTTTGCTAGTAACGTTTTCTGTCTAATTCTTTGGATAACCGGGAAGAATTTCAGATCGCAGTGGAACAGAAACTGCTCACTAAGAGCATTAAAGGTGTGTAGTGCGATGGAAAGAACGATATACCGTGGATTGCTGGCTTAATATAAATATTCTGAGCTTATCTACATTCCCGTGTTTACAGGCACTAAGTGATCACATTACTGCATTTCGTCTAAACGATAACTACGACTACATTCGCTACTTCTTACAGAACAGCGTCCACTGTAATGATAGTGTGTGTTGTCGATGTGTGTGGCAATACTCAGTATTTATTGTGAGAATTATACAAAACACTCAAACATTGGCTACCGTGTGGCAAGATTGAAGTTTATTTAAATCACAATAGGTGGTGTATATATTTAAAAATGCATTTTAAACGATTACGCATCAAGCGACAAGGCCTGACTGAACTACATCAAACGTATCATAGATGTGCTATCCACATGTATAATCAGGGTTCTCGAAACAGCAAGTTTTCCGTCTACTTGAGCAGTAAGAAATTGTGACACTTTTAGGGAACACTTTCAAAACTTATTCTTTTGGTTATCTATCATTAAAGGCTATATGTAGACTGTAAAATATACATACGCACAAAATTTGTGTAGTTTGTCGTTCGGTAAAAACATTTGTATAATGATCGAGTGTTGTGTGTGTATGTATGTATGTATGTATGTATGTATGTATGTATGTATGTATGTATGTATGTATGTATGTATGTATGTATGTATGTATGTGTTTATAAGCATGTATGTATGTATGTATGTATGTATGTATGTATGTATGTATGTGTGCATGTATGTATGTATGTATGTATGTATGTATGTGTGCATGTATGTACTTATGTATGTATGTACGTACATATGTATGTATGTGTTTGTAAGCACGTATGTATGTACGTATGTATGTGTGTATGTATGTATATATGTGTGCATGTATGTATGTATGTCTATTATTTATGTATGTATGTGTATGCATGTATGTATACGTTTGTGTGTGTATGCGTGCATGTATGTAAGTATGTACGTATGCATGTATGTTTGTGTGTGTATGTATGTATGTATGTGTGTATGTGTTTGTGTGTGTGTCAGAAGTTTAAACTTGATCATTTTTTTTTTCTGTGACAGAGACTTTGTCAAGTAAATTTGTACTGTAATGGAACTACATCATACCTTATAATTACGTAAACTTTCAAAGTCTAGACTCCAATACATACTATTTGTCTCCCCAGCGGCAACTCTTTCCATATAAACATTTTTTTTTGTGCCGCTACAGTTCAACTGGGGCCTATTCCGCCTCTCTGTCCAGGTTTCTGTATCACACACACACACACACACACACACACATGCCAGGCACATGCCCCTGGTAAGATTCGCCTGTACGAGTGACTAGTTTGTCACAGAGGGCGCTACCTATATAACGCAAGACAAACATAAGAGACGAACACCTATGCCCTCAATGGATTAGAACCTGCGATACCAGCAGACCTACGCCTTAGACCTCACGGATACTGGGGTATGTAGTCCGTAGTAATTAAGACATATTTCTCCTTGAATTATGACTAAATAGATTATACAGAAAGATCAGAAGTGGCGTTGTTTAAATTGCGGAAGTCAGAAGAAAACACGAGATCTGAACTCCCCTACACTGAACTTAAAATGCTTTCTGTTAAGGTGATCACTTACCTTACACATCGCAGCGACTTTATGTATTTCTCTACAATTGACACATTAAGCGTTGATAATATTTCGTAGTTACTCAAGGAGCAGGTGACTTCTCAGTTTCACCTGTGAGAATGAATACCCAGTTTGGAGACGTCTCTTTTATACGAATCGCTCAACAATTCCTTTCCATACTCGCAAAGTTAGGCCTTGCGAACTCCTTTTTCTATTCCTGGCTGGCACAGTCATCATTCAGTCGTGCTCTATGGGGATAGACTTGACAACACGAGACGGCCCACGCGATCCCATTGCAACATGAACTGTGTGTTCCAGTAACAGTAAGGAAGACCTTCTAGTCAATATCGGTGAGAGAAAGAGATGAGTTGAGGTGAATTCACATTAGTACGACAGAACGTATTGCGGTGAATGGTAAATTCTACTGAATAGACCTGTATGCTGATCGTGGACTTTAACGTGCGTTAATAGTTCTGTCCATATTTTTGGGCGCAAGAAGCTCTTTGTTTTCTTTTAATTCTGCTGAGTTTTGCTACAAATTAGACTTTCGTATAAGCTAAAACGTGATAGCCATTTGTGATAACAGTTTTTCTAGCATTTTGTCTGCGATTTTGTAATGTGTGTACCTGGCGTTCTATATAACTCATGATTTTTTAAATTGTTTACGAAACTGAAAATAAGAGACGAATTTTTGTTTGTCACATGAAGACTAGCTAGATTTCCACCTGACTAAATTTCTCTTTGCTTTGTGTCTTAAAAATTCCTCTCTCAACAATGGGATGCGATTTTAAATTCGGATTCTCAAGAAGGTCTTTGTGGAGGAAAAACTTCTGCTGAACAGTGGGATTCATCAAGTATTTTTGCAAGTCTTTTCACCGGTCACTCTTTGACACTGCTACCATCAACATTCGATATATTTAATTGCTGCTAGAGCAAGTATGGTTCTATGTAACGGAAAACGTTTGTGTAACGTGACGAAAGAAACCGAACCAACAATACGAGACTCTTACACCAAAATATTGTTGAAGGAATACCATAAGACGCAATTCTACAGCAACTGAGAAATTGTCACACGCAAGAACGCGCGCGCGCGAGCGCGCGCGCACACACACACACACACACACACACACAAAGGCACACACTCGCGCTTGCTGTATGTATACGTATTATGATTCAGGGTTCAAGGATTTCTGGCTGTAAGGGGAGGCGATAGGTTATGAATGCTTGATAACAAAACACTGAATTAAAAACCTGAAGAAACGGAAAAAACAAACAAATGATCATTTACATGTATCATAATTTGTATAGTGTTTGAGGTATGTGCCTAAATACACGACGAAAAACGAGAGAAGACTCTGCTCCATAATTGTAGCATTCAGTTTATATAAGAATAATTATGTGTACACAGCAAGGTGGATAACACGGCATGGAATGGAACATTCGTGGTCAGAGTTATAATTGTATAAAAAATATTTTCCATAAAATATAAGCGGAAGAGATCACATGAAAACAACGAGGCGAAGAGAGGGGGACATCACATAGGTCTAACAAGATCCGAATTAAATTCGCAACGCAATGAACGGAGGATTATATTCGGGAAGTTTCCCAAGTATCCGGTTCGCCTGTCAACGCTGAAAGCATTACTAACAAGCCAGCCTAATTTATTTTTTTTCCAGCCCGCGTCTATTTCGAATGGCCCAATAAGTACCGAACCTTGTTTGTCAACACAGACTAACAATTTTCTATACAGGCAACCGCCGTACAACGTATATAATGGTACTGTAGGATAGTTTAAGAAAAAAGAAATGGAAGAACTTTAAGTACATACTGATTAATATTTAAAGAATGCTAACAAAGCACTGAGGAAAAGGAGCCATCTTGGATAGCAGGATATTTCTTTTATTTCGAATTAATATTGTACATTGCTTAGTTCTCATGCAAGAGTGACGCCCTATGTATGTTAAGGTGGATTCACGTTAAGTGTATGAAATTACTTCATGGATAATTTTACCTTTTGAGGCGTTGATAGTTACCCATCTGGTCAAGTGGATACCCTCTTATATGGAATTTGAAAATTCATTACTGTCTTTACTAGAGCAGGCCATTCGACTCTAAGCCAATGTTGAACTACATAGATCCCGTCCACGTAATCAAGTCCAGTGCCCAAAGCTGCATTAAATGTGATCAATCTATACCCAGGTCTCCAAAGTAATCTTACTCCTTTACCTTTTTTGAATTACTGCTTGTTCGTAAATTTCTATTTCCGCTCCCCTAGACGTGCCTTACGATCAACTAATCTCTGCCTACTTAGTTTGGTTATTCTATTTTCATTCGACTAATATACAAATATGAACTCTCTTTATGTAACGATGCCCACCCTCCTAATATTTTCTTTCTGTGACGACCAAACATTCCTCACAGAATTTCTTCCCAAACACCCTCAAAGTATGCTGTTTGTTTAGAATGAAACACATGGTGTTACAAGTAATAAAAGAATAGATACACTTACACTTTTACACTTTAAATTTCTGTTGTGGCGTTACATAATTCAAGTTATAAATCTTTAGCAAAAGGGGTTATAATATTTGCAGTGCACAGTGATCACACATTTAATTTTCTTTCACGAATACGGCGATTTATTGTAGATGGCAATATTATGTCACAAGCTGCAATAATGTCTTTTTAATTGTCAAATTCGTTGAAATTCGCCTAGTTATGAAACTAGTATGTCTGAAGCATAAGAATATTTCATAATTTTAAGGTATTTATCAGTTCCCACAACACACGTTTGTCAGATTATTTCAATATTTTCCGTTTGTAATTATGTTAACTGCATATGAAGAGCATGCTCTCTGCAAAAGACGTATAAAGGTATGTATATCTAATTGGTATTTACTGGTATGACGGGTGTGTTTTGTTCAGTTAAACCCGTGTTCTCTCTGCGTGATATGTGGTAACAACGTAAGTTTCTGTGTGAATAAATATGTGCTTTATTTTCTTCCACGTGTAGCGTGGCATAAATATTGCGTTTGTCAGCTACGTTTTGTAAGCGGTTATTACAATTACTCCTGCAGCATTCCTAGACTTATAACATCATATCAACTACAGTTATGATGGAGGGCTTTCATTATATGACGCTGCGTATGGCCAGCGTTAAGTGCTGAACTAGTCGAGGCTGGCTTGCTTTACAAGCAATTTCGCAGTTTCGTAATTTGGAAATCCTGCAGTTTCGTTACTTCTTGAAAAGCCTTGTATGAAAAGGCTATAATCACTCATCTTACTGAAGAATATTTCATGTGCTACAGAGCCTGAATGTTCACTACCGTATGCACACCAATCCGACACCTAGAAACGTGACTCCAGTGCATATTTTTAGACCCTAACTTCTTTAATTTAGTTTCAATATTTTTTTATGTTTTCTAAACCTTGGGCCACAGATTCTCTTCCTTTCAGATTTCACGGCTTAAATTTTTATGGACGAGTATTAATAGTTTATTCTAAATAAAAACATCAAATCATTCCTTTTCTTAAAAAATGAAAATTCTTAATGTTTTTACAGATTTATGGAGAATTTTAGGTGCGTCTGCATTAGCTTCGTCATGTTTGTCCTTCCGTTCATCCGTCCACATGGAACAACTTGGCTTCCACTAGACGGATTTTCATGAAATTTGATATTTGATTAATTTTCGAAAATTGTTGAGAAAATTAAAGTTTAATTAAAATCAGACAAGAATAAAGGATACTTTACATGAAGACAGTGTAAATTTATGATCATATCTCGCTAAATTCTTCTTAGAATATAAAAAACTACTTCACACAAAAATTGTAGAGAAACTCAAAACACACTTTTTGTGTTCAAACCTTTATTTCGAAAATCGTGCCTTTTATGAGATAAGGTGAAAAAATATTGTAGAGCCGGGCAGGCCACAGAAAACAATATGGCGCATCCACATTGCATGCTGGATATCTAAGGCTACAAATATGCACACAGATTGTGTAATACTTATTGCTTTTCCACTGCAACGATTGTTGCACGAACGCGACTCACTCTTACGTTATACGTACAAAGCCTGTCTTGTTTGCAATTAATATTTACGTTTTACACATAGTAGTGCGTCTATTGAAGGTAATTACGAAAGAATGTGCTAATTTAAAGGGATACGTTTAGGCTACGTTACCTGGCTATTGTGAATAGTTACATTTTATCGACATGCAACTAACAATTTATCGCCTCTTCAACATAAATTCTGAAAATGGACCATGTGTGTAGTCTGTATGTTGGATGGCATGTTGCTCAAGGTTAACGCTAAATCTTACCGAAATTCACGCGAAGGCAATGATAAGCCATCTTTGTTAAAAAATAATGTAAATGGTAAGATTAAAAATCGTGAGTTTGACAGATATAATTTTTCAGGTCCATAACTGCATTTATTGTGTTTATATTAAACGTACACTGAACGGACTTTATTAATTATTGCAGATTTATTAAACGAAACGCAATAGCAATGATGGAACGGAAGTTATCCGCAATAGAGTATAATGTTGAAAGTGAAGTTATATGTCTGTAGTTAAATAAAATATTGAACCAAGAGTCCATAAAGTCATGCTGATTGTAAGATGTCGACGAAGCGATGAAATGCCAGTTTCATACGCTGTAATGTGCCCGAAAGCACGTTAACAGAATACGTACAGTAGTGTTTCCGTCATGAGACTTCTATGTGCAGAATGATTGACAGCTTCGGAACCTGAGACCATTACTCGTGATGTCATTCCCAGTCATACGTATCATAGAAGAACAGGTGCATTGTTACAGTTTACAGATTTGTACTGATAAGTGAAGAGTTACTTACACATAGTATTTATCGTTTAATTCAAAATTAATTACCCTCTTCTGCAATACGTATCCTGAAACTTTTGTGACTAGGTACATCGACTGTCACTTTCTTGCTTGATGGGTTGGTCGTGGCGGTCCGCAACACTGAAACCCAGGCTTTCGGGCCTCAGATCTCTATATCTTTAACGGTCGGGATATATGAAAAATCCGGTGTATGTAAAAATCGGAGCAAGACATGACTTCCTGCGTCGTATGTTGAAAACTGCAACCCTTGTAAAAGAAAACCCTAAGGAAATGATGTGAGCTACGCCATCGACCCCCACTACATGCCAAGATGTGTACTGAATATGAGAGCGCTAGTTGGGATTATAAATTGTAGAGTGGTAATTAAGGACATTGGAACAAGCACTTATGTAATATACGGGCCTGCTTGCTCATTCGTGCTCTCTTTAACTCTCTGGTATTGATTAGTAGGCCTACTTAATTACTGAGAATTGGATACGTGTTTATTGTCTATTTCTGGCTTCGTGTGACGGCAGAAAGAATTTACCTACATTCAGCTGAGGTCTCAAGTCAGCGACTCTTCGTTTCTCAACCCTTTAAAGATAAAAATCTTCCTAAAGTGCATTTAAATATTCTGTTTGTACCGCGCAATAAGCATACTCCGTCTGCATTGTATAAACAAGCCACGTAATGCTGTATAGGAAAATAATTGCTGTTTGTTCTAAGATACATACAGAACATTCTGTGAGGAAAACCTAAAACTTTTGAATGTTAAACCCGGTGGTACCTAGAGTAACCACTACGCTTTCAAAGACTAATAATTGTGCGATTGTTTTCGAAAGGCTTAAACCAGAAACCCTGGAGTGAGTAAAGGAAGTATGTTAAGTTTCTTGCCGTTTTTAGGTAAACTGATTAAAAGAGGGCTTCAGGTTCTTGTTATGTTACAAAGTACTTTATTCACACGAAATTGTATTTCAGTATTGTAGTAATTCTGATTAGTGAACGTAAGAAAGTTTTGAAAAACATTGTGTTGAAGTCCGGTTAAAATACTGTCCAGTAAGCCTCTATATCCAAACCTTATGTAAAAAATTCCAAACATGAAATCAAGATACGGGCTCAAATTTAGGAATTATGAAAGAATGGCTTTTTGTGGAGCTGACCCCTGTACCGGACACGTCACATGGCATAGGTAGCAGCATCAAACAAACGGAAATAAACAATGACAACACCTGAAAACTGCCAACGTAGCAAAGACAACCGTCATCGTCGTCGTTGTCGTCTTCCTCCGAATCATCGTTTTCATCCTCCGCCTCCTCTTCCTCCTCCTTCTCCTCCTCCTCCTCCTCCTCCTCCTCCTCCTTCTTCTTCTTCTTCTCCACCTCCCCCCTCTCATCTCCCGCCTCCCTTCCTCCTCCTATGCCTCCTCCTCCTTATTCAACACCTCTCCCCCCCT
>Ga0123357_10007047_pt1 | contig 13834 bp, 11 predicted proteins | sample TergutEmb28metaG_FD_89873 | JGI IMG/M metagenome (GOLD analysis project Ga0123357, IMG submission 89873) | Embiratermes neotenicus P4 segment gut microbial communities from Petit-Saut dam, French Guiana - Emb289 P4 | ecosystem: Host-associated > Arthropoda: Insects > Digestive system > Gut ... | reverse complement strand
CACTGTTTTCCTTCAAGAAAAATATCAAGCCTAATAAAATAATCATGCATATGTGTGTGTGTGTTTGTGTTTGTGCGTGCGCGTGTGCGTGCGCGTGCGCGTGTGCATGTGTCTGTGCATGTGTGTTTGTGTTTGTGTTTGTGTCTGTGTGTGTCTGTGTGTCTGTGTCTGTGTGTCTGTGTCTGTGTCTGAGTCTGTGTCTGTGTCTGTGTGTGTGTGTGTTTGTGTTTGTGTGTGTGTGTTTGTTTGTGTGTGTGTGTGTGCATGTGCGCGTGCGTGCGTGCGCGTGCGTGCGCGCGTGTGCGTGCGTGCGTTCGTGTGTGCGCGTGTGCGTGTGCATGTGTGTGTGTGTGTACGTGCACATGCACGTGGTTTAACATTATCTTCTTCAAAATTCACACAATCAGGAAAGCATTACAAACGACATACAGGATATAATATTAAAAAAATATGTATTTATTCTCTATACATATTGCTAAGAATATGACATTTTTAAATAATCTTTTTTAATTATTCTCCATTGTATCCACAAAACAAAAAATATTTTACAGTGTTGTGTGCTGGTGTAGACCTCAATTAATTATCCTTATACTTGTTGTCTGTACTACCTCACCCTTCAGTGCTACTGTGTTGATGTCTTTTTATGATGAATGGTTCACTTATACTGTCTGTTGTACATTCTCTCTGAAAATTATCTGTTTTTCTTGCTCTACATAAATGACATAATTTTTCTGGACTTTTGGAGACTTTACCCACAACTTTGAAATCAGTTTCCCCACACTGGTCAAATTAACAACTGGCCAATGAGATTAGTTCTTCCTTTAGACAACTCTTTATTCCTGTATTAAACTCAAAGAGATAACATATTTTGGCCAAAAATCATCAGCTTGTACATTCATGTACAAAAAACAATGTGTAGGAATCAGTTATTCATTTTCGTTTGCAAGTAATGTGCCATTGTGCCCAGTTTAGTGTTCTGTACACTAAAAATGGAAGTTCAACACACTTTTTCATGGACATACCTGAATATCATGGAATGCCTTCTCACCCACTGGAAGGATGGTGTAACCACGAAACATATGGTTACTTATAGGGGATGAGTGTATGTCATGCATCAGTCTGATGAATTCCACATCAAGCGGCATTGACTCCAACTATAAACAGATTTAATATGAAATTTAGAAAATGGAGACTGGCATCTCAAAAGTTACAAAATCCTTTTTTCACTCTCCACCATACTATCAAAGAAGTCCAACAAATTTAATTGCTGGATTCATGAATTGAAAACATATTCTCCTATGTATAACACCTATTTACTTGTAGTCCATACTTCATTTTTGGTTCAGGATTTTATTTGTTCATTGTGTAGCCTGATATTATTGATAACAGGAAAAATCCAGCAATATAAAATAAGTCAAGCGATATATGAGAAACCTAATTTTATGCTCATAATAAAATTATAGATGAGGAACAAAATGGGAAATGTTGATTACACTGCATGTTGTGGAACAACATAGAGATCACTGAGATGACAAGATTTGAAGGAATGGGCAATAAGAAGTCTAATGACCAAGCCTGGTAGAAGAATAGGAGCTATTCTTGCAACATTTGAGGTTGAAACAGTGGTGTTGCTGCAAATTCTCAAGGCTTCTGAAATGCTACACTATGTTATCTCTTAAGAAGATAAAGATATTTTTAAGGAATGTAGTGCCTTCAGGTGCAGGGTCAAGCCACTCAGAAAAGTAAGAACATTTCTTGCACTGTTTGACCTTGTAGATGATGGCAATACATTCCATCCGAATCTCATGTGAAAAGAATATGAGTTCATTCAAACATGTCATACAAAATAACATCATAGGTGAACTTAATAACATTAGTTCATGCAAACAATTCATACATTTATCCAAAAGTTAATGAGTGTTACACATGATTTCCAGTCTAACAATGACAAGTTCAGTGTAAACTTACAACCTATATTTCACATACATGAAAATTGTGATAACTTGTTCCTCAAAAGTTACAGCATATGAAAAAATCCAAGTGTAAAATGGTGAATGCCTTACTGTGTGTTGTTTTCATCACTGCCAAAATGTTAGGGAATTAGGCCATCATTTTACAAGTTCTGGCATGTTGTCCAATAGTGCCTGAAAGACCTCCTTTAATTTATTTCATTGGTCTGATATCTGTTTTCTAATGCTTAATATTAAAGAAAGCTACCTACCGCTTAAAGAGTATAAAGTGATACAATTGGGTTTTATTACTGATGGAGACAATCCAAGTATGTTAGGTGATCTATTAATATAATTCATCCTCTATTCACAAACAGTTATCCCCCCTGAATGAGGCCAAGCACATTTCATAATTCCTTTATTGAAAAGAGTAAACTTGTATCATAGTTACATACTTTACAGAGCAAGTCTTCCATTCCATCATGTGTCCTCCCAGAGACTACAACAAGTCTTGGAATTATATCATTGTGTTTATCCTTTTGAGTGTGATAATCCCAGGATTTTAACAGCAGGTGTCCATACATTCCAGTCATACCGATTGCATTCACTGCTGCCAACTCCCCATTCCATGTTGTTGCCTCTGTTACAACCTGCAAAGATGAAGCTGCTCAGACAGTCTTACAGATTTACATGGTTTCTAGAAATGATTTAGTGGTCTCACAAGCAAATCCAACTTCTCTAGGTCCCTTGCCATTGGAAAGTTTTGGATTTATATCTATTCAGGTCATTTTGACTGAGGAGAAAAAGTAATGTAGATGACGATGATGATGATGTGATAATAATTTTTTGTCACCTTTATGGAGGATTTTTAGCTTTGAGGTGAGACATCCCCATTGTCTATTATCAATCTTAAAACAAGGCAGATAATTAGTCAAAATACAACTAAATTTTATTAGTTAATGATGGTATCAAGTTAGCAAATACAACTACATGTTTTGGCCCATCTAATAGCCATCATCAGGTTGTACATTTAGCTTCAACAGTTTATACAATATGCAAATAGACTTTGTTGGATGATGAGATCGCAATCATCTCAATGCATAGCAAGCCATATAAACTAATCTAGGTGTGTATAGTATATTATACTATACTGTATATTTCCGTGAGTAGCCGTGTGTTGGGTGGGGCTACCTCTAGCCAGAGGACCAAGGAACACACCGTTTTTAGCCTCCACTAAGAGGTCAGCACATAAGGTACGCAGTCGCCATCCTGCTCTGCATTCAAACCTAAGACTACGAGGTAGTCCCACCCAACACACGGCTACTCACGGAAATATACAGTACACTATAACGTACTATACACAACTAGATTAGTTCATATGGCTTGCTATGCATTAAGATGATTGAGATCTCATCATCAAACAAAGTCTATTTGCATATTGTATAAACTCTTGAAGCTAAATGTACAACCTGATGATGGCCATTAGGTGGGCCCAAACGTGTAGTTGTAGTTGCTAACTTGATACCATCATTAGCTAATAAAATGTAGTTGTATTTTGACTAATTATCTACCTTGCTTTAAGCTTATGCAGGGTATTTACAATTATATACCTGAAACAAACCATGTTAATAGGGCATATAGTGTTGCAAGTGTTCTATATTTACAATTTGTGCTACAGGTAATATTATTTCAAACATGAAATATTTTTGTACTTTTACATTAGTACAATCTGAATTATGTGTGCATTGTCCAATATGGCTGTTGTTGGCAGTTCCTTGATTTCATGCTCTCCCAGTATGTTGCTGAGGTATCATCTGAGTGATTTTGAGATGGTTACAGTCATCTCTATTTAGTATTGCTATGACATTGGCTTTCACATTCCACATGCACTGAATTTCTATTATCAGATATTTAATTGTCGTCATTGTTGTATGCCTTTTCTTCCTGGTACTTCTCTTGAAACAACGGTGATCCCCACCGCTCAGGCTTCAAGTTTCAGATTGCAGTACTTTCTTGATAACATAAAGACTTTATCTGACACATATTTTGCTCATAAAATATACATTTCATAAAGTTAATGACCCTCAAGCATTACACTGACCAAACTGAATATATAAAGTGAAGACATGTGCTTGAGTCAATCTTTGCCAATCTGTTAATTACTTAGAATGTGAACAGAAAATCATAACTCATATATTCATTCTGTCATATTGGTACAATCTGCAATGGGTGTTATACTAGCACATAAAAATTCAGTCTCAGAAATTCCACTTTAATTCTATGAAGTAACAAAAGTTCAGTGAGTCAAATGTAATGTTCAACACTACTCACCTTAAGTCTGTTATCAACAAGTGCTGGAATATTGGGTGATGGCTGCCTGTAATGAATGTTCGGTGGGATCTGACCTGTCTGCATGGCTATCAGCACCTTGGCAACTGAAAAAAATGTGGATGCTGCATTTGCATGCCCCAGATTGGACTTGATAGAGCCAATGAGTAGAGGAGAATTACGGTTGTGAAGAAAGACCTTGTCCACTGCATTTAGCTCCTCTTCATCCCATGTCTACACAGTCAAGATTCAAAGACAAACACTCTTTTAATTTTAAAATACCTTCACATTCCACTTACCAGGAAAAGCGTATTATTAATAACATTTTGTTTGGCCAGCAGCTGCATCAGATGGTTGAACAGTAAGTGAGCCAATGCTTTTAAGAACAAATTTCTGCTGTCATCATCAAGTTTGTCCACCATTCAACCATGTGATGTGACTGGTAGTCTGAGAATGTTTTTTTTAAATTGAATTCAGTCACTTTGAATGGTTTATATTATAACATGATGTAGTTTCCACAGGAAGTTAATGAAAACCAGCAGCAAATCTTTATGCAACACACTGCAAGATTATGGTTCAGAAGATTTTGTTAATGATTTTCCACTCCATCCACTCCATGGCAAGTGGGCATCTTGTTCAGACAATAATGAAACATCTTCAAGTTGTGGATGGAGATAGCTTTCAGATATGGACAATAATTGTGAATGTACAAAATGGGCTCTTGAAGTGTCTGGAGACATCAAAATAGGAGGATAAGCAATTTGCACTGTGAAATATGGAGATGACCTTGTGCTACTGGCTAAGGAAGAAGCAGTGCTAAAAGACAAGATTGGTAAACTAACTGAATTTGGAAAATGCTATGGAATGGAAATGAATGTGTAAAAATACTCAGGTAATGTGAATCTCAAGGCAATAATCCCCATTACATATTATGATAGATAAAAAACAGACAATGTGGAATATTTCAACTAATTTGGGTAGCATGATAATGAATGAGATGCACAATGTAAACATGAAATTCAATTCAGGATTGTCATGGCAAACGCAGCACTCAACAGGAAGGGGAATCTTTTCACCAAAAAAGTGGACTTAAATTGAAGGAAGGAACTGGTAAAATGCTACATTTGGAGTGCAGCTTTGTATAGAGCTGGAGCTTGGATGTTTCATAAAATAAATCAGAAATACCTGCAAAGTTTCAAAATGTGGTACTGGAGATGGAGAAGGTCAGTCGGACCAATCGTGTGAGGAATGAAGGAGTCAAGGAGGAAAGGAATATCCTACAGACAATACAAAGAAGGAAGACTAACTGGATTGGTAACATCTTGCATAGAAACTGCCTTCTAAAACATGTTGTTAAAAGAAAGATAGAGGGAAGTATACAAGTGATGGGAAGATGGGGAAGAAGACATAAGAAGTTAATGGATGGCCTTAAGGAGAAGAAAGTGTACTGGAGATTGAAGTAGGAAGTACAAGACCACACTCTGTGGAGAAATCGCTTCAGAAGAATCTACAGACCTGTTGAAAGACAGACAACAGCATGAATGAAGGCTTGGGTAGCCATGAGCTGCTCAAAAGGAGCAGCCATCTGGGTGGCAGATTTTGTGTTGTGAGTCAGGTTTTAGATTTGTTGGTGTGTTAAGAAGTCCTCATTGTTAAATCCAGCATGTTATACAATGCTACAACAGGCCTTGGTCTAAGATAGGCTGGTTAGAATCACCTAAGCAAACGAAAATGAACGTAATTTTTGGAACTTTGAAATTTTAGGAGTCTCTACATATCAGGTTCATTGACAACAGTAGTAGAATGAGATGGGACAAGAGAGGCACTAAACTAGCAAACAATTATATATTTTTCTATGGCAATAAGAATGGTAGCCATGACTTAGTAACAAGCTTTTCTGTGCAAAAGGAAATCTTATTAGCAGCTACAAAGTCAGAGCACTTTTACTGATATGATGTCACAAAAGCTCGTTGGTATCATATTATTCCAAGTATGCATGTATCAACAGGCAATACAGAGTTGATAAAAAAGGCAGCTTTTATAAGAGAGTTGAGCATAAATTCACTCAGTTCCCTAAGGGTCACATAAAAATGTAAATAGGAATTCCAGTGCAAAATCAAGGTGCAAATATTTCTCTAACCAAAAATTACAAAAAAGAGTAAACACGAAATGAGTACTATTAAGAGGGCTGCAGTACTAAAAAAGAAGGATATACACACAACTAAAGTATATTACATACTTTATTGTAGCAACATATTTTGACTTAATTCAGTCATCTTCAGTCCAATTCACCTTTCAAGAACTGCAGAACCACACTTGAATTTGACCAAATATGTTAAGCATTCAGCATAATGACACTGAAGATTTTTCATTTACATAAGAAATAGAAGTACATGCACATTATGTTTACTGACTGAAGTATAATGAAGGAAGCTTAGTGTTGACTATCCAGGGTGTATAGAGTTAAATGTCTTCCTGAGCCATTTAGTTGCACTGTTGAATGGAAAAACTAACACCACACTTGCTAGGAAAGAACCCTACACAGCTGCTTAAGTTACTTAAACCTTTGAATGAGCCCTGGTTGCAGACATTTTCATGGCCTTAAACTCATATTATGTCATCTGATGGCTGTGTAGAATTATTTGTGCAGGCATTTACATTCCTTCACCATCTGGAGAAGTTACATGATTACAAACAGTATAGACACATAATTTCCACACCTCCCTGCTTGTATTTCCGTATATCTTATTCACAGACAACATGAAACCACTTTATTATGCATTACATCTATAGTAAAACTTCAATGATCTATCATTTTCTATTAACCATCATGGTGGCAAGCCATGGGATGTGGGAGGTGTAGGAGGAAAAGCGCATGCATTCCTTATCACATGCTATGTAGTGTGTAATTAAGATAGCATTTTCTTTCAAATCTTGACCTATTCTGTAATGTTCACAATTAAATTGTGTAGTAAGTAACATAAAAAAGAATTTAATTTGCATTATGCAGCACGTAATTTCTTCAGCGTCTACTCTACTATCTGTCTAGTCCCATACAAATCATTGCTTCAGTCCCGACCCCACTGGATAATTAAAGTTCTACTGTATTTAAATCTGATTTATATTTTCTGAGGACATTTCAACCAGACATGACTGGGTTAACTGACTGAAAAATTGTGGATCCTGTACAAATTATTCACCTGAACATAACACATTGGAAACAATTCTTATAAATACTATTGAAAAAAATACTTTCTAACAGATTTTAAGCATCTATTTCTGCAACTCTACTGACCTTAATACCACTGCCATCAGCTTCCAGAAACTGCACTGCTGTTGGGTCAATACCACATTTCTCATAGAACTGTTCCAGCAGTTTAACGAAGGGTTCTCTCATTGGTGAAATGAGGGGTGTCATCCTGTCCCCACAGATCTCTACTTCAGAGTGCACTATTCTTGCATATATTCGCTTAGCAAACTTTGCCTTCTGGAGAAGCATTACAGCCACACCTTCACTCCGGGCATAACCATCAGCTAGAGTACAGACACTCTTAACTATATATTTTTGTAGACTACACACAAATGACACAAAGCATAGGAATACTTCATAGATTTGCTACATATCTTAATAAACTAATTATTTAACAAAAATGAATATTTAATATCAAAACTCTGTCTAGAACTTTTTCATTATAAAATGCAGAATTACATCAGTATCGCCATAATCATATCACACAGTCAGTTTTAATAACATCCCTATATTTAACGGTTTGCCTTGAATGCAATCCCTACTCAGGAAGTTTCTCGCCAGATTTCTGTATATACTTTGGTTCAAATACCAAAATATGCACCCTCTCCAATCTAAACTTTAATGTATTTTATTTAACTACCCTGAGCACTGGAAAATTGTAGGGGCTCAAATCATTTAAAAAAAAAAATTGTCCTTATTTTTCAATTACTTGCAATGATTTTGCTTCAGCTGACCCATGATGATTACAATGATGATGATGATGACGACGACGGTGATAATGATAAAGTAGTCAGAACCTTCAATGATGATATCCACATGGGATCTGGATGTGACAAGTGTGCAGAGACTGTACTAAAGAAAGGAAAATCAATTTATTTTTTAAGCTCGTGGTTCTGTGCATCGTAATTCAATGTGAATAAAAATCCAACAGATGTAACAGTATGCAGATATTTATTTACTGCAAAACTACTCTACATGTTTCGGCTGTCACAGCACCCATCATCAGGAGTATTAAAAACTGTACACGCAGCCTCCGGTACAGGTCATACTACTTGTACCGCTACTCCCCTCCAACATGGTCTGATCGGGACTGGTTTGTCCTGATCAGACCACGTTGGAGGGGAGTAGCAGTACAAGTAGTATGACCTGTACCAGAGGCTGCGGGTACAGTTTTTAATACTCCTGATGATGGGTGCTGTGACAGCTGAAACATGTAGAGTAGTTTTGCAGTAAATAAATATCTGCATACTGTTCCATCTGTTGGATTTTTATTCACATTGAAAGGAAAATCAGTTCATTTACAAAATTTAATACTTAACTTAAACAGAGAAATTATACTTCAAATCTTCCATATAAAGTAACTGTGATTTATAATCATCATCATCATCATCATCATCGCAGCCGTCGCCGCCGCCGCCGTCGTCGTCATCATCATCATCATCATCATCATCATCATCATCATCATTATCTATTATCGTCGTCATTGTTGTTAATGCTTCTGATATTTGTCTTCTGTATTTCCTTGTCACCACTCAGAAATGCAAAGGTTTTGAGATGAATGCTCCTAATAAGCATATGCCACTACTCCCATATAGGTCGAATGATGACCTATAGTTGGCACAGGGGACATGTAACTTACTGTGGGCTCAGGTACACAGATGAGTTGTAAGTTGATGATTCAATCCCCTTACAACAAGAGTGTGATCTGATCAGGGAAAGAACTTGAAATACTCTAACCAAAAGCATGGTGTCTTACTGTGAAATAATCAGTTCCCTGATTAAAAGTAAATCCAGTTCTCAATAATCTACAGGAAAGGAAATCACTGAAATCCAAAAATATCACAAATTAATTATTCCTTTTTATACAAATTTAAAGATACACATTAGTTGAATGCATACAATGCATCATTACAAAAAAATTGATAAAAACTCTATAACATACGATTGGAGAAATCATTTGCATTGTGGCTGCTAAGTATAGTATGATGCCTACAGCACAATCACTAGGATGACTTACACCAACATACTAACCTGAAGCATCAAATGATTTTGTCTTCCCATCTGGAGAAATAAGACCAAGTTCTTTATAATGGTATGATATTTCAGGCAGTAACACAAGGCTAATTGACCCAACAACTACTGTATCAAATTGCCCACTTTTGATTGCTTTATATGCTTCTGTGATAGCTTCAAGTCCACCAGTCTCCATCGAGGTGAAGGCATGGCTGGCAGCTGAAAAATATTAATCTTTTAAAGCCTAGCAGTTATTGACCATACCACCAGTGTTAACATTCAAAAATTCTACATGGTACTCACACTGCATTTAAGTGTTCCATATGGAATTTTACCTTGCAAAACATTAACAGACTGGTCTCGTATAACTGAAGTGGAGAGTGTTTACTATGTGGTACGCACTGAGTCCTTATATAAAACAGACAAATTTCGTCTTTAAAAGGTTAAGGAGGGTCAACTTCATGGCATTTTAATTTATTATCTGTTATATAAAATAAATGCATACTTGCAAACAGTGAATATAAGAGGAGAAAAATAGTTTTGAATTAGCATAAAATAGCAGACAACGTACATTTTTAGGTATTTTTCCCAACTAGCACACATAGAAACCAAGAAAATTATATAAAATCTTCATTCAGGAAAGCAAATTATAAGAATAACTGGAATTGGGCATCTGCTAATAAAAACCATGAATGTTAACCATAAAGAAGTAAAGTACTACATGAAGGCACACATGGAAGTGCAAGTATAGCTCCACACACTCTTCAACTTGGCAGTTGATGGAGGTGAGTGGTTGAGGCCCTAGCCACTTTATCCCTGGAGAAACAGAAGTTGGCACCCACTGAAGAAGACAGTGGGCTCCGGAGCCCACCTGAATGTTTTGGAGAAGAGAAATCTGTTACCAGCTATGAACTGAACCAAATTTCCTTGGTCATGTAGCCTGTAGCCTAGTTACTAGAAAGACAATGCCATCCTGGCTTTGGAATGTCAGGCATTATGAACATACACATTGTAAGTGAAAACACACAGGCATACAAATTAAGATCTACATCCATGTGTACTTTCAAACATTTAAGCCAACACATTTTACTCTGTAAGTTCAAAAATACTAATGCAGAAAAAACTTTCATAATACATTATTGACCTCTGGGTATTACAACGTGTTGCAGCCTGGGAAATGAGCACCATTACTTAGTATGACATACTGCCTCCAACTTCTGTGTTGCAGATAAAATCTGAAAATTGGTATAAGCATTTTGTAGGACATACTACCTACTTGAAGTTCAACAGAGTGGAAGTGACATCCTGCTCTGAAACATTGTTACCTACCTACTACACTAGATGGTGATATAAATCAGAAGCCTACAATGTGAATATTTACTGTCATGTAAACCTCAAACAAGACAAAATTTCTTTACCTCATAGATGCATTCATTACCTGCAACCGCACCAACTTTCAAACCCTAGCTCAGCCAATATATTTTATTTGTAAATGCCTTCAAACAGAAAATGATATGTACCATACACATTGGTGTAAAAGACAACTTTTGAAACTTAAAAGGATGCCTACAAAACTCAGGATCATCTTATACAGGGAACATAAAATGTAAACCTCAATTGCTGTATGACTCAACAATTGTTCATCATATAACTCCCACCATTGTTATCTCCAATTGAAAATCATGTTTGGTGTATGTAATTAACAATGAGACTATAAAACAATGATGTGTGGTAGGACAGCATAATCAAAATTATCACAACTCCATATTCAACAGTATGAATTCAATACCACCTGACATTTCTAACAGCTGACATAGCATAAACAAATACCAGAATTAAGCAGCATTTCGGGCAACCACAACATTGACATTAATAACCCTATCCATAGTAAAGAGCATAAATCATGTGTAAGAGCTAAATGCTACAGCCAAGCCAAAGATAACAAGCTTCCTTCTCGGGTCATACTTGCATACTAGGCTGTAACCTCTAAATGATTGTAATTGAATATTTATGCCACCTTATACACAAATTGATCATATCCATCAGTTTACATGGTAAATTTATGCAGTCATAACATTGTTCCTTTGAATGTAACACATACAGAAAATAAAATTTACAAAGCTTGCATATTATCCATATATATATATATACACACTGTTGCAGAACTAGTCAGGTACTTGCATAGCATAAGCAGACACAATAAGGACACCACAAAAACAACACTCACCACAGTTAAAATTAGACACTGTAGAGTGCTCTACGGTCTCTAAAGTTATCCTACGCAATCCCTTACCATTTATATTCAGCCAGAAGGATATTCTATTCGCCAACATGGCACGGCTATGCCCCAGATATTCCAAGCCACTCTGGTTGTTACTGTATATCCATGTGTTCTCTGATTCACTGATACTAGCACTTGTAATTACTGCTGTGTTGGTCTTTTGCAGATCGCTTGGGTTTAGGCCTGCATCATATTGAAGAAAACTGTTACATGCAAGTTGTCATGTTCTCACAATGGTGCGGTTGGAAATTCTGCTCTTTCGGGATATGATGCAGCATTACTGGGTAACTGGTTCTGCCATGACAGAACATCATATCCTAGAAGACTGGAGTCCTAAAACCATTAGGTATTTTATCTTATATTTACATTGGATTGCCAAATACATGTATTTAAAATTTAAAATTCTCAAAGTGATTATACGTAACCAAGTCTACTAAGATAATCTACAATGTCAATTTAAAACAGAAAACTTCATATTTTTGAGTCTGACTCTCTCTCAGTCATTACATACAGGCCAGTACCTGGGATATTCTATAGTGACATGGCTAACTGCTAAGAAGACATAATTTTATCAAGGTTTTTGCATGTGTATTACATTATATAACATTATGATTATTTGCCATAACACACAATGTTACAAAGCTTAACAAAAAGAGTATGAAGACAAATATTTCACTCCAAACAAATTGCAGTAGTTCATCTTGTTGCTTTCCACTCTGTACATGAACAGAAATGTGTGTTCCTTGGACACAGGTGTGTCAAAGGAACACACATTTCTATTTATTCCAAATTACAGTAAATAAAACTGAACTAAAATGTGGGAAATATGGCAAATAAACTTCCTGCATAGATTTCACTAATCCCAGAGACAAATAATTATAAGTGTACAGTGAACTACAAACAGGTTGCCCTGTCCCAGGTGTACAGACTGAGCAACATGTAGCTAAGTCTCAATGACCTATGTACTGATATGGAATATATCACGGGTATGCCTCCTAGGAATGAACAGGTTTCTTCTGCACATTCCCATAATTTTGAAATAATCACACTCCAAATATGCAAAATATAATTCTACACAGCTAATGTCTAACATTCTAGACAAACAAGGCAATAAACAAGTCACACTGTTTATGCTGATATTTATAAATCTGTATAATGATAATTCTGTAAGAAATCTAATTAAATCATATTCAGGAATCAGAACATACTACTGTTATCAAATTATGAATACAAGTATTACTTATTGATAGATTTGTCCTTCCAATTTACAAAAATAGCTTCAAACTATTGTATTAAAATAATACATAAACAACATGTATTTCAAGGAATTTAATGTCCTTGAATCAGGCCACATAACTGCCAAAAGAATATAAAACAAGACTTTATACCAAATAGAAAATATAATTGATTTTAAAATTTACACATGTTTACATCACATAATGTCACAGTTTATACTAGCAACTTACCAGCATCAACAATGGCTTCATATGCTCTCTCCAAAATGAGGCGAGTCATGACATCAAGAGAGGCGGTGTGTTTGCGGTGGATTCCAAAGAAACCAGCATCAAATTTACCCTGCTTGCTCATCTGTCCCACACATAGTGGCACATGAAGTTTCCCTGTATTCATTGTTAGGCACTATACAACCACTCTATATCACAGATATCATCTGAGTTTTTGTTGGACTAAATTTATATAGAATATATTACTGTACACTTCAACCATAAAACTGTATTACAAACATAGTAGTGAAATTTCATTTAAAAAATACTGGGGTTTTACTCTAGTCAGTACAACAATCTTTACTGTATCTTAAACAATTACATAAAAATTACAACATATTTCAGTCTGTTGGTCATCTTCAGGTGAAGTCTATTTAAAAAAAAAGTAAGCTAATATGTGTGATGTTGGGTTTTTTGTGTGTTGTATTTTTTTGGGGGGGGGGGGGGGGGGGGCTTTTTGCGGTGTTTTTTTTGGTTAGTTTTTTTTTTTTTTTTTTTTTTTTTTTTTTTT
>Ga0123357_10007046_pt1 | contig 13834 bp, 6 predicted proteins | sample TergutEmb28metaG_FD_89873 | JGI IMG/M metagenome (GOLD analysis project Ga0123357, IMG submission 89873) | Embiratermes neotenicus P4 segment gut microbial communities from Petit-Saut dam, French Guiana - Emb289 P4 | ecosystem: Host-associated > Arthropoda: Insects > Digestive system > Gut ... | reverse complement strand
ACTCCATGGTGCAGAGTCCTTCTTGAGAAGCTAACTGGTTTGCAGCTAGTCAAGAAATTCCCCACATTTCACGGAACCCGAAGGTTCATTACCGCACTCACAAACGCCCGCCAACAGTCTCTATCCTGGACCAGCCCAATCCAGTCCATATACCCACATCCCACCTCCTGGAGATCCTTCCTAATATTATCCACCCATCTATGCCTAGGTCTCCCCATTGGTCTCCTTCCCTCCGGTTTACCCACCAAGACCCTATATACCCCCTCTCCTCACCCATACGCGCCACATGCACAGCCTATCTCATTCTTCTCGATTTTATCACCCGCACAATATTGGGTGAGGAGAACATATCATTTAGCTCCTCGGTATGCAATCTCCTCCACTCCCCCGTTACCTCGTCCCTCCTAGGTCCAAATATTCTCCTCAACACCATGTTCGCAAACAACCTCAGCTTCCTTTCCTCCTGCAATATCAACGACCAAGTTTCACACCCATACAAAACAACAGACAAAATTATAGTTCTATATATCTTAATCTTTAAATTTTTGGATAGCGACCTGGAAGACAAAATATTCTGCAACGAATGATAGCAAGCATTTCCTGACTTCAATCTGCTCTTAATTTCTTCCGTAATAGAATTTTTATTTGTTAAAGTTATTCCCAAATATTTTAACTCCTCCACCCTCTCAAAGGTAATATTATCAATCCTCACACTGTGAATGCGTCCTGCATTCTGATCTCGAGACATGACCATGTACTTAGTTTTATCAGCACTTACTTCCAATCCAGTCTCTTTAGTACCAGCTACTAAAGCTTCTGCATTTTACTTTAGAATGTGTATGCTTCCTTCCAGTATATTAACATCATCGGCATAAGCCAGAAGCTGATGTGTACCATTTAGTTTCAAGCCATCATGGTTTACCTGAACCTTCCTATGGCGTACTCTAAAGCAAAGTTAAAACTCATTGGTGATAGACAGCCCTTAATACAGAGTTTAATATTCAATCATATGTACATATTACTATCACTTTTTCAGTAGGTTAATGGGAGTAGGCAGCGGGACTGTGGGGTAAAACGGACTTAGGAAATAAAGATCAGCTCTGTAGCAGCGATTAGGCTCGTTTTTTAAGCACTTTATATCTGCTGATCTTCTCAGGAAATTCCTTGACTTGGGAGAGAACAGAAATTTGTTTATAAACAAAGTGCTCTGAAGCCTAACTGTACCTAAAGTTACATCTCGTTTTGTTATTCAAAGGTGAATTATACCGTCAAACGGCTTAAATAATAATTTAGTAACTTAATGAACTCTGTGACTGACACCGAATACTTCCTTTACCGTATACACATAAGCTTAAGTGCTTCTGCAGTATCTCTTATAATGTTAAGATGCATAAAGTTCATACTAAAATTTCATCCCAGAACAGGCCTTGAAGGCCCCGAGAGGGAGTAGACGAATCACTCTATCTGTAACCTGGGCGCTAGATGGGGGTGGGTGGTAAACGCAACGTTCCGGCTCCTTTACACCCGGGAAAGAGACCCGGGCCCATTGTACAGGAGGCTGGTTGAGCCTCAGGGCCGATCTGAAAGAGTGCGCAAAATCTCGCCCCTCCGGAATTTTATCCCTGCGCCATCTAGCCCGTAGTGAGTCGCTATTCCGACCCACAAACTTTTCTTAAAACCTGATGAATATATTTTAAATTGTTGATTCCACATGCTAAGTTAATTCACTTTGTGTCACGTGCTGCCATAGTGTGGAACTCTGCACTTGGCACACGGTGCAGTTAAGTGTTTCAACTTATTCTTACAAATATCAAAAATTTCCCTGAACAGCGCCGCCTGGTCTGTACAACGGACACAAACTCCTTTACTCTGTTCGTTTCCACCAATGTTCCATAAAAATATTTAATTCGTCTACCACCGACATTACATAATACCGCAAAATTGACTGATGCTTCAAATAGGAACAAAACACTTTCCAATCGACAAACAACATTACTCTCTTTCAGACAGGAACCAAACTTAGATACATCTAATTTAATAACTGTCCAACAAGATGCGACTGTATTCAGTTTACTATATTTCTGTAGGCAGCCCTACATGTTTCGGGTGTTGACACCCATCATCAGGAGCTGGTACAGCTGTAATTACAGTTTCTGACACTGGTCAACCGGGTCTGCTACCATCCGCTCTTGTGTTGAGTTGGAAATGAGTTCCAACTCAACAACGAAAGCGGATGGTAGCAGATCCGGTTGGCCAGTGCCAGAAGCTGTAATTACAGTTGTACGAGCTCCTGATGATGGGTGTCAACACCCGAAACATGTAGAGCTGCCTACAGAAATATAATAAACTGAATACAGTCACATCTTGTTGGACACTTATTAAATTTGATTTACGATGCACGGACCCATGAATACAAAATTCTTTGATATTCCTCTTACAATTTTTTTAAAACACCTGTCTTTAAACGTTGTTGTCGTTAAACCCCTGTCGACAATGAACATACTCACCCCCCGACTCCCTCCATGGTACAGTCACGACCCAGTCAAGAGCCGCTCAGACATACGTCACTGTGTCTGAGCGGCAATGACAGCACTGGCAATCATGTTCCAGACGCGGTACAGTAACGAACAAAAGCATTCCTACACAACCAAAAACATAGTTTCAGTGGCCGTGAAAGTAGAATACTGACAGCTCCACTGGCTTTCCGTTTTCTGTCGCAATTTCGGCTCGTGCTTCACATTGTTACCTGCGAATTTTCATGTCCTGCACTCAACATTAATTTATTTTGTCAAAAAATTCGCGACAGACATCCTTCGGTGCTTTTCCTCATCACTCCTACGAAAGCTCATATTTATCCGTTCCTTTTCTTTTGTCTCATTCTTGTTTTCTCACATTTCACGTATTTGTTCGTTCGAGCCCTATTCTGATGCGTTTTGGAATCAAACATCTGGGGTTTTGCAGCAAGTACAATGATACGTCACACCTTGTGCGGAAAACCTTGCGAGGCACAAAGTCTGTGTAGTTGAATGATATTCCCTTCTGTTGCAAACTTTAGGTTTACGAACCCTTCTGTGTTCTTTTTTACTCCATCCTATGCTACTTATAACACTTAATACCAGCTTTCACAAAACTGGTTCATATAGATACATAAGATTACATATAATTTTTTACGCAAGAAATAAACTACATTTAGACCTGTGACTAAATCCTGCACCTTTCTTACCGTATGAAATTTTATGTGTCGTCAATAACTTTTCCCACCTGAGGCAACAGAATGTTTTACTATACTGTATCCCAAAGGCTACCACGGACACAGTAAGTCCCAATCCATATGCTTTCTCAAAATGCAGAACATAAATACAAGTATAAAGGGTTCAGAATAGACACCAGTGGAAACAGTGAATTCTTGGGAACCTGATACTGGATATCCGAATTCAGGAAAGGACGTGGGATTTCAAGAGACTACTGGAGGCTCAACACTGAAATTTGCGTCTTAGTATTAGCTAACTGAATTCTGCGAAAAGCTCCTTTCTGTAATACAGTGTTCTAAATTCCAACGTTTCGTTCCCCACCCCCACCCCCCTTCAAATATTCTTTTCAACAACCTGCTCTCAAGTACAGTATCGTGCCGCCGTACACATATTCCTTTAAGGTAAAAATCCAGCTTCTCTTTCTTAGTGATGAAATTATTTTTTTTAGGGCGTTCACAAAATTGCGAAAAGAGACTATTAGTTTCGTCATGTTTGTCCGTCTGTCTGTCCTTCCATCCGCATGGCACTATTCGGCCCCCGCTGAAAGGATGTTCATGAAAAATGATATTTTAGTAATTTTCGAACATCTGATCAGAAAATTCGGTCTTCCTTACAATCTGAGAAGAAAAGAGTATTTTGCGTGAACACACTGTATACCTTTATTATAATATCTCGCTGAATTCTTCTTAAAATTGGAAATGTTTCAGACATAAGTTGTGGATGAAATCAAACCACACATTTTATATCCCGTATTCTTTTCCCGAAAATTGTGCCACTTTTGAGACAATGTGGAAAATCATGGTAGAACCAGACAGACCACATATGGCAATATTATAGGCGCATGCACATTCCAAACTAGATAACTAAAGCTACAGACATAAAATCAGAATAGGCAATACTTATTACTTTCCCACGCAACCAACAGTCACGTGAATGCGCTTCAAGCTTAAGTTTATAGGTATGTTTCCTGCCGCGTTATATTTTAACTCTGAATATGGGGGTCCTTTCCGGACATTCTTTGTTTCAAAACTCGGCTCAGATGTCGGTTTCCTTGACAGATGTGTTGTTAATTTCCTCGGCCCCTTCAGGAAAAGACTGAGGTAGTAAGCCTAACTCACATCAGGCCTTTCTAATTCAACACTCACTTAGCGTCCCAATACTCGACACGGTAGACTTTGAATTAACTGAGAACCCCATCATAATAACCGCATTTGAAGCAATGGGTACTTCAGTGACTAGGTGAGAAATAGGCGAGGGGAAGGTTACGGTTAATATATGATTGAACTGCCATTTACATCTATTCCTAAAACTTTGGAATCTGAAAAATAAATTAACACCTGACATTTTACGAAATTTACTATAGGCTAGCAGCTCATTTTCAGGTCACTGATTCCTCTGTAGAAAACACACTAATTTCTTTCTTACACTTTACGCAGAACTTGTCTCGTCCAGATGTTCTACTTCCTGCTGAAATTATATCATTTTATTTCTTTCTGACGCGGGTTCCATTCCCGATATTGCCATTGAAATTTTTCACCGAAATAATCCTTCTGGCAGCACTGTGACCCTGGATTCGACACAGATTCTAAGAGAAATGAGTACCAGGAATATTTCCCGGGGGGGGGATTGAAAGCAAAAGCGGCTGGGGTGTAGGGCTAAAAACCATACCACATTCATGTGCCGATTGCCTCGAAATCTGGGAGCCTCACACTCCTGGAATCATCTGGGAGTGTGAGGCTTGTACACGGATTGTTTTACTTTTACATATTTTTGGTTCTGCAATATTTTTCATTTTTAATGTTCCTTTGAGTAGTATAATATTAAACACCCTTACCTAACCTACTTTTTAAAGTGCAAATATCTAGGATCTCCGTTACTTTCAACACTATGTTACCTCATTAATTTTTAAATCTCCGTGTTAAACACCAGTAACATTAATAGCCCTGCATTTGATTTCACCACGTATATCTGTGTCTCCTGTAAATCTCAGAGCAAACAGCTGCTTGGTTTTTGTAATGAACTTCGAAAACTTCCTCTGTGAGGACGAAATTGAATTTTTGTGTATATAACTTAGATGAAGTTCTTTCTTCAGAGCAATAAGCACTAAGATGTTCTTATCCAAGTTTACCAAAGCAGTGGAATTGTAGCTTTAAACCTGACACTCTTATGTTAACTTCCGCACTGTTTACTTTATTAGGACTGAATGTTTTGATATAGTCTACGTATTACGTTGCTGACTTCCTGAATCTCTCACCCAGTGTTCCCAGCCTCAGAGTCAACTCTAGTGAAACAACAGATAATATCATATTTCAATGTCTTTTTTTATTTATTAAGACGCGTTCAAAATGGACGTGTTTCTTCCGGCCAGGCAAACTGTAAGTGTGTTTAGTGCGTCACAATGCGGGAATGCTTTACACTTGACATTTACGTGTTCTAAAATGGAAAATTTATATTCAATATACGAGGCCAACATTTTCCAGTAGAAAGTACAATCGGTGTGCACACCGATTGTACTTTCTACTGGAAAATGTTGGCCTGTAGATGGTCTGGAAAAGACCAAAACATATAGCCATACTAGAGTGTTGATTGTTGTATGCTGTTGTTGTGTTTCGACGCAATAAAACCATATTACATTGAGTATTAGTAACACACCGGGATGTCTTCTTTTAAAATAAGAAAATCTTTATTTCATCTCCCTACCACAATTATTGTTTCAATGTAAACTCTCGCCTTCATATGATTTCAAAAGGTATATTCTCCCCACGTTTGTTGCAAATATTACATTTTCATGTGAAACCCAAAGACTTCATCCAGTGTGTGTCCCAAGCATATTTCTTCAAAATATTATTTAAGGAAGATTAAAGTCTTCGGGGATATGAAGCATTGCGGACTAACACATGGTTACTAGAATAGTGCTACTGTTTACCTACCAGAACATGGCAATATTAAGCTATTTACCAATCGTCCTAGCGTCACATACCGGAAGACCTGTAGCTCTATCAACTTCACTCTGAGAATCTCACAACCATTGCTTACGTAAGAAGCCTAACGCAAACGAAGCCAATTACGGGTAAAGTATTCCTTCTGCATGTCATGAAGGCTCACAGAGGGGAGTTTACTGACAATTCAGATCGTCTGGGACATGAAGACTAGGGTGCAGTCTACTGCGATACCTCGAAACTTCGAGAAGCATTAAGCCAGGGACAGAGCGTTACATGCCATTAGACCTGAATATTCAGGAAATTTGAGATTAAGATAACTGTTAGATGCGTTTTTAAAGACTGTATCATTCAAGGAAACACATAACAAAAAATAAACTCTTTCACAAATATTACAAATGAAATTAAAAACTACAAAATATTAAGTGGAAAATAAATAAAGAAAATTGCTTAAGAAGAAACTTCTTAATTTTTATGAAGTGATACTTAAGTGATGAAACATATATGGCTAACAGGTATAAATCACCAAGAAGACATGGGGCAGATGAGAAATGCACTTTATCCGGAAACCCTAAAGGAAAAGAACCACTTGGTAAAGACAAGGGTAAGTAAAAGAAAAGCTTTAGAACAAATACGAATCAAATATCGTGTATAGCTGAGGACACTAAATGGAATATGTTTCACTGTAGGCATATCTTATGCCTGCACACAGCAATGAACATGAATTTTGCACAAAAGGCTGGTTACTTGCTGAAGAATGGAGTAACTACGTGCCAGGTTTGTCACAGAACTCCAGTACGCACGCAGGAATGTCATTTAAAATAAACGGTACTGCAGCCTATTTACCATACCAGAACGTGTATGAAAAGCTTCGTGCTGACTGCATTCGATGTTGAAATTTGTGTTGACTTGTAACGGACTGTACATACGTATCTGCGGGCTATTGTCCGGAGCTGACCGCTTCCCGACGCCTTTCTACACGCAAGAGAGTTCGTCGTGACGCAGAGCGACGAACCTTCATTATCACGCGTTCCGAACGGTCTCATTTCTGTTTCACTGGTAGAAGTAGCTATAGCTTGACGCAAGTCAGTTTTATCGAGTTCACGTACCCGCAAGGGGAACTTCTTCGAATCTCTCACTGTGATTGCATACCGTTATTTTCAGAACGAATGAAATTTGAAGCTGAGATCGCGGAATGCACAGAAGACTGGAGGAAAGTGCGTAATATGGATCAAACATCTATCTCTCTCTAATCTGAAGACTGTGAGACTCTGCGTGGACATGCAGTCCCCTAGCAAACTCCAAGAAAAAAAGACGCAACATAACACACCATACTATCAAGTTATAACACGTATGACGTAACATTTCAAAATATTGTATTTTAAATAAACACTGCACTTTTGTTGCTTGTGTGGCCGTGCATCATTGATACAATAATATAAACAGCCAACTAGCTGCAACAGTAATAATTTATTAACTATTTCAATCAGCTCAACATGTTTCGGACGATAATTTCGCCCATCCTCAGGAGCACTAGACTGTGTTTACAGCTTGTGGTAAAATGCACTGAAGAAGTTGCCTGCTGGTGAACTTGTCACCAGCAGGCAACTGCTTCGGTGCATTATACCACAAGCTGTAACCACAGTCTAGTGCTCCGGAGGATGGGCGAAATTATCGTCCGAAATATGTTGAGCTGATTGAAATAGTTAATAAATTATTACTGTTGAATCTAAAAACTGCACATTTGATGTGTATCATTACTGTAAAACTACTGCAATGCTCTCTGTTTGAACATAATTGGTGTAAGCTCCCTGAAGCTGACGATTACGCCGAAACATGTAAGAGTACACGAATAATATACACAACAAATAAAATAGCACATTTTTTGTTGCTCATAGAGTCTGTCAATTAATCGAAGTTTAAAAAAATTCTGATACTAGGAAAAATAACAAAATAATTATGTTTATTATTTTCTGTTAGTGTCGCAAAGAAAATTCCTCTGTGTTGATTAAGGGGTGTCTATATCGCGAACAGAAATTCTACGTATCATCAACATCACGAACTAATCGACACATATGTCACCCATGCTCTAAGAGAGTTTCTGCAGGCTAGGTCGGATTTTCTGCAGACTACAAGAAAGTTTCAACACCCAGGCAGTACAGTGCTTGTTCTCTATTCCTTTGTTGTCCTTTGTTTTCTGTTACTATTCAAACATGTGCGGCTTAGCAGTACAATGGCCCTTCCACACCTAAGTCCTGAACTGCATAAATTTCCTACTAGATTATGAGTCGTATTAGTGGGAAAGACGGGGACGGTGCGCGTTTATTCATCTGGGCGGATTATCCGTGAATCATGACGTACGTATTAGTTGGAAGTAATCGTCCAGGGTCACAGGATTTACACATTTCTAACCAAAGTACTTACCACACTACCATGCTACGAACAGCCAGAAATTACAGACATTTTAGAAATAAGGTTTCTACATCTCTGTTCTACAGAGTGGTGAATTGGAAATTATACACTCCACAATTTATCTATATTAATAATATCTGTAAATTACATTACTGGAGATTTTGTTCACAAAAATTAATTTTAAGAACAATATTAAAACTGCTGACATTTGGAGTGTTCGCCACACAATTTCTGTCGCATGGCCCGAGGAAAAGATGACATTTGGAAGACAACAGAGAGGTAATAAAAGTATCTTCAATGAGTTATTTTGGAAGCCACTGAATCAAATCACTCAGAATGGAGCCAAGAGTCTGTTCCTTTGGAACACTACAGGGCATTTCTAATTTACAGACCATGGGAAACTTTCTTGACAAGTTGAGGAATAATCACCCTTGTAAGGAATCTTCAACATACAATTAATTATTGTCATAACCTGAGACCACAGAAAACAATGTGAAGTATTAACTGTTTCAAAAATAATATTTATGATTTCGTTATACAATTACTATTACTATTAATATTACTATTATAACATTTCCTTGATATAAGAATTTCTCATACTATGTTACTTTTAGCAAAAATCCTTGAAGGTTTTACAAATAATGTTCAACTCAATAATCCAAAATTCTGAGAACATCATATTTTTTCTCCCACTCTGCGTTAGGGTGTAACTTCAGTTCCAAAACACACAAGCCAGCTTTTACCCATCTGAATATAAATTAGCCAAAACGTTTAAAGGAACCGCATTTACTAAAGTTTTTGTAGTAAAATACGCAGTTTTTCACCATCAAAGTTGTCTAATTGTTTGTAGCCGTGTAAAATATATGATCTAAAGGATTACTTTGAGAATATAAGCTTCAAATTATTATTGAAAATACTTAATTCTTACAAAAGCTAAACTCTAATCGTGTTTCCGTGGAAAATTGGGGGGGATTTCATCCAGCCTAATGAATATAACGCTCGTATTGCGTCAAAATGTACTGAATAAATCACGGAAATTATTCAATGCAATTACATGATATATTGTATTACAGAACTCATCAGAATTAAAATATTAAGGAAAAACTCGTGCTATAAAACCACAAGTGTATTTCAACAGCCAACAAGGCACAGCTCCCTGTATAAATCGTATGAACTAATTAGACAGGGATCTGCTACAGCTCTATCACTAGTAATGCGATTTTATCGTACTTTATTTAGAAACGAATACAATCGAACGGGGCGCGTAAGAATTTAAAATGATACTCATATTTATTCTTTGCAAATTAAATACGCTTATATGTTTATTTTAAATCATCTCAAGCGATTGTTTAGCTGATTTACTTATTTCTAAGTTCATTTCACAAAACCAATATTGCATGTCATAAAATTACATTCATTTTATGTATTAAGCAATCCACAAGTACTAAATGACATTGGAAAGGCATTTAATTTATTTTCAAATGTTTTTCAATTACAAATTGTTTAAACTATAGCCACTTGCTAAATAATGAAAGTGTACACTATTATGTACAAAAAGCACAGAAATTTGTTTCAACATCACTGGATGCCACGAATCCCAGTGGATGTTCATAGTCAAAATTTCTCTAAATATGCTACAGTTAAGTATTACTTTTGCAAGAAATCAATTTTGATATGCATAAATATATGTTTATTTATACATAACATTTTTAGAAAACTTAAGAGAAAAATTGGACATGTCTCTGTATGTAATATAGAGCTAAAATTCTAGGTAGATTACTAATGAGCTTTAAAATTTTGAAAATTATTTTCCGAAAACGACCAACTTATTTACGGGCTGGAGAACACAGGGCTAGGAACGACTTTCACTTAATATGCAAAAGATGGTCAGGTGCGTATGTACTGCAAGATCAAGACACAAACTTAAATGCTAAAGAAGATAACGTTTCATGCAATATTAGCTTCTGTACAGCATTGAAAGGGTATCAGAGTAGAGCTCAGGCCGATTGATTACCGGGTAGAGCGTTCCTTTTACCCTTACAAGGGCGAATTACAGAGACAGTGTGGAAGTTTATGGAAATACCAAAATTCCTTGTTTCAGCTGGGAATCGAAACCTGGTAGCCTGGTCAGCAGTCAGTCATCGTCACAGACATGAGTGTCATTACAGCAGAATTCTGAACTACTGTACATGGCTCTGCACTACATCAAACTCGCTAACAGTGAGAGAGAAATGCGACATCATGTGACTCAGGGTGACAGCCACACAGTCAAGTCCCACTATCAGTTCTAGTTTCAATAAAAAAACAAATCACTGCAATACATTGACATATAATATCCCCGACCTATGACAAAGTGCCTACACAGGATGCACATAGCTAAGGTAAAGAAAATAAGTGTTAACCTACTGTCTGATCAAGACATAATTTGTGCTGTATGCACCTAACGATGTTTGGAATCATGAAACCTACCTGACCAACTGTCACTTTTCCGTGCTCAACATAAAAGCACAAGATTTCGGGTTCAAAACCCGTCCTCGTTCGTAAGCTAAAAAATAGGCTCGAAACCTACTGTGTCGTGTTCAATGCCCAGAGATTGAGAAAGGTATTTTATTAGCAAGGACGATAAATAAAACCCACAAAAATAGGTATAAGTGTGAAAGACGACTGTCACAGTACTATAGAATTGTAACAAAAAATGTTTCTTTTCTTGTGGGTTTGTCTTTCGTTTTTGCTACTTAATTAACGAAAATCTGGTTATTATAAAACAGGCACAGTGTCAAATTAGGTTGATTACTGCACGAATTTTAAATGATGCTGACGTCATCGGTCATAACCTACTTCAGGCAATACTACGGAATTTGCCTGCAGAAGAAGAGGAAAATGACGAGAAACCTACCAGGTGTTCTGGTCGAAACTGTAACCAGGAACGTGCTGACTACTCCTCAGGGACATTCTGAATACAGCAGTTAGGACGTCTGTCGATTATAATATAATTCGCTGTTTTTGGACATGTAGGTGTTTCTGTTCTATTCGATTAAGAAGGGTTTCAGAGCTAATGGATAAGGACATTAAAGTGTACTAACCAAGAGCTGGCTATTAGTAAATATTGTTAGGCGTTGAAGTAAAGTTAATAATAAGATGTGTTAATAAAGCAAGATTGTTGTAAAAAATATAGGCATTTAATGGCGAAGGGGCTACCAGCGTGACAATAATAATAATAATAATAATAATAATAACCCAATTTCATTATTACGATGATAATAATAACAAGAAGAATAATAGTTTTCAGTGACTATGGGAAAAAAAAATTTACAACAGCCTTTGATTACGACGCAGGTTTTTGGGTCAGAGCATCATAAGAATGTGACGAACTAACCAATGCCTTGTCACCAAACTACATGGCTTCACAACCTAGAAGAAAACACTATTCAAGAATCCTTCGCCAACATCAACTACAGAATTCACTCAGGGACAGCAAAATGTCGGTGTTTCACTGGATAAAATAAAAACAAAGCTAAACTTATATATTTGAAGAAAATATGGAGAAGGAGGAAGGTCAGAAATTAGAGAAGAACAGGTGAATATAATGAATGAAAGAAAAGGAGTTGACGTTGGATAAAATAAACAAAAAGGAAGTGACAAAGGCATAGGGCAAGCAAGAGGAGATAAATAAAGCTGGTACAAAAACCAAGGGGAGAACAAACAAGAGGACAGGAATAGACACGACTATACCAGTACAAGAAGTTATTTTGCCTATTACATTTCTGTGCAGTGCTACCAACGTACCTGTACGTGTGTGCCCTCCAGTTGTTTCTTTAGAGATACCAACATCAGGTTATACATGCAGATTTCCTTTCGGGATCCACTCACCTGTCAACAGAAAGCAATTTAAGAAATGCAGTGCCCGACCTTTTCAGAACTAGGGTTTCAAGGGTTTTGTATATCAAATTTAGATTTCCTCTTGTCTTTCTCCTTCAAAGCACAAAACAGGGGTAGAACGCAAGAAACCTTGATAGGCCTAAAACATCTGAGATCCCGAAACAAGCAGTTCAGTTGCAGTTTATATTCATATTAATATCACTTCTTCCACTGTGGAAGATCTTACGTGACATAAATTAAACTATGGAAATTTAATGAATTCTGCGTCACTGTGGAATCCGAAGTCTCGTAACTTCCACGCAGAGGCTACCATTGACACCTGAAATTCAATTTTTTGAGGCTAATATCAATATTATAATTCAAAAAACACTTTAGTAAGGAAAACATAAATTTACACCGTGTTTTGTGAAGTGTGGGATGATTTACTTCGACATGATGGTCATGCGTACTTTATAAACATATATGAATATGCGTGGTAAAGACCGTATGTTGAAATACACTATCCAAAGTGGTGAGTTTAAGCTCAAGTTTTAGCGTCTTGGCTGAACGCTGTGACGTTTTCAGACTAAGGGTTGATGCTGCTGGTCCAATAGTCTCGTAATTCCGTAGGAAGACAATTTTGATTTGGTAGATGCTTGAGGTTAGAATGAAATGGGCTGGGCATGTGGCGCGTATGGGTGAGGAGAGGGAGTGTATAGGGTCCTGCTGGGGAAACCGGAGGAAAGGAGACCACTGGGGAGACCTAGGCGTAGATGGGTGGATAATATTAGGATGGATCTCCAGGAGGTGGTATGTGGGTATACGGACTGGATTGGGCTGGCCCAGGATAGGGACAGGTGGCTGACGCTTGTGAGTGCGGTAATGAACCTTCGGGTTCTGTGAAATGTGGGGAAATTCTTGACTAGTTGCAACCCAGTTAGCTTCCCAAGAAGGCTGCACAATGCAGTAAGTAAGTAAGATGCCTGCGGTTTGGGTGGACAAAGCTTTTATTCGTACTGACTGAAGGCATTCGCAGTTAAGGACGACTAACTTTTTCAAAGCGCCCATGTGGAAGGAAAGCAGGCGGTGTAATTTTGCTTTAAACAAGAGATAAGTCACGGAACACCTCAGCTGTATCAGATTAACTCGTAGGACCAAACACCAATCTTTGTCTTATGTATACTGAACCGTGCATCATTGTGATAGTTGCAGAATAAGAGACCAACTTGATGTCACTAGTTATTAAGTTTTACTTCACTTCTTCTATGCTCAACATGTTTCGGACATTAATACATCCATCATCAGGAGCCTGCGACTTTTCTATTGTATCACCACATTGGTCGTGTGTTCTTGTTTCGATGTGTCTTGGAGTTT
>Ga0123357_10007045_pt1 | contig 13837 bp, 7 predicted proteins | sample TergutEmb28metaG_FD_89873 | JGI IMG/M metagenome (GOLD analysis project Ga0123357, IMG submission 89873) | Embiratermes neotenicus P4 segment gut microbial communities from Petit-Saut dam, French Guiana - Emb289 P4 | ecosystem: Host-associated > Arthropoda: Insects > Digestive system > Gut ... | reverse complement strand
TTTGCAGCTAGTCAAGAAATTCCCCGCATTTCACGGAACCCGAAGGTTCATTACCGCACTCACAAGCGTCCGCCAATTGTCTCTATCCTGGGCCAGCCCAATCCAGTCCATATACCCACATCCTACCTCCTGCATATCTATCCTAATATTATCCACCCATCTACACCTAGGTCTCCCCAGTGGTCTCCTTCCCTCCGGTTTCCCCATCAAGACCCTATACACCCCCCTCTTCTCACCCATACGCGCCACATGCCCAGCCCGTCTCTCGTTCTTCTCGATTTTATCACCCGCACAATATTGGGTGAAGAGTACTTCAAATATAATTATATCTTCGTGTCCGTCTGCTTATCGTCCGCCAGAAGATGTGTGTTCAGAGGTTCGTGTAACGGCAGTTGTTTTGCGTTCTCAATTTTTCTCGGAAATGGTGGCAGCCTATTCCTCTGAAGTGACAGAACACACCTACATTCCGTCACGTCCCAGAAGACCACGGTCCGGACTCTTACCGCATAAAGCACTGCAAATTTATACAGGATGCATCTAAAACGCTTGGACAAATGTTTATTTTATACAAGCATATGGAAAAATAGGTTGTGGAAATTTATGGTAAAATGGCTCTAACATGTTTCCGTGTTAATACACCATCTTCAGACAGTTTACAGTTGTGTTAGCTAAAGTTATGAATTATTAAAATGATAAAATACAATACAGTAGTGTGTTGTTATGGTAAAATGTTGGTAACTGTGGCTGCATATGTAATTCCTGGTTAGGTGTGTGTGTGTGTGTGTGTTTGTGTGGTCTGTGTGTGTGTGTGTGTGTGTGTGTGGTGTGTGGTGTGTGGTGTGTGGTGTGTGTGGTGTGTGTGGTGTGTGGTGTGTGTGGTGTGGAGTAAACAGGAACCGGAATTGGGTATTAACACAACTACTAAACTCCCTGAAGATGGTGTATTAACATCGAAACATGTCGTAGTCATTTAATATAAATCTACACTACATATTTGTGTATATGTTGGTATATAATAAACATTTATTATTCAATATGCACGGTAAGAACATAAAAGTAATGCCTGGACAAACTTGAGGGTTGTTTGACCGTGCATCTTCCTCATGAAATAAAGAGAAATGCCAACTTGATGCAACAAGGTAATTTTATTCATGTATTCTTAGCTCGACATGTTTCAGGTACATACGTCCATCATCAGAAGCATTAGATGTTGAGTTGCAGCTTATGGTTTTCTGCACCGAGTTTTTGGATGGGTGGTGGTCTTGAGAGCCGCTGCGTAGGTCGTGTGTACGGTGCGGATGTTGCAGTGCGACTGTAGCTTAAACAACTGCATTGATAACTTTTGAGAAATTCCTTCGCAAAATTACTGAGTACACTCCTCCAAAACTTATTCACGCTAGATTAATTCTGTTTTAGAATGTAGTTACTTTACAGATGTATTTCCCTCCGCTATCCTACGATACTGAAGAACCCATATTACCATCGCCAGTTAGACACCATAAAGTCTGACGAAATTAAATTAATCAACAATAAGTACTGTAACAGGCCAGGGTCCGTAGTTCTAATCTCGGACTAGGCAACCAAGCAGGTGAGGATATAAACTGGTCGTCGAGCGGTGGCTAGTTGATGTATTGAAAGGGAAGTGGTAACGTTTATTTGGTGTGCACACGTGCATTTGCCAGGCTATATGAATGAGAGTGTTGATTTTGCCCTCCCACGCATGAATTGATTCTCTGTTTGCGATGTCAGCAATGGGCAAGTGTTCACTGTTGGTATCGGTATCACTAAGGCTTAGGAGGTAGTCAGTTGTGCAGAGATGTACGCTGTTCGCAGTTGTGAATGCTAGATGAACAACGAGCAACCAAAAGTTGTTAGTGCTGGAAAATCAGTGAATAAAGAGTACTGAAAGAGCAAAGCTGCTTCTAATTCCTCCTGTATATTCCTTGAGAGAGATCCGTGCTTACCGAGCTACAAATAGTTGTAACCGAAGTCGGGCAAGTCAAACAGACGGTTACAGCACTAAACTCCCCCCCAATGCCCCACATGTATTTGTGGACTTCCTGGTCTTCCCTCCTGGGCATGGCAGAAGTGTAACCGACTTCTGAGGTTGGGATGCCAATAAGGCGCGGTTACGTTGTCCCGATGATGTGAGTGGTGATATAGGAGGATATAGTGCCAGGAGGGCCCTTAAACCTAAATTCTACTAATCTACCCAGACCATGGTCACCGCTGGAATCCTCTCCTTCAGTGAAAATTCCCACGGTAGAACCGGGAATCGAAGCCGGGACCTCATGATTAGTAGGCAGAGACTCTGGCCGCTAGACCACGAGGCTGGTCACAGCACTTTGCTTATCCTACTCGTAAGGTGTGGTCAATATTTATCAGTACTCTGTTTTCGATGCCAGTGCCTGATCATCGGTGTTTCTTAGTAAAATGCAGCAGCTATACACTGTGATGTAGTAACTGCACGTTACGAGTAGGATGATTGTAATATTTACTGTTGATTAATTTCATTTCGTCAGATTTTATAGAAGCGGACTGGCGATAATGATATGGAATTTTATGCAATGTTGGTTTTGTGAGACTGTGGTTATAAGGAGAGTAGAGGGAAGTGTATCCATAAAGTAACTATTTCCTAAAACAGATTTAGCCTAGAGTGAGTACGTTTTGGAGGAGTGTTCTCAGTAATTTTGTGAACAAAATTCTCAAAATCTATAAATGCATTTGTTTAAGCTTCGCGGCGAGCTGCTCGTACAACTTTACTAAGGCTTTAATATAAGTCCATTTATAGCTTCGAGTAACGCAGAGTACAGGAACGGTCATTATCGGTAAAAATCTGTAGTGTGCGATAACTTTAATAAAAACCTCTAAAACGAAGTTTTTAAAACCTGTTCAATGGTTCATGCTTAACACAAGGTCACAGAGGGGCACATGGAAGGCTATAACATTCAATAAATTTACGCAAGAACCTCCAATATAAATATTCACAACAATCTGTTCAACACTTATGTCACAACACAACAAAATGTTCAATTTCCGTGAACCATCCCAAAATCCACAAGAATCACGGAAAAATACCTTGGGCATAAAAGGTACAATTAATATTTCTCCATAACTTCTTTCTGAGACAATTTTCGGCCCGACAAATATTTGTAAATACACGCGAGTCACGTTCGGAACGGGCGTAGAAATGCATGTAACCATTCACGTACGTTTTCGTTACGTTTGAATCTCATCGTTGCACCGTGCATTTCCTAAAATCACTTTAACTATTAACCAACAAATGCACCTATATATCTTTCACTTAAAACACTTTAAAACACTTAAAACCACTCCGACATGGTTCGATCTTTTCAGATCATCATCAGGGAGTTTCGTCGTTCCTTGCTAAAGTTATTACATATTCACGATTTAGTTCGTTTTTGTAAACAAGGTGTTGTGGCAGCATATCGTGCCGTGTAGGAATCTGTTGTAGAGAGTGTAGTTGGCTAGGTGTGCGTCGTATACGACACGATATGCTGCCACAATACCTTGTTTACAAAAACGAACTAAATCGTGAATATGTAAAAACTTTAGCAAGGAACGACGAAACTCCCTGATGATGATCTGAAAAGACCGAAACATTTCGGAGTGGTTTTAAGTGTTTTAAATGAAAGTTATATAGGTGCATTTGTTGGTTAATAGTTGAAGTGATTTCGTTACGTTTCTTTACTTTGTATAAAATTATAGTTCACCGAGAGATTTTAATGGATCCATCCTACATTGCATTGAGAAAATGTCTGTCCAAACCTTTAGCCACTGATAACAGGTCCAAAAGTGACGGCGAACACAAGACGTCCACACAAGCGGCGATTAATGCTGCACAAATATAGCCTAGAAATTGTGCGTCGAGCGTTTTCAAAACTGATAAAAATAACTGAAAAGCATTTCAGCCGTGAGCTACAACACAGTCATAAATCACGAAGACACAGAAAAGAAATACTTGTTTATAAACAAATTTGTCAAGTCGTGATTTCAGGCTTCCGCCTCGATGTTGATGAGCTCTGTCCTCTTATGGGATATGATGCAGCGCTGAGTGGTAGTTCTCTACCGAAATTACGAAACATCGGTCCCATCTTCCAGGGTCAAAACGACTTCTTAACCCTTGAAGATGGTAAAAATCAGTTCCGCTACAGGCCTGGAGTGGCCCACAGGCTTCCAGGAAGTTACGGTTCCCAGATTTCATGACAACGGCACAAGGTGGTGGTAAGGTTGTCAGCCTTAGGCACCGGCCGCATTTACCCCCAGGAAATGCTCCTGGTATTCATTTCTGTTAAAGGCTGAGTCGACCCCAGGGCCATAGTGCGATCGGAAGGATTTTATGTCAATGAAAAATCCAATGACACCAGCTGGGATCGAATCAGCGACCTTCCGATTTGTAGCACAGTACCTTAACCACTGTGCTACCGCGGTCCCCCTTTGAAGATGGACCGACAAGTTATCCCGAAACATCAGTATTCAACGCTGCGTTACATCCACGAGGAGCGCAGATCCCCCCCACTCTGTGTAGTGTGTGGCGACGTACTGTGGCAACATTTAAGATGGTCATAAAAGTTTGAGGTAATGAAATGCTCCTTACTTTGCTTTGAACTCGTAGTTTTACTGCAGTGTCCTCTGAGTTAGAACGGACGTATTTATCTCAAAACAGACGACCTAACTCCCGTACTTTCGCTTAGTGATGGCAGTCGTTACCACAAGAGGCGGAAGGGTGTTCGCAAGTTCTGTAACTTGACTTACACATCCGGAACTTAAACTGTTGGAGTTCAGGAGTGGATCTCATCAATTTACGTTTAACATTGGACAAAGACAAATGGGAGTGGCGATTTAATCACTGAAACAGAAGTCGTACGGACGGTGTACTTGCTGTACATATCCCTTCCTTCCGCAGCAACATTTCTATCATTTAGTGCAATTAATTCTGTTGATCTTTCAACAACAATGTTTAATTTTAAAAAGGGCACAACGAAGTGCTCTAGCGAAATAAATAACAATTTGACTAGTACACGTCAGCACAACAATATTTATTGGAGTATATAGGCTAGATGTTTCGACTTGTTAACAGGTCATCATCAGGCCTCCAGCAGAATAAGTCTCAGGTGCTGTTTAGATATTAGGATCCCAATATTTTTACAGCTGTGAACGTACATAAAATCTGATACTGGATAAAATGTGAAACATATAATATCTGGTTAAAACAAGTTAAAACGTGAGTAGGTATTTGACATTCTGGACAGGTTTTATCACCCTTGGAGTGCTCACTGAAATATGGTTGTTACTGTACTTTCATTCGGTGCGGTGAGACGTGTGGTACAGCCTCTCATGGTTGTCCGAGTTGTCCATTGTATTTCAAATTGACGGTCAAGTGTGGCTATTTTATACTCTCTGTATTTCCAGTTGGGTAAGTTGTATGGGTCGGCATTGTGTTAGGATCTGTGATCAGACGTACGTACTAAAGGAGCAAATTAACTGACTATGGAATGTGTCCGTTACATTGGAACTAAGTCTAAGTTATTTATCAAGTGTGGAAATAACTTACTGGTAACAAGCTGGGTGGTTATCCGTCGTGTACCGGATCCGTTGTTTGTTGTAATATGAGATGTGAAACGACCCTTGCTTTATGGCTGTATCCACTGTGTGTAAAAAAATTATGTGGCCGTCCTGGTCCGGTGTTTGTTAGGTCGCGTCAGGCTGGTTCACCCCGGTGAACTGTGCGTGCAGGTGATCGTGTGTTCGTGCTGTGGCTTTCCTTACTGTATATAAGTAAGCTGCCATCTATTGGCGTTATGTCTTATTAAAGCCTCGAATATCGGGTTTTTCTGGAACGTAAGTTTATCATTGATTTGGTTACCGTTCTGTGTCTCCCTGTAGGTATAATACTTCTCGAGAATGTCTACCTGTCCAAATTTTCAAATACCTACTCATGTTTTAACTTGTTTTAACAAGACATTATGTGTTCACATTTTATCCAGTATCAGATTTTATTTACGTTCACATCTGTAAAAATATTGGGATCCCAATATCTAAGCAGCACTTTTGACTTATTCTGCTGGAGGCCTGATGATGACCTGTTAACAGGTCGAAACATGTAGCCTATATACTCCAATAAATATTTGTTGTGTTGACCTGTACAAGTCAATTTGTTATTTACCAAGGTGTAAGCTCTCGGTCTATTCCCGTTAGAAGATTTGAAACCGTTCCTTTCATCTTTTAGCCTCACGTCGCTGGCATCTGGCGGGGATTGAATTTGGATTTCAAATGACGTGAAACGTGTTCATGTATGATAATTTGAAATATATTGGAAGGTATTGGGAATGGAGATAGGCCTGCAGTTATTTACTATGGCGGTCTTTCCTTCTCTAAAAATGCGAACAATGGCAGCTTGCTTCCAGAGGGTAAGAAAAGTACGCTGTGATTGGCTGAGAATAAATGTAAATTTAAGAACAGGTATTAAAACATCCAAACAGCCCTTTATGATGAAAGTAGGAATGCCATCAAGTCCAGCAGATTTTGATGCCCATAGGCGCCTCGTAACCTTGTGAACATCCGCATCAGAGACAGAAGCTGTAGGTAGTGAATCAGATGACCGAAAAGCATTAAAATTCGCGCAAGCGGGGGTCGTTGAAAACACGTAAGGTATGCAGCAGAAGCCTCTACATCTTCACGTGGCTACGTCAGACGGTTTCCATTAATCTCAAATTCAATGAGATATTTGCCGTTTTTTCCTAAAAGAGGACACTTTTTTTTTTCCTAAAATTTATGGGATTTGCCCAGAAGTTATTATCGATACGTTTATGCCAGTTGAGTTGTTCGCACTTTACGTTTGTTTTGGCAAGCCCACGATATGAGGAATACTCGCTATAAAAGTAAATAAAACTACGTTTCTTAAAAATCCTTTAGAAATAATTTTTTTTTCCGATGTAATATTTTAAATTCTCACAAAATTTTACACGAAATTTTAACTGCTTGGGTTACAGCAACAACGAGTCTGCCAACAGCCAACAGAGGTCTCATTGTAGAGAGAATTTCAATCGTGAGTGTAAATTCTGTAAATCCGGTTCACGACGGATAATCATCCAGCTTGTTAACATTAAACTATTTCCACACTTGATAAATAACTTAGACTTAGTTTCAATATAACGGACACATTCCACAGTCAGATAATTTGCTCCTTTAATACCTACGTCTGATCACAGTTCCTAACACAAGGCGGAACCATACAACTTACCCAACTGGAAATACAGAGATTATAAAATAGCCACAAATGACCGTCAGTTTGAAATACATTGGACAACACGGACAACCATGAGAGGCTGTACCACACTAGTCTCACCGCACCGAATGAAAGTACAGTAACAACCATATTCCAGTGAGCACTCCAAGGGTGATAAAACCTGTCCAAAATGTCAAATACCTACTCATGTTTAGACTTGTTTTAACCAGACATTATATGTTTCACATTTTATCCAGTATCAGATTTTATGTACGTTTACAGCTGTAAAAATATTGGGATCCCAATATCTAAACAGCACCTGAGACTTATTCTGCTGGAGGCCTGATGACGGCCTGTTAACAGGTCGAAACATATAGCCTACATACTGCAATAAATATTTGTTGTGTTGAAGCGTATTAGTCAATTTGTAAATTCTGTAGCATAAAAATAGGTGCTCACCGAAAGAGTATTTTCTGAAAGAAATATTAGACAACCCATTCGATTTTCTAATACGTAATTGCACTTCAGTCGAGGAGCTAAATAATTTGTACTCCTCGCCCAATATTGTGCGGGTGATAAAATCGAGAAAAATGAGATGGGCTGGGCATGTGGTGCGTATGGGTGGGGAGAGGGTGGTGTATAGGGTCTTGGTGGGGAAACCGGAAGGAAGGAACCAGTGGGGAGACCTAGGCGTAGATGGGTTGATAATATTAGGATGGATCTCCAGAAGCTGGGATGTGGTATGGACTGGATTGGGCTGGCCCAGGATAGAGACAGGTGACGGATGCTTGTGAGTGCGGTAATGAACCTTCGGGTTCCGTGAAATGCGGGGAATTTCTTGACTACCTGCAAACCAGTTAGCTTCTCAAGATGGACTCTGCGCCATGGAGTAATTAAATAATTGCACTTCACTGATAAACGTAAGATGGGAAGTATCAGGGGACACTAGCAGGTGTACATCATGGATAATAGAAAGACAAGTAAAATTAGGAAACACAAGACCAAAAAAGTTGGCTCTTATGCTGGAATAATTATGCCGAGTTAAGGCGTCGAGGGAAAAATGGCTTCGCCCTTCAATTTGTTGTAGTAGTGAGAAATGGCAGGAGATACCCCAAGTTTCCAGTAGAATAAAGGCATATTGAAGTCTCCTAGAAGGAGTTAACAAAAGTTACGGGTATCTAATACGTGCTGTAGGTAGGCAAAATACGGCTCAAGTGTTCATACAGTTGTGTCAAGCGCAAATAGTGGTTGCCGATAAGTAAATTAAAGCCATCAGAAGAAGGTATTTCAGCACAAACACATTCCTCAGCCCGTTCTGCCGTCTGATACGGTAATTAAGATACCCCGCCACATGTTTTCTCAGTCCTCGCCCTGCCAGCTCTAAAAATTAGGAAAGAAACTGTAGTTGAAGCACAAGCCGTTAAACCAGATTTCAGTCAGGCAGATCACATGGAAGTTGGACGAACTGAATTTGCAAATTTTGACGTTTTGCTGACCGTGCATCTCAGTATATTTATCTCAGTAATAAACCAACTTGATGCACAAAATTTTTGTTTTACAATAAGTTTATTTCATGCCTCTACATGTTCCGAGCACATGTGCTCGAAACATGTAGAGGCATGAAATAAGCTTGTTGTAAAACAAAAATTTTGTGCATCAAGATGGTTAATTACTGAGATAAATAAATGATATTTGCAAGTAATTCGGAGGACTTTGTTCCAAGGCCACGCACATTTTGATAGTAAATGCCAAAGTATGTTTGTGAATTTGAAGTTGGCCAAACTCCATAGTCATGCCCGGGAGATATGGTAATTTATCCGTTGGGTCAAATGCTTCCTCCTTCAGCCCTTACAGTACCGATGGAAAATACTGTTTCTGAAGCACATTTACTAGTATATGGTGAAACAGGCGGTTGGCAATCAGAAGGTCTGTCGGGACATTCAAAGGCGAATACTTGCTGAGGCCTAAGCCTAGCATAAAACGGTGCAATTAAACAGCCATTTGGCCAAGCTTTATTCTCGTTTACGCGTGAAAAATCGTCCTCGGTGACACACATTAGAAGATGAGTAGGAGACGAATTCTGATTTTAACTCGGTGTAGCTAGGGAAGTTAGTTTCAAGTGTCCATGCAGGAAATTTTCAATACCTGAGACCAAGACATCAAGATCAAGATGCGATATGGGAAAATTTCTGAGATAACACAGGGAGGCTGGTGGAGTTCCGGACTCCGACCATAATCGGCCTGCTGATATGCATCCCTGAATTGGGAATATTGCAGAAGTTACCGGGTTTATTCCTCGTCTTCTTGACAACCGTGGTGAAGTCGTCGGCACGGATCCCAGCCTGATACGTATAACAGATTATCGGCAGATGACATATGCATTCCTCCTGGGTTAGTAGAATTGGCTGGGTGCGAGATAGAAGTTGTTGGGCCAGCAGTTGGTACACCGCGTAGGATCTGTGTTCATTGGCTTTAGCAGCAGGTGGCGGGGCTTTATGTCACCTTGCACCCGGAGTAGCGGACACTCTGCAACGGCACTCAGTAGCACAGATGTCCTTCCGTAGTATCCAAATTTCATCTGACAATTTTATGACAATGTAGAACAAATTTTCTGCAAATTTATTGGTGCACTAGTCGTTGGTAAGGATGGATTCCAAATGAGCATGTAGTTCCACATCAAGGTTATTGCGAACGAAAATGTCACTATTATAATGAGCCTTCGGTGTAGAACGACGAGGTATGTCGTCTCTTCTCCCAGCACCTGGTTTCTTCCTGTAAGAGTCGCACTGATAGGTGGACTCACAATTCGCAGATTATGTGGAGTACTCATTGTCACTCACCCTTAAGCAGGTCTGGTGAAATCTTGAAGAATATGATCCACTATAACGCAAAAGCACTGCTTTTTTGTACACGCCACAAAAATTCTTGCTCGCCGTCATTTCGTCGGCAGAGCAAGAGAGGCGACCGGCTTAGCAGACCAGCACTCACCGATACATCAATACCAGCACACGCGGCACGGGAGAAATTAGCAGACAAGTCCGCACTGTCCACTGCTGGAGCGATAACACTCCTACTATTACTACTACTACTACTACTACTACTACTACTAATAATAATAATAATAATAATAATAATACAATGTGAATAAAAATCCAACAGATGCAACAGTATGCAGATATTTATTTACTGCAAAGCTAGGCTACATGTTTCGGGTGTCACAGCAACCATCATCAGGTGTATAAAAACTGTACCCGCACCCTCCGGTACAGGTCATACTACTTGTACCGGTGGCTGCGGGTACAGTTCCTGATGATGGGTGCTGTGACACCCGAAACATGTAGAGTAGCTTTGCAGTAAATAAATATCTGCATACTTTTGCATCGGTTGGATTTTTATTCACATTGAATTACAATCCACGGAACCACGAGCTTAAAATCACTGAAGGTCTTAAACGTGTGCAGCTGTGTTTGGAGCTCTGCCTCTGTATCGCTTATCGGCTTCAAATCGTTCGGGTACTGTACGTGTGATGGTTTTGTCTTTATTATATGTTCTTCATATCCTGTGTTAAACTTCTTCAACTCTTCTGGGAGAGGGATTAAACTAATGCAAATTAAGAGCGGTGATGACGATTTTCGTTAAAATACAATACATTGTATTCCGGTATGTTTAATTCTACTAACTTCTCTCTCCATATAGCCGCATGTTACTTTGCCAGTAACTCATGTTTTTCGTAATGAAGAATATTGTTTTATTATGAATCCCAGTCAACTTAACGGATTTGATTATCCAAGTGTGAGGAACACCATAGAAAGTTTTCTGATCATTTATCCACGCCATGTATAAATTTTTCTTCCTCTTCTTACCTTCTTGTAAAACCCGCTTTTGATATTAACCGATCTTCGGACGTCGACAGTAAATTTTTTTTTCTGTTTTCTCATTATTTATGTAATGGGTTTTTATTTTATAAGCACCCAAGTCACAGAGCTATACTTCTTTCATCGTTCAGGGTTTTCTTTGTTTGGAATAAGTACTGTTACTCCTGTCGTCAGCCAATCCTGTATTTTATCTTCTTCCTCAAATTATTAAAAAATGCTACTAAATATTTGTGTGTCACTGTCAGTTTCTTAAGCCGGAAATTCGATACTTATTCTCATCTAGGAGCTTCCAAACTCAGCTATTATTTCAGTGCCATTGTCACTCTCTTCAAGTCATGAATTCCATGCCATACAAAGATTTATTTTTTTTTGGAATTGGTCTTGATCCAGTAGGCATCTTCATTATGTTTGATCTTTTTCCCACATATTTCTTTCAAAACTTCTCTTTTTGTCCTGTGGTTGGTGTATTTTTCGCATAAGTATTTTAAGCCTGAGAAGACTTAGAATTTATTGAAATCTCTTCTAATCACTGTATTTTGACAAGATTGGTTTTGTTTTTTCACCTACAAAATCATTGCTTCTTCACTGGTAGCTTTCTTCTAAGATTTTCCGTCCATTCACCCACATTTTCCTTCGTTGCTGTGTTATTATCCCTGGGAAATCTCATTCTTTTCATACTATTTGCCTTCACTCCCCTCTTTTTATTTGTGACAAAACTGATAGGTCTTTCCTGATACCATTTATACTCTCCTCTATTCGTCTACCCCATAGGAAGCGCTTTTTGACTTCGCGTTTCTGATTTATAGCTTTCCGTTCCATTTATTTCTTCTGTAATAACCGATGTTGCCCTTTAAATGAAGTGATTTTTCTTCGTAAGATTCAAGTGTTTAACTTGTAGCATTTCTGTCATTAATTTATTAGCAGGTTATATAATTTCCTTTAGTGTAATTATATTGTGGAGTTTCTGTAATCTTGGCCTTTTGTGAAATATTATTTGTTTCAATTGACAATACATGCTTCCAATTTTTTCTTTCAATTTAATAATGTCATTCCTTGGTTGGTGATTCCCCATTTCTACTTCTATTGTTGTTTCTTAATTCTCTTTCTGCTCACCAGGGCTCACAGTACACAACACTTTTAGCTTTCCATCATCACTGTCTATTACGTTATTTCTCCGAATTTCTTGCAATTCCTTTTTTACTTCTCCTATGTATTCTCCGTAATCTTTTTGATTTTTATAATACAACTTCTTTTGGTTTATGAAGGTCTTCTTAGAATGGGGACATTTGGCGGTCTCTTGTGAATGCGGTAATGAACATTCGGTTTCCCTAACTTGCGGGTAATTTCTTTGCTAGGTGAGAACCTCCTACATTCTCAAGAAGGACTCTGCTCCATGGAATCAGCTAGTTAGTTGATTAGTTTCTGAGGATCGATGTTCGCTCTGAACTCTGGATTTCTTTTTCTACATACTTCCTTATTTCTTCCTTTTTCCGATACATTCTTTTTCTTACGTTTTCATGTTTGGGTATACCTTGGGCTTGGTGGCTTTGTGCATGAGTGGGTGGTTCGGTTTGAGTTGCCTCCTTGCAGTAAACGTCTTCAGCTCTAGGAGTACTCGTTTCGTCTTTACTCCTGATTTTTCCATTGTTGCTCTCCAGTGACAGCTGCTGTTCATTTATTATTTTTAATAATAATAATAATAATAATAATAATATATTTACTGCAATTGGGTTGTTACCCGGTGGCAGTTGTTATTTCACATGTAAACAAAACATGAAATTGGTTACTACTAAATTTAAGTCGGGAGGGCTACATGAGGAGCATGTAGTGGCAACTTGGAATCTTGGAAACCATCTCAGCATTTGTTTTTAGGCACAGGGAAACCAAAAAAAAACCTGTGTCGAGGTGGCCGGTCGCAGGACCTTCCGAATACTGACTTCTAGCCAGCAGTCCGGCATCTAAAGTTAAAAAAAATACACACACAGTACAACAAGCACACATAAGATAACAACACACACAAGACAACTACAACAATACACACGGTCAACCAGCAGCAATTACACAAAAGACAACTTAAAACTAGCAACAAAACACATGATACAAATTAGAATTTTGCAACATGTACAAATGGCGTCGATTATTTTTCTCTTCTAACGCTGTCCCACGAGCTGCTAGGGATTGTAGAGTCCTCTGTAGCAGAACTCCGCGTGCGTTCTGATACTGTGTCCGCCAGGTGCCCAGAGGTCACCGTTCATGGCTTCTAACCTTCCACCTCAGATGGATTTCGAGTCCTTCGGCACGATTAATTACACCATAGACTCAAGAGATTATTTTTCGAGGTTTACTACTCTAGAACAACCTTGTTCCATTGAAACGGGCTCAGCACTTGCCTGATTCTAATTATTGACTAAGCACGTACTATTTTGTGTGCAGGGAAGTAAATGGCTTGTGCCTCCAGTTGCACTGTAGCACAGCTGGCTTGGTGAGGAACAGTACACAGACTATCCCCTAATAAGGTGATAATTCTCCCACAATCCTTGAACCATTATTATTATTGTTATCGAATTTGTCACTTCTCAGCTTTGGCTGGGAAATATTCACCTATCCTGGGATGTAGTAATCAACAGGATTAGGCTCGGTGTTCTTATTTGTAGTTTAAAAAGTTTCTTAAAATTGAACATGTGCCAAGAATTACAGATTTTTGCAGTTGTGT
>Ga0123357_10007044_pt1 | contig 13839 bp, 9 predicted proteins | sample TergutEmb28metaG_FD_89873 | JGI IMG/M metagenome (GOLD analysis project Ga0123357, IMG submission 89873) | Embiratermes neotenicus P4 segment gut microbial communities from Petit-Saut dam, French Guiana - Emb289 P4 | ecosystem: Host-associated > Arthropoda: Insects > Digestive system > Gut ... | reverse complement strand
ACCCCCTCTCCTCACCCATACACGCCACATGCCCAGTCCATCTCATTCTTCTCGATTTTATCACCCGCACAATATTGGGTGAGAAGTAGAGATCATTTAGCTCCTCGTTATGCAATCTCCTCCATTCCCCCGTTCCCTCATCCCTCCTAGGTCCAAATATTCTCCTCAACACCTTATTCTCAAACACCCTCAGCTTCCTTTCCTCCCTCAATGTCCGCGACCAAGTTTCACACCCATACAAAAAAACTGGCAAAATTATAGTTCTATATACTTTAATCTTTAAAACCAGTCCCCCCACACCAACACAAACAACCAATCATGAAGATCCATTTTCACGTTACCTGCCCATCTCCATCTCAGTTTGCCATTTAACTGCTTTCCACCATATAGGCTCCTCAAATTTCTCCGCAGCTTTTTGTATCTTCCAAACGAGGGAAGTATGGAGCCCAAGACACTTCCTTGATTTCCAACCTGAAAAGTCCTACGGATGACTGGGATAGCTCTGTCAGTACAGTGGCTTGGTTATGGGAGGGAATGGGGAGCCGGAATTCGATTCTCGACAGGGACAGAGATTTTTCTTTCCACCGCAGCATCCATACCGTCCTCGGTCTCTGCCTTCTAACAGAAACCCGATTTTCTCCCCCCAGGTTTAGAACGGCCGTGGTATGTACGAAGCTGATCACTCGCTTGTATCTTGTCCCCAGGTTAAGAACGCGCGAAGCCGTACCTCCAATACTGCATACGTCTTAATTACGTGATGCTTAATTAGGCAAAGGGACAATTCCACTTCAATAGAAATGAAAACCTACGTGTAATGAGAAGAAGCACTTTGTACTCCATCCGTGATCCCCTCCCAGTATAGGTGGGGCACAACGCAGCCTCTAGATGACACTGTACAGGGTTGTCGAAAGGGAGAACACGACGCTGAACGTAGCTGCTTACCGAACATTGATCAACTGCAAAATGTTGGAAAGGGAGCCCAAAAACACAGTGGTTATAAAGAAGGTGAAAATTAATTTTGGAAGTTCCATACTTAACAGAGTATGAATATGGAGAACTTTCGAAAATAAGAAACTTTAAAAAGGAAAATAAAGGAACGAAGGGTAAATAAAAGGAAGAAAGGCAAGGCAAATAAACCTGTAACATACCGTTATGATCACAAAGTCGTGGAAGCCATGATAATTTCGGAGGTCGTTAGTGCATAAAACATACGTTTCCCATCAATAACACCCAGATAACAAAAAAGGACTTGCTTTTGCGTAAGAGCTAATGACATCATCAATCCTACTATCTATAATACACACTGCTCAAGAAAGGCGACCTATTCTTGCTGTAACTCATTATAGCAGCCTCTTTTTCATACAATTCAGATATGTGTTGGTCTTACTGCATTCTGTGGTGATGTACAGAACGTGTATTGTTCAATATTACTAATATTGGACAATACCAATGGAAACGTTACGTAAGTGCCTGTATGGGGTTCTGTCGTCGAAATTTTCGCAGACAAAATGACATGTACTTCATAGTCAAGGTAATGTTTTCTATAACGCCTAAGTTTCGTTTTAGGTAGGCATAACTAAACGAACGGGACTCTCTAAATGTCAGCGGCAATGGCGTAAGGAGTGATCCAGAATTGTTACTCAATACGTAAATTTCCTAACTTGTTATTTATAAGATTATTGCCATCCATAAATAAGCCAACAACCAATGAGCTACAATTATAAAAGTCTGCCAAATAAAAGACACAACTTCTCTCTGAATCAAACTAAAACGCAAGGGTCCTCCCAAGGAAATTTGTTTTATTCTTTAATAATAATCAGTTCGAACCAACACTGAAGTAAATTCGTTTGGCTCACTTTATACTCTGTCGATGAAGTTGCATTAACATGAAACGTGAAAACCACTGTAAAAGTAAGGCCGATTCTAAATTTCGCGCATTCTGAAATAGACATAAAATTAAACGCAAAATTAGTTCTGTGTTTAATTATGCTTAGTGCAATGAAGATTCTTATGTATATTAATTACGGCACTAGATAGGAATGAGTGACCAGTTTCACGCATCCAGCAACTTTGCTACAGAGGGCAGAGAATCCGGTACCCACTAGGAAAGAGGGTGGATGTGTTCCAGAGACGGTACGGCTGCGGTGACGCAGATAAAACCTCTGTTCATCTGATGGGAATCGTTTGTTCCACCCCTAAGAAGTCACTACTGTCTTGGCCATCCACACTCACTTCCTAACACAAAGCCGGATATCCAGCAAGTCACCAACACCGCATGTTTTCCCTATCGACCCCAGCTTATCCCACGCCTAGCAAGTCACTATACTGTCTTAGCCTTCCACACTCAACTTTGTGTCCCACTAGACCCGCAGTCATGCGGCCAACATGCATTCATTTGATACAAGGAAAGAAACGAATGCGCATGACAACAAACTGTACATCCTTCATATTGCCCAGCTGCAAAATTGTCCCAGACCAGTGCCCTCATAAAAATTCAGAACTTCCACAGAAGTGAGCAGTACTCAGGGCATGATTAGGACAAAATTTCGTCCGGGAAGATGGAATATCAACAAGACAGGGGATGTAGACGTTTCTTTTGAAAATTCAATCAATAAATTTCTGTAATTAAAATTAAAACCGGAACTTGAACCCTAAATTCAGTGGATTAAAATATTCTTTCTTTCGTATGTCTTGACACGTAGTACAATAACACTGGCTGTTTATGTGTTTCTGGTGTCGTCACACATCTTGGGCACCGTAGTTGACTCTCTGTTAGTACTGTGTTTCGCGTGCTTGTAATTTGTCTTGGATACCATGACTTCACATTCTCCGACATACCGTGTTGGCAACCCTGAACTCAAGAAGAAATAACGACACAAATATGGACCAGAATGTTACAGTCTATATTACGTTAATATCAACTGCCGTGAAAGTAGAGGGCAAGTTACCTGTCGTGGCTCTGACATTTACATATTTATCGCAACATGAACCGCTGCTCTGCGCAATGTCGAAGTAAAAAATCTAGATCCTTCACTAATTCACACCTAATGTCGAACATAGATCACCATTTGAGTCAGGACTCAATTGTCACACACTCTTACAAACCGATGTCTTGAATTACATTTTGTTGCATAGATTCGACAAAGTATTAATTACTCACGTTTTAAAAGAACAGACCTCTCACCCTGGATATTAGAGGCTTAATAATGAAAGGAACCAAACTCTAAGTATTTCACGGAGAACAGAATAGAATACAGACGGACGGGCACCGAGAGACGCCATGCACTTTGACAGTGATCGATCTTTTGTGCACCCATTTAGCTCATTCATTCAGCAGTCCCTTGAAGAAAGTGCAGTACCTAGCTGACATAGATGCCTTTAGAGTCACCTGGTTTCATAAAATGATGACACAGATGTCTGAATCTTGATGAGGCCAAGGCCTCACAGTCACAAAGAATGTGTAAGGTCGTTGCAGGTGCCTGCTTGCATCTGCCACACTTGAGACTGTTCACCAGCCCCGGTTTAAATAGGTGTCCTTGTAAACGACAGCCTTCCGTTAGCAGTCCCGTCAATATTTTTAATTATTCTAGTGATTTCTCTCATATTGAACAATTCTCCAGCTTTGTTTGCAGAGGGTATTTAAGAAAGCCCTTAGCTTGCCTTTGCACACGTACGTATGTATTGCCAGTGTTCCCCATTCTGCCTACTTTTCCAGGCCCTGATCACACATCTGGAAACGTCTGCAGATACGAAAAGCATTTCACCTAAATAAAAGTGGGATAAACTGTCAGCAATTTAAGAAGAATATACTACACGCAAACTAGATTTTCTTCGTTGTAGAGCCTGTTTGATGGGATAGAACAAAATCAGGGTTAGCCAGTGTAAAATTACACATTTTTTACAAACTTATATTAGGTGTATGAAACAAACCCCAGCCTCCTATGACGGTCCAGTAATATTATGGATTCTTCGCAGGCAAAGGGTCTTCCTACTACGATCTTACGGCAATAGTAACTGTTCACATTGTAAGCTAACTGAAGTGTAGCCTACTTGAACTGCTAGTGAACAACGACGGATAGGCCTACATAGGCAGCTGAACTAGAGATCTCTGCTCAACAAGACTTGGCTTAAAAAAGGAATTAGAAAAGCCTACGAAGTTGTCATCCTCAAAGTTACGACGGTGCATAATATTTGACATTTCCTTAGGTCGATTCGCTCCCCACTCCCACTGCGCTTTAGAGAGCCCTCTCGCGAAAGAAATGGGACCTGTTGCTACGTATGTCCAGGATGTTAAATCAAGTGCAATTTTTATTTTAAAAAATACGCGAAATCCGAAAATGGTGCACTTCAGAGCGATTATAATTCGATTCCTAAGATGTTATTGTTATAAGTTCGCGCTTCAAATGTCGTTAATTTAAAAGGCCCTGTTAAAATTCAGGCATGGAAAAATTATATATTTCTGTTCGGTTATCGGTTTACGGTTCGGTTATTTTCACAGCCCTGACTTTAAGTAAATTAGATGCCGTTGCCTATTCGTGACTGTGAATTAGGCACATTAAATTCGAAAACCAAAGATTTCATTTTAACTTATCAGTACAGTTTCAATTGAATTTTGTTCACAGCAGATATAAAAAAGGTCTTTCGCTAAGATTTGGGTTTCTTTAGTTAATTCCTAGGGTCATTATATTCGTAATTGCTACTGAGGAAACAATATCAAATATGTTTTTATCGCTGCACCGTGCATTCTGTAGTTTATTTAATTACACACACCAACACATGCACATATATATATATATAATTTAAGAAGTCTAAAATTTGCATTAAAACATTTAAAACGCTCCTACATGTTTCGATCACACGATCATCCTCAGGGAGCATACATTGTCCCTTGCTAAAGTTACAATTTAAAACATTCACTGAATTACTTCTTTATGTTAACTTCAGTGTTGTGGCAGCATGCTGCATGATCGTGTGATCGAAACATGTAGGAGCGTTTTAAATGTTTAATGCAAATTTTAGGCTTCTTAAATAATATATATATATATACGTGTGTGTGTGTGTGCATGTGTTGGTGTGTGTAATTAAATCAAATATGTTGTTCACATTGCCATGACTCGGTCGCTTGAACTCCGTTTACAAAATGCCACGTGGAGGTCAGATAGGAATTAAGATAGGGGAAAAATTCATACTCAGCGACCTACTGCTGGAAGTTTAATGTTACAGATGGACAAAAACGCAAAGACGGATATACGCATAATTTTGTCTGTGCAGAAAGATTTGGATCTAGGAGCAGATTAAAGCATAATATTAAAATGAATCTTTAAAAAGTCGGCTGGGTTTGAACTGGATTGATCTGGCTCAGGACAGCGACAATCGGAGGGCTGTTCTGAACATGATAATTAAACTTCGGATTCCATACAATGCGAGGAAATTCTTGCCTAGCTAAGTAAATTAGCTTCTGAAGGAAGTCTCAGTTCCAAGGAATCAATTCGTCAGTCAGTCAGTCAGTCAGTCAGCTAGCCAGTCATTCAGTCGGCACGTGCGGGAATAGACGAATAATTAATGCAACTGGCTTAGAGATGGAATTCGGAAGTCTGATTCTCCGCAGGCGCTAGACTTCTCTCCCCTCTCCCACTTTCACACCAGCTGTAGGGCCCACAGCCCGGGGCACACAGCGACGGGCGTTAGAGTGTGAGTACTTATCACCACCGAGTTCCGAGCTAAAAATCTGTCATTATGGCTTGGTGTTAAGGTACAGACGCAGTTTTACTTATCATTATAGTCCTCATGTATCACCGTAAGTACAGAGTCTTGGGCCATTCCCTTGAGCTGCAGATTTGTCTGTCTGAGGACTACAGAACATTTTCAGAGTTTCTGTGATTTAAAAAAATCTTTTACAAACATACATAACTCACATATACCGTATGGTTCCAAAATTTCCATGGGAGAATTTTTTTTTGTATTTAACAATGTCGATGATTGTGGCAGAAACCGGTCTTGTCTGACATCCACAATCAAACATTTTTTGACAGAAGCGACAAAACTAAGACACAGAAAGTTCAGTAGGAAAATACTTTGGTGCTCGAATGACCTTAAAATAAACAGTGGCTGCAGGAAAGCTGCAACAGAAGTTACAATTAAGAGACGCATAACTTGGTCTCTGATTATTACGTTAAGAACAATAAAGGCAGCAAGAGGAAAGTTAACTGAACCCGTCCTTCAACGCTGTAATGTTCTACCTAGCCAGACAGTGTGGTTTGCAGTAGCAGAATTTACTACAAAGTGGTCTCTTAGGAACCGAGAACAGAGGCACGACGAAAAGCTTTGTTTGTGCTGATTGATGTCATTGTTTTTGATCTCTCTGACTCTCTCTTTCATTACGTTTCTCTCACATAAACATAAGAGAAGTTTCATTGACAAAGGATGTCAGCGAGGAATATTACAAAACCCCCCAAAAAAGAAAAGCGGAATGGCAAAGGGAAGAGGATGGGGCTTACGAGGGGAGGAGACGGGGCTCAGGCGGTTGCGCGAACACACACACACACACACACACACACATACACACACACACACACACACAAATACACATTCTGTTACAGAGAGAAAGACATGACCTCCTGAAAGCATTTTGATAATTCTACTAATGTACCACCACTACAACTTCTGCAGCAGAGGTTCCATGTCATAATCCATCGTCGTTACAACCCTCTTCTGAAAGCACTACCAATTCTGTTACCGCGTTCTCCTTACCTCTTTGTTTTTATACTTCAACCAACTTTCCCTTTCGAATCATGTGCCGTTTCTACTGATTCAACAATCGAAATGAAGTCTGCTATGACCGACTGCAGGAAATATAGCACGACTCTAACCCAGTGGCATAATGTCCATACTAAATTTCGTAAAAAATCTACCAAATCATAAGAATTTTATATGCCCTTCAAGTTTCGTCGAAAGAGGTAAGCAGGCAGCATGGTGATCTCGTAGTCTTGCTTGCTGCTTTCAGGAAGGGAAGTAGGCTAACAGGCAGACTTACAAACAGTGGACTTACTAGTAGAAATACAACCTCCTCAAACGACAGACTGATGAACAAATTTAAGAATTTCATCCTAACGGGATGACTCCCTGTCCATTTTCCAGTAGCGTCGAGGTGATGAACACATACACATCACAGTTAACTTTTATTGGCCTATTGTGTGTCCGAACACATTTTAAATTACAAAGAGTTTTTTTTTAAAAAACACGGTTTACTCAAATATCTCTGTTTATTCATAATTGCAGTTAAGGAAATTCTTTATGCCTGTTCCGGAAAAAAAAATGTTTCAACTAATCGACACTCCCTTCACATTTACTTTCTTACAATGTATCATGATTCACAGAATGGGAAAACTGCAGGAACCAAACTATTTCCGCTCCTTCATGGCCTACTATACCTACAATGCAGCTAAACAAACCGTAATGAGAGATTAATTCGTTTCGTACTTTCCCTGACAGCAGAACTCGTATTTTCCCAGATCAGACAGAAATGATCAAGTGTATAGGAACAAATATTAAATACTACGCCTGTGTGTTTGCATTTTAACCTTCACTACTGACATGAAAGTCACATATGTGTAGCACCATATCATGCTGGATCGGCAAATATGGCTTATGCCCTCCGGCTTTGACGCATTTCTTGCAGCTGTCTCGTAAACTGTAAACTGTCAGAAAATAATTCCACATAAAACTTGTTTTTGTTTTACCTACAAATATTTTCACCTAAAGAACACTACAGCGAGACACTATCACAAGCGTACGTAGATCTTCATGTAAAGTACGTGGTACTTTTTTAAGATTTTATCAAAAATTGAATTTAGTCAACATATTTGGGTAAAAATAGCAAAAATGAGAGTTTACGAAAATGTCCCATTTTATTTATTTGTTAATATTATCTGCCTTGGCACAAAACTTTGAAGATAACTGTTACAAAATGTACATAATTAGAGAATATGATATAAATTTATTTCACGTATTTTAATTTGCAACACGTCTGAAGACCCACACTAAAAGAGTATCTAAACAGACGAACAGTACATACATATAAACCTAATCTTTAAATGACTTATCTGCCCCAGAAGTACTTTAATTAATACGAAATACTGAGAATTCTTGCACAAATCTGCGTCAGATTTGGTATTATGAATCGGCATTTAAAGCTGTCACGTACATTTTATTTGGGTCTACAATTAGCCATCAAAATACCTAGCTAGCATGAAGTTCAAATCGAACTGTATCGATTTTATGCAAGACGAATAACCATAAAAATATATACGTACAGTCTTCACTGAGACGTTCAACTTTTATCTGAAATATTCTTCGCTATGGCGAACATACAGCAGAGGACAAACGACAAAAAATCCCTGGCTCTCTTCAATGGAACTTGCAGTGCAGTTAGCTCTGAAACAATGTAGTATGATAATCGGTAGTAGGGAGACTGGTCTAGAGGCTGGCTGCTGAGGAATATCAGTACGTCTTCATGTTCTGTGAGCAGAATGCTGAAGAAAATCGTAATATACAGACAAATAACAAATCCCTTCAAATGAGACAAAGTTCAAGCACATCTGAACGACACTTAACAAATCATAACTGCATGAACGAAGAAATCAAGAGCAGTTTAAACTCGGAAGGTACAGAATCTTGTTCCTTCCCGTTTGATACTACCGGCATGAAAATGCAGAGAATTATAATGTTTCTTGTTGTTATTATTAAATGTAAACCTTGGCCTCTACTTAACAGGAAGAACACAGGCTGGGGTGTTCGGGAACAGAGTGCCGAGGAAGGCGTATGAGCCTAAGAGGGAGAAAGTAAAAAGAGACTGGAGAAAACTGGATGAAGAGGAGCTGCATATTTTGCACTCCTCCTCAGGTGATCAAATGAAAGTGGGAGGGGAATGTGACACACGCGGAGGAGAAGGGAAATGCTACTACTACTACTCCATGGCTCAACAGTCCTTGTAGGACCTTGGCCTCCTTCACGACCATCTTCCAGTCATCTCTTCTGCGCGCATGTATCCTCCAGTTTGTGACACCCATCCTCCTCAGGTCCTCCCTCACGTCGTCCATCCACCTTAACCTTGGTCTTCCTACATTCCTACTTCCTTCTGGCATGTTCTCATATAAAGAAGGGAAATGCATTCAGTATATTAGTGAGAAACATGAAGGGAAGAGACCACGTGAAAGACCTAAACACAGACACACCTACTATACGATGCGGTAAGATAAGTTATATATAAATGTATATATATATACATATATATATAATAAACGTAATATATATGTGTATAACTTTTATTGTATGCGGAAATTTAAGGTCAATAAGCTTGCCGTGCTTTTGGATTAGTTTTTAAATTGAACGTCCTGTATAATCTAAGGTTACTAGACGGAACACTGGTCGAGTGATATTTTTATTGGCTGCCACTGTAAACATATCACAACTTACAAACCACTAATAGCAACAGGAGTTTACTATTAAACAAGACGTGATGTATTTATAATGTTCTGTATTAGCTACGTATATTTTGCATAATAATAATAATAATAATAATAATAATAATCAAGTACGTGTTAATTTTCATACTATCCATTTGTTAGTAATGACTTTTTTTCGTAAGGTTTATCTCGTAACCTAACTTCAACGTGCAGACACTAAAAAGGAGAAGAATAAAAGTTCTGAAAACTGTTGTATAGTGATGTCATTCGGGTTGCTTAGGCCTCTATAATCATGGTCAGCAGCAGCGTACAAAAGTGACCAGCACAGAAGTCCAGGAACTGTTGTACGCAACTACATAAAGCATTCCGGAATTTCAAACAATCATCTCAAGCTTTGTAGTTGTTTGCTCTACCATATTAAAAATCGCCTTAAAAAGTTGCCGAAAAATAAAATGAGTTTTGATAACCCACCTGGAAAGCAACAAAAAAAAGGACTTACACCAATAAAAAGTCCAAAATATTAACGTTGATGTTTTTAATTAATCCTTCTCCGCACATACGTAATTAGTAAAATGGCTGTCAGGTACTACACACAGCAGAATTACACAAAAAGTTGAATCTGCAGTGGAATATAAAAGGCAAGGCTAAATTCCAAAAGTTATGAAATAGAAACAAACTAAACAAAGCCCTGAAAAAAAGCAACCAAAGGGCTTCCTTTCAACGAACAAACATCATAATTAACTAATTATTTTACAATTTATTTGAAGAAAAAGGATATACGAGTAATGATTTCGTTTCTCTACAAACTTGTGTAGTGTTTACTTCCTTTTTTCATCCATTCTAACAACCTGTTTGCCTGAGTAACACGAACCTTTGTTATTTGCCCTGCATATGTAATTTAATGCATTTAGAACATCAGATCACCACCACACGTCTGAACTTTCGAACGAAATAGAAAGAACGATATAGAGAAGCTAGTTCCAGAATCATTAAGTTTATTATAAATAGCATAGAAATTTCCGTCAACACAACTTTAATGAATTCTATTAATGTAGTTCCAAAATGTTTGTTGCCTTGCCTGCGTATAAGCTACCGTAGCATGCAAATCATCGAGATTAGAATTATAACTACAATAAATAGCAGTATGTGCCAGAAATTTAATTTTAATTTGATGACAGAACTGATTCTTCCTTTAGAGTGTACCTGTTTTAGTGCAGATGAGAACAACTGAAATGAAAAAGCAATACGGCCCATGAAATGACAATTTGTCATAACGTACACAATTCGTCAAATCGAAATTGCCGCGTTACTAGACAGCTTGGTTGCAAACACACCTTCTGTCAAAATGGCGTGTCCACAAAAATATTGCTTGTCTTCATATTTTTGTAAAAACATAACTTGCTTGAAGTGTTGGTCTGTTGAGGATCGGTCAAGCTTTTCCTGTCTCATTGTGTGCCGGTGGATTACAATAAATTGCTGTTTCGTAAGCGATATTCTAAATACCCTGTTATTCACGAAGTGAAGATTCTAAGAACATCAGCGCACTGACTGATGTTTACAAAATTAATTTTGATAAAACTTTAAGCAACAATATTCGTAGGGATTTTGTTCGACATAAATTATGACCATTTTCGAACACGTATCTCACATCGATACGATTTAACACTACAAAGTAAAAATACACACTTCAAGTAACATATACCGTACCCCAGGCAGACGAACTGATGTACAGTACTTATAGCCAGTTTTGTGTACAGTTTCTGACAGAGATAAAAAATCTACTGTAGAAGAAAGAAGACAAATTTCCAACAAACAAAGGAAACTACATATGGAAATGAAATGTATTTACAAGAAATTTAAAATAAAAATATTTAGTTTACACAGTTATATACTGAAGATGTGAGGCAGCAGGTTTCTCCGAAACCCCGGTAGGAGAACCACGCAGTGTCATAACCCAGCAGTTGCAATTTGACTTTGCACCACCGTCAAAACGTCAAACTTCATAAAATAAATATCTTCATGTTTTCGAATGACAACCAGGAAATATTTAAGTGAAATCCACATGACACAGCGGTGTGAAAATGGGGCAGAGGAAACATGAAGTGAAGACCACGTCTGTGTCTGTAAGCAGAACTCACACAAGGTCAATTACATGTCCTCAGATATATTTTGCTTTTTATTCTACCCGCAGTATCATAACATCTCCCACATTTCACACGTCTTCTGCGTGTGCGCGTGCGCGCACTTGCTGACCGTCACTTTTGTGTGTGTTCAAAAAATTCTCAAGACCTCCAGGCAAGCTGTCAGTCCATTGCACTTAGTGAAGGCGATATAATTACTATCATAAAAGCAGTGATGACGGGTTCACTCTCTTTCACACCCTCTATTTCCTTTATCCTACGGTTCGTCCTTTGTGCAGGTAAAGGAGGACTGAGGGCAGCGTTATGTCATATATATATATATATATATGTGTGTGTGTGTGTGTGTGTGTGTGCTACTACGGTGGTAGCTTCTGCAGATGAAAACTGCTTCTAAATACAAAAGAACAGAGAAGGAACGGGTCAAATTGTCTCATTGACTTTATGGACGATTTCTCCTAACTCGCGGGCATTTAATGTAATGTATATGGCCCTTTCTCGCAGACAAGTCTTCCTTTGAATAGCCTCACACCTTTCCGCTTATCTTTTGTGGACAGCTTTTCAATGTACTTAATGTCCTCTGTTCATCATCGAACACGTCTCACAAATTCTGCACTTTAGAAGCACAGCCATTTACCCCTAAGGCTTACGTTTTATAATAAGGAAGTCTTCACAAAATTTATTTTGCATTTCTTTATTTATACAGAACTTTACGCGCAGTCCACTACACTGAGAACAACAAAATAGGAAGAAATGGCGGGAAAGATAAAAAAACGGCTTAAGAGAAGAAGCCAGTCACTTCCACAAATGTACCGTAGTTACTGATGTGACTAATACGGACTTGAGAGAAGGAATCGTTCAAGTAAGGGTAGCTTTTAAATAATATACACGAATCTTAATTCATTGTTCTTGCAGTAAAGTCAATCAATCCCATTACATGCCCGAGGTGTCCAGAGGGTTCCAGGAAGTTAAGGTTCTCAGATTACGTGACAATGGCCCAGGATGGTGGTAAGTTTGTCAGCCTTACGCACTGGCCGCTTTTTACCCCCCAGGAAATCCTCCTGGTACTCATTTCTGTTAGAGGTTGAGTCGATCCCAAGACCATAGTGCGATCGGAAGGATTATGTCAATGAAAAATTCCAACGACACCATCTGGAATCGAACCAGCGACCTTCCGATTTGTAGCACAGCACCTTAACCATTGTGCTACCGCGGTCTCTTGCAATAAGACGGATATTAATTAACGCAACAAATCGGCCAGCTAAATACTAAATAAAAATACTGCTCTTCCGCGTTTACCAGGTAATAAGCATTTCTGAGACTTCAAGAAGGATATTTACAACACCAGATTTAACAAGCTTTAAATTGTACAGGCTTTCATTATGTGATGATTCGTCAACCCGACGCAAGAGCTGAACTATTCTCGGTCTGCTTGCAGTGTCATAATTTGAAAACTCCGCAAACCGTATGAGACTTAATTTAGTAGGAAGGTCGGCTACAAAATTAGTGTGCATAGAATATAATTTCGTAACTATGGAAAGCGCACTGACTCTAATTATATCAGGGGGTCATCGCCGAGGGATTACCGCAAGTCTCCAACACTAAAGAATCATTTTGGCCTCACAACTGTAAGAATGTTCGTGAGGTGGACACACTTGTGACACAATGGCTGACAACGTAGGAAACGGACTGAAATCAACAGGGATGAAAAAAACTACTCTCACAAGACGATGTCTCATTAATGGCGTGTACGATGTGGAAAAGCGGTGGGATCGCAGAACTATTCAGTTTGAACTGTTCTGATTAGATACACGAATAAAGGACAGAATATATACATACAAATTCTGTAAATTTACCTACTGACCAACCGTACATTTCTTCCGGGGGACACTATATAAAAAGCACAGTTTTGATCCAATATTTTCTGCATCACGACTTAAAAGCATTGTTGCATTTCTCGGCCAGTTTATGTAAAGTGTCATGGTATCATTTATTTAACATTTCACAACATACTAGTGAATGAAGACGGACTGGAGCTAGAGGATCCAAACCACAAATGTTAACTTTATTGTTAACCCTTCCTGTCGCATTGTAAAACTTGGTCTCCCACTTTCAGGCAATATATAGATCGAGGTTGTTTTTAAAAGCAATACTGAGGTGAATATTTGGGCGAAAAATTAGAGTAACGGTATAACAAAGAAAGTTACACCATGAGAAGCTCTCTAGCTTGTATACTT
>Ga0123357_10007043_pt1 | contig 13841 bp, 10 predicted proteins | sample TergutEmb28metaG_FD_89873 | JGI IMG/M metagenome (GOLD analysis project Ga0123357, IMG submission 89873) | Embiratermes neotenicus P4 segment gut microbial communities from Petit-Saut dam, French Guiana - Emb289 P4 | ecosystem: Host-associated > Arthropoda: Insects > Digestive system > Gut ... | reverse complement strand
CTGGCTCCGGCTCATCAGGCAACAATATGACCCAATAATGGGGAAGTGATAGAGACCATCCTTTGGAAGGAGGATCGATCGTGAAAGAGGCGCCGCGTGGCGCCTCTTTTGCTGTCGGCTTTCTCAGTGTCTCTCTATCAGCTTGTCAGCCCGGAGCGCGTAGTCTTGATCCCGCCCACAGCCCAGAGGCCATCGAGAGCCTTTTCCAGTGATCTCACCTGGGTGGAGCTCAGCTGTTCCGCCTGGTTGTAGTAAGGCCGGGAATACCACTCAAGGGTGCGCCCTTTGACTTTCCAGCTTGATTTATGCGCCGCCAGCAGGTCGAGAAGCTTCTGGTGCGCGGCCAGGCTGCTATTCTCGTCTTTCTGCGCCTGCGTGACCGCTGCGTCATAGCGCGTTGTGAACGGCGCTATGGTGTCAAGCAGGGTGGTCTTTGTCGCTTCTGGCAGGTTGCGGCCACTCAAGAACTTCTCGAAGACCGTTCTATCGAACAGCCCCTTGACGGAACCATAGAAATTAGCGCTGCTTCCCTTGATCGTTGTCAGGTCTTTTCTCGAAGTGGCGAGGCTGGGATCTGCGGTGATGGTGCTGAGCGAGGCCGCCTTGTTATGGAAAGATATCATAGCGTTGTCATGGCTCTTAAGCGCTTCAAAGTAGTAGCTCTGGAGCTGGACGTTGAAGAACTGCTCAAGGTCACCAATGTCACCGGCGGCGCTCACTCTGAGCGTGGGCGACCCCTGGGTTTCCGGCTTTCGATCGAGGAATTCCTGCATGTCGTCTTTGAAGATCTGCACGTTGCGGTCGATCTCTGCAAGGCGCGCCTGCTCTGCTGCAGCCGCAGCCGCCGCAGCCGCTGCTTTGCGCTCGTTCTCAAGAGTCCGCTGGTGGGAGGTGTAGGCGGTGTAGCCTATCCCGCCACCGAGAAGACCCAGCACAAGGATGATGCCCAGAACCAGCGCGACGATCTTGCCTGCGCTCCATTTCGACGGTGTGGGCTGCTGTGCCTGCACTGGTTGCGCCTGCAGCTGAGGCTGCGCCGGCACTGGCTGCGCCTGCTGCTGAGGCTGTGGTGTAGCCGCGGGAGCGGGTGGCTGTGGGGCAGGGGGCTGCTGTGGTTGTGTTACTGGATTCGGCAGAAATTGAGGTTGTGGTGTAGTGGGAGCAGGTGGCTGTGGTGCTGCGGCAGGAGCTGCGGGCTGTTGGGGGTAGGGAGCTGGCGACTGTTCAGGCATATTGAGTACCTCCTCAATTCTATTGTAAGGCAAAGCGTTAGAGGTCAATCACTTTTCCCGTGGAGGGTTTCCTGAAGGAACACCTGATTGATAATAGCTTGTGTCGGCGAATGATCATCAAGCGGCGCATATTTCCGGCGAAACTCGGAGAGCGCCGCTTTCCAACGCTGCGAATAACCAGAGAGATTATTTAAGATCGCTATCACTTCGTCTTCAGTCGTTACGATATCTCCTGGTAGCTCGGCAAGTGATAGATAAAAGCCACGTAACTCGCGCTCATAATGGGCGCGATCGTACATGAAGAAGATGACCGGGCGCTCAAGGTTCGCATAGTCGAAGAATACTGATGAGTAGTCGGTGATAAGGATATCGCTGAGCAAGTAGAGCGCGTTTATACTGTCGATGGCTGATACGTCATAGACGAACCCTTCATAGCGATTGAAATCGAAGTGCTCCTTGTTGTAGCAATGTGCCCTGAACAGTAAGACATAGTCGTCAGATAACGCGCGCTGAAGCGCATCGAAATCAACAGATGGCTGATAGTAGAAACCACGTTTCAGATCATATAAGTCATCGCGCCAGGTGGGGGCATAGAGCAGGATCTTCTTGTCACTTGGCAGGCCAAGATCGCGACGTATGTCATCAAGGTGCTCTTGATCCGGAGAGAAAAGAGTTTCATTTCTCGGATAACCGACCTCTGCTAAGATGTTTGTCTTATGGTATTTCTTAAGTTCAAAAGCAGAGGTGAACATAGTGCTTGCATATTCAGAGGGCGAGATGAGATGGTCCCAGCGAGGGATATCATGTTTGTTCATGCGTAAAAAGTCAGAGTACGAATTGGTCGCGTTGAGAGTGTTCTCAATAATATCAGCACGCAGGCGCTTGAGAGGGGTTCCGTGCCAACACTGAAGCATTACCTGGTTTGTGCGCTTGTTGATGGTCGGGGGAATAAGATCGTTGACAACCCACCATTTCGCCTGGCGAAATGCTCGATAGTATCCCATACTCCCATGTTTAACAAGTATGATCCTCTCATTATCTGCAACTTCAGAATACTTCCCAGGTGTCTTGAACGACCAGATGAAGTGGAAGTCAGAAAACTGATCGTCGGATAAGAGAGCCTCATAAATTGCCCGGGGTGAATCGGTAAATGAGCGCCCGGAATAACTCTCAAAAACGATCAGTTTTTCATCTAAAGAGAGCGCACTTAACAGGATGCGTTGAGGCAGGCTGAGTACTGTTGAAAAAGAACGATACAGCCTACGTAGTAGGGGGATGCGTCGTACTCGCAGGCGTAGTCTTCGTTTTAGTGGGTACACTGCATCCTTTTCTTCTCACCAATTGATCAGCAACTGAAGTTTATTATACAAAATATCAGTGGAGAATTCTCAATCCGCATCGTCAACAGCTCTTTAGCTGGTGATCGCGCGACCAACAGCCTTCGCAAAAGCGTCAGAGCTTGTTCAAGAGATTGTTAAAGCGTATTCTAATAAGGGCGCCTGCCATTTCAGTGGGCATATTGGCGTCGGGGGGAGCTTTTTCTGCTCACCAGGATTATGATGATACAGGAGCATCCAGGAAATGAAATTGGCGGGAACCGTGAAGAAAATTATCGTTGGTGCCTTGAGGCCGTTTCCCGCACTGAGGCGAGTCGCACGTTCTGTGTCGGTTGCCTTTCGCAAATATCAGTATCAATCAATTGCGAAACGTGTTGATGTTGAGCCCGATACGATAATCTTCGAATCATTTATGGGTCGCGGCTTTAATGACAATCCAAAAGCGATTTATGAAGAGATGTTGAGCAACAAGAAGTATGCGAACTGTAGATTCATCTGGGCGTTCAAGGAAAACAAAAAGAATATCGATTCACTGCAGCTACCACGAGCAGAGCTTGTGAGCGTGGGAAGTCGCGCCTATTACCAAGCGTATGCGCGTGCCAGTGTGTGGGTGTCGAATTCACGATTGCCCGAGCAGTTGCAGCCAAAAGAGGATCAGAGATACATTCAAACTTGGCACGGCACGACCTTGAAGAAGCTTGGTTACGATATTGCGGTCAGGGGAAAAAATGCCATGAATACCAAGCGTGAATTGCGCAAGAAGTACAGCGTGGATGCTGAACGTTATTTTGCGCTTGTTTCGCCATCGCCATATATGACCGCCATTTATCAAAGTTCGTTTAACTTACAAAAGCATCCACAGGCTCAGATCTGGGAGACTGGCTATCCGCGAAATGACCGTCTGGTAAACGCGACAAAAAGTGAGATCGCGGAACTGAAAAAGAAACTTGAGCTGCCTGCAGATAAGAAGATTGTTCTTTATGCCCCGACCTGGCGCGATGACCAACATGCTGTCGGCGTGGGCTATACGTATGAAACCGAATTGGATTTTGGCCTGCTTCGTGAAAAGCTCAGCGATGAATACGTGATTTTATTCCGGGCGCATTATTTTATTGCAAACAGCTTCGATTTTATGAAATACGATGGCTTTGTACGCGATGTCAGTCGTGTAGATGACATCAATGATCTTTTTCTCGTGGCGGATCTTTTGATTACAGATTATTCGTCGGTGTTGTTTGATTATGCGATTTTGCAGCGACCCGTGGTCCTCTACATGTATGATTTAATGGATTACCGCAATAACATGCGCGGGTTTTATTTAGACATAACCCAAGATCTACCGGGTCCAATCACTGAGACCTCGAAGGATGTTGTAGAGGCCATAAAATCGGCAACAGTCGATCCGCAGGATTTTGAGCGATTTAACCAAAGGTTTAACCCGTATGAGGATGGGAAATCAGCTATGCGTGCAGCGGAGAGGATATGGAGTTAATAAACTTCCTGGTGCTCGGGAGGTCTTGAGCGACGTGAATCAGGGGTCGTAACGAAAACTATTCCGTTGAGCTAAGTATCTCATGCTGTTGTTTTGGAGAAACCTAGAGTCACAAACATAAATGCGTTACTCTTAATGTATGACAACGGACTGGAAAGATGGTAGAAAATGGCTCAAGCGCAGAGAGATATACTGCTTCCTATAAACAAGAAAGTACTTGTCTTAGGTGGTACGGGAGCGATTGGTGTTTATCTAACGCCCGAATTGCTTGATAGAGGGTATGAGGTTTTCGTAACGTCACGCAAAGAAAAAATGACGGATGTAAAGAATCTACATTTCATTAAAGGCGATGCAAAAGACGACCTGTTCTTAACTGAATTATTAAGCAGCAATCAATTCGATGCGATTGTAGACTTCATGGTGTATCACACCGATGATTTTAGGAAGAGGGCTAATAACTTATTAGGTAACACTGATCACTATGTATTCTTATCATCCTATAGAGTGTATAGCAACAACCATTTAAAACCGATTACTGAAGAGACTCCAAGATTATTGGACGTCATAGATGATGAAGATTACCTAAAAACTGATGAATACGCTTTAGCCAAGGCAAGACAGGAAGACATACTAATTCAATCGGAATTGAAAAACTGGACGATTCTTCGACCCGCCATCACCTATTCGAAGGAGAGGTTCCAATTAGGAATAATGGAGGCTGGCGAATTCCTACACCGTGCATTAAATGGCAAACCTGTTATCTTCCCTAAAGAAATGCTCGACAAAGAGACAACAATGTCATGGGCTGGCGATGTTGGAAAAATGATTGCAAGGGTGGTATTAAACGAAGAAGCATATGGGCAGATTTATACCGTATCAACAGCTGAGCACCACCAATGGAGTGAGGTCATAGGATATTATCAAGAGTTTCTTAACATGAAAGTTAAGTATGTCCCTTTAGAAGAGTATGCAAAGATAATAAATAGAAAATATCAGATCAACTACGACAGAATGTATGACCGGATTATTGACAATAGCAAAATATTGAAATTAACAGATATCAAACAAGATGATTTAATGAGATTGAAGGATGGACTAAGAATAGAGCTGGCAACCTTTTCTCAATCTCCAAACTATAGGTCATTAAATATTGAGCAAGATAAGAAAATGGATAGACTAACTGAATCGAAAACGATAAGTTTTATTAAAAGGATTAAACCCAGAACGAGAATTAAGCAAATGAAGGGAATAGTTAAAGGTAAATTATTATATGACGGTGCAATTTTATCGCTATCAGGCTATCACAATTATGGTGGATTAATGCAAAGATACGCGCTGCAATATTTTCTGAAAGAAAATGGTTACAAATTCAAGTTATTCAATTTGAAGTTTATGTTAAATGCTGGGAAAAAAGTAGGAAATAGAAAGAATACGAAAGCCTTTGCAAGAAAATATCTGGATCAAGAAAACTTCAGTCCTAGGACATCAAAGTATTACAGAACTTATATTGTAGGCTCAGATCAGGTATGGAGAGATTGGTTTCACGATTGGAAGAAATACAGAATATTCTTTTTGAGTTTTGTCAATAGCAAAAAAACAAAGCGGATTGCATATTCAGTCAGTTTTGGTATCGATGATCTGGAGCTGGCTGGCATAAATAAAAATAATATCGTGAAAATAAGAAAACTAATAGAAAAATTTGATTATATTTCCGTTCGTGAAAAATCTGCTGAAGAGTTAGTGAAGGATTTAGGGAAACCCTCTGTAAACACTCTTGATCCAACCTTATTATTAGCTGAAAGTCACTATTCCGCGCTTATTGACAATTCTGAATCCAGCGGTATTGACACCTTCCCGATTTATTATTATTTACTGGATCCTAATCCAAATAAACGCAACATCGTTAAAATGTTTGAAGAAGAAACGGGCATGAAGGCAGATGGCATAGTGGGAAATGACGGATTGCCATTGCCCCCAGTAGAAAAATGGTTGAAAGGGTTCAGAGACTCAAAACTGGTAATTACCGACTCGTTTCATGGGATAGCTTTTTCAATTATTAATAGAACTCCATTTATTGCTTTTGGCAATAGGGGGAGAGGGCTTTCCAGAATGAATGATTTATTAGAGTTGTTTGGTCTTGAGGATCGTTTGGTGTTTGATAGTGGCGAGATAGATAAAGCGCTTTTTGATTTAGAAGCAATTAACTGGGGGGCAGTCGAGGAAAAGCGAGCAATATTACGAGAAGAAAGTAGTCAGTGGCTGCTAACAGCGATAAAAAGCAAAAAAAGCGGAGGCAACAAATGATAACAATAGGAAGACCTTATGTTACAAAAAATGATGCTTATGCAAGATTGAATGTTGAAGTTGATTTTTCAGGCATAAAAAAGCTCTTATTCATTGAGTGTGAAAAGGCGTATGAGCCCTATCTGGTTTATGAGTGTGCAGATGCTTATTTGGTGCTCCTTGTTTATTATGCTATGAGAAATGAACAGGACATTACGAGTGTTGCGCCAGTTTCTAAGGAATTGGTTCACAACTTAAAGGAATTCTTAATACCAAGTTTAATTATGGGCGGAAAGAATGTTGGTACGGAGTTTCACCAGGTAGAAATTATTGCCCCTCTGGCTTCGTCGATAAGCTTTTTTTCAAATGCTAACGCAGGTGCAGAGCCTCAAGGTGTCGTAGCGTGCATGTCAGGCGGGGTCGACAGTTTCTATACTGCTAAGAAGTATCTATCCGAAAATGCAGCGGAAAAGCCCAGGCTTACCCATTTCTATTTTGGAAACGTCAGCATAGATGTAACTAAAAATGGCGGACACAGTTTAGAGGATTTTATTCATGCAAATAGGAATAAGCATGAAAAGGTGGCTAACATCGCAGGCCTTCTCGGTCTCCCGCTTGTTACTACGTTTTCGAATTTTTTAAGCTATGAAGAAAAGCCGGAACCGTATATGCATGAAGTTATTGCAGAGATCATGTGTTTTAGGAAACTGTTCAAGATTTTTTGTCTCCCTTCAAATCTTGATTTTAGTGAATACTCTCTTGAAAAGGGAATTAAATATCACGATCAAGGCTACTATGAACTGCTTACAAGTTATGTAATAACCATTCCAGGCTTCCAACTCATTTGTTCTGGTGCTGGGCATACCAGGTTTGAAAAGGTCAAAGAGTTAATGGATTATGACATAGCAAAAAAGGAACTTGACACTTGTTTCTTTCAAGAAAATGGTAAAAATTGTTCCAAGCCAACCTGTAGTAAATGTCTCCGCACTTTATGTGCGCTGGATGTTTGTGACAAATTGGATGAATTCAAAGATGTGTTTGATGTTCAGCAGTATCGCCTTAATTATCAAGATTATCTAAGGGAGTTTTATCGTAGATATAAAAGTCCATACAGTTCAAACATGTTTAAAGAACTCTACGAGCCACTCAAAGAAAAATACCCTGAGGACTTTGAAGAGTTGGAGAATCGCACCGGTGATACTGCGCTCCGTTCTGGAACACGGCGCTCTTTGTGGTAGGGCAGTCCTAATGTGCTTTTCAGTGGCCGCGATTCTTTTGTTTAATTGGGCGATTAATGTTTCTTATTAAACTTAAAGCCTGCTGCTCATCAAGAACACTTGTGAATATTTCAAATACAACAGGCTTACTAAGTTCCTTTGAGCAAAATTTTGGAATATTATCATCAAATTCATCTTTCGATTTCGCATTTATATATTCAAAACCCATTGATTTTGCCCATGCTTCAGCGCTACCAAAATGTCCTCTTGCTGCAATGAAATCATCCGTATCTGCCCCCCACTGTTCTTCTAGTCTCGGATTCAGACGAAACTCTACGCCTAATCCGTTATTGACCAAAAGGATTCTTAAATTATTAGTAATATGCCTATTTCCTAAAGCGTTCATATCATAGAAGAAAGCTAGATCCCCTACTAATATAAAAGTCAGCCTATTGTTGCTTGCTGCGGATTGGCCTATTGCTGTTGATAACGCTCCATCGATACCAAAACCTCCCACATTGCAACTGGTAATAATGCTTTTGTCTAGCTCGAAGAAGTTCATATTTCTTAAGCTGTTTAGAATCGCTAAATGAAATATACTACCTTTCGGTATGCTTCGCGACAATTTCATTGAAATGTAAGTATTTGAAAGCGGCAAATTCGGGACGGTAATTTTTGCAACTTCCTTCTTTAAATCAGAATAGTACTTTTTTGTTTTAATGGATTTTGTATTAAGGCCAGAGAAGAAAAACTTTTCTGTACACTCAAATACTTTTGTAAGTATCTCTACCCCCAACCTATTATGGTATGTTCCATCTTCGGAGACTCTCCAGGTTGGGATATTCTTGAATAGTGGTAACGCGCTATACTCACCGCATATTCCGCCTAAATCAACTATGAGATCAGGTAAATTTTTAGTTGCCGCTAAATCGCATATTTGCGAGATGAGCACCCCATTTTTTCCCGCATAAGATGAGGTATGGTCATAAAAAACGGGGATATCATTTTTTGTAACAAATTGGTTTATCGCGTCAATACACTCCTGCCTAAAAATATTATGCGAGCCAATAAATATTCCAACTTTCTTACTTTTTAGCTCATGCGCCAGTTGTAAAAAATCAAGATTCTCAGCATTATAATAATTAATTCTTTGTACTTTTGGGAGTTCATTAGTTCCAAATGAGTACGCAGGTCCTACGGGCAAGTTAATATGAACAGGCCCACCGCCTTTTGCTGTTGCAAAATGAAGAGCGCTATTTACTTGAAACACGCACTGTTTGTAGTCTTCGTTATCTTTTACATAGGGTAATTGTGCGTGATATCTCTTAATATCATTTTGCGAGTTTCTGCGGTCAGTCAATTGAGCAACCAGATCATTGTAGTCGGGAGTATGGTGTTGAGAAGTTAGGGCAATAATTGGTAGATTACGATAGTAAGCTTCAGTCAGCCCAGATAAATAGTTTCTCGAGGCAGTCGCTCCGGTACAAGAAAGAACAACGGGTTCGCCAGATATGTAGGATAAGCCGGTTGCGAAATAAGCAGCCCCTCGCTCATCAACTACTGAGTATGCCTCGAAAAATGAATCCTGTTGCACTGAACGAGCAATAGGGACATTGGTTGTTCCGGGGGATACTACAATTTTTTTTATTCCATATTGTTTTAGGAGAGATAGTACTATTTGGGCATTCTTATCATCGGTATATTTCATTTTGCACCTCGCGTTTTCCTAATTATTGTTTCTATTTTTCTTTTGCCTCGTTTTCCCGTGATGAGAAGAAGATTGAATTTTGTTTTGCGCAGAATAGTGATGCTCTTTTTTGTACGATAGATATAGTGTTCTTTTTCTATCCAATATGATTTAGAGTTCTTTCCTTTTCGCTTTTTTAGTTTCACTGTATCTATTTGGGCAGTTTTGTTTTTTGTTGCAATAAAAAATCTTACAATTCTATTTTCGTTATCATCTACTAGCATTTTAAATATAAATTCTGAAGCAACGAATGGCTCATCATTCTCTAATTTGTTTATTGAGGCGCAATCGTTTGATATTTGGATGCCATCATAGTTTACGTTATTAATTGTTATTTGCAGGTTAACTGTTTCAGCTAAAGCTCCCTCCAGTACTCCTTTAATTGTGAGTATATTGTTGTCAATGCTGCAGCAGGTAACACGTATTGATGTGTCGTCAAATACATTTGAAATTTTATTATCATTGTATAATAAGTCTCCATTATCCTTGCATGTAAGGTTTTCATACAAGAGCGTATTGTGTTTTATGCTTAGTAGATAGATTCTATTATAAGGTGGGATTAGCTCAAATGAAGCAATTGATGAGTCTGGGATTAATGAAAAAATCTGCTCTCTTAATTTCAAATAATCGCAGTATTCGCTCTCAGATAATAGTTCTTTTGGGCTTGATGGATTGTATAACAATACCCATCTCAAAGTATAGAGAGCAACATAATCAAGGTACTTTGACATGGGGCTATTTCCAGCCTTCTTTTTTAAAATAGCTAAAATTATCCTCTCAAAGGTTTCGTTATAAAACCTTTTATCTTCCGTAATTCCTGTAGTTATTGAGCTATTAGAACTAGCATTCGACTTAAATCTTCGGTAGTAATAAATTCCCTTGTTGACCACGCCAAGAAGTGGATATTCACATAAGATGTCAGTTAAATATTTGGTATCCTCATATACTGCGGTTACGCTTTCATCAAATCTATGCCCCATTACTTTTTCCGTTCTAAAAAAAGCAGGCGCGACTCTTGCGCATACATCAGAGCTGTCAGGATTTCGTAGGTCATGTGTTGACGAGCCTACCTCAAATTTATCATTTGTCGCGTGAGGTGTATCTTTGGCGCCAACATTCATAACTCTTATTACGGCCACCGCACTCTCTGGATTGCTATTTTCAAAATAATCATCAATAGAGCTTATAGTGTTACTTGTAATGTAGTCATCGCTATCAACAAATCCGAAATACTTTGTATGAACATTTGCAACCCCCATATTTCTCGCCGACGAAACCCCTCCATTATCTTTTTCAAAATACTGTATGTTATCTGGATAAAGGCATTGATAACTTTTACAGATGCTCCCACTCAAATCAGTGCTACCATCATTTATCAGAATCAATTCGATATTGTCCTCAAAGCCGATATCTTGCTCTATTATGCTGTCAATGCATTTTTCTAAATGTTTCTCGGAATTATATACCGGTACGATTATACTAATGTTCTTTTGCCCCATTTTTCTAATCAAATCCTTCCTCGAGTATTACAGACTAGCACCCGGTAATATCTATAGCTCTTCAATCATCGGGTAGAATCGCCTTAGATTTATTCTCGCATCTTCGGCGGCAAGTTGCCAATCAGTAGACTCAGCTTAATAAAATCTTATGCTTAACAATAGTTTGGCAGGAGATTTATGTTTGAGGGCGAGGTATTATCAGGTAAAATAGGTGTCCAGAAAGGTTGCACATGCGGTTCAGGAACTCATGCTATTGGTCACCGCTTTGTGACGGTTTCCGGAGATTGCCAATGCAGCAAATAAAATGGACAGATAAGCTGTGATCATTAAATTAGTCAGGTGCCATACTACGTGAAGGAGTCAGGGGATTGCCACAAGTCATTCAGATGTTCTTAGTCATTGTGGACTCCAACGTAAAGAACGTTCATCAGGTATTTGGTATGGCGCAGATGATGCTGAAAAAGCGCTACAGTGGCTCGGCGCTTGGAATCATTTGGGCTTTGGTGCGGCCAACGATATACTGTGCTGTATACTGGTTTGCCATTTCGATTGGTATACGAGGCAGCAGTAATCTCGAGGGCGTACCTTACATACTCTGGATGATTCCTGGCATAATGGTGTGGTTTTTTATCAGTGACGTGCTTACCGATTCAGGCTCCTCCATTTTGAACAACAGGCATCTGGTGACTAAGATGGTCTACCCAGTTGAGACGATACCTGTTTCTTCGGCACTTTCTTACTTTTTTGTTCATCTTATGATGATGGGTATCGTTATCGCGATTTTCATTCTGTTTGGCGCTCCGGTGGGCATCACTATCTATCTCATACAGCTCCCCTTCTATATGCTTTGCGGGGTATTGCTCTCCTTTGTTTTGGCTGTCTTGCTCTCGGCGCTGTCGGCTGTGAGTAAGGACTTCAAACACATCATTCGTTCGCTCATCACGGCGCTTTTTTGGCTTACTCCCGTGTTATGGTCAACCAGTAAACTGCCGCCCTTTGTCAAGACGATCGTTATGGCGAACCCTTTCTCGTATGTCGTGATCGGCTATCGCAACTGCTTTGTCTCCAAAACCTGGTTTTTCCAGCAGGGAGGCTATACGGTGTATTTTCTTGTTGTTCTGGCTCTGCTGGCTCTTCTGGCTGCGTTTGTGTTTCATAAGCTCAAGAATGAGTTCGCTGATGTGCTTTAGAGGTAAAAATGTCGCATGAAGTAATTACAAATGATCAGACGGTTTCTGCTTTGCCAGCAGATCAGAGTGCTTTAGATATGAGGAAACCAGCGGTCTGCATCAAACATCTCACGAAGTCCTACAAGATCTACACTTCATCGATCGAACGCGCCCTTGCTCCTTTTCGCCGGACGGATACGGCGCAGAAGTTTGTCGCGCTCCAGGATTTCACACTCGATTTTCCAGCAGGTGAGGCGATCGCCGTATTAGGTAAGAACGGCTCAGGTAAGTCAACCTTGCTCAAAATGATCGCCGGGGTTACGGCGCCGACAAAAGGAAGCGTCGAAGTCAACGGGCGTATCGCAGCGATGCTGGAGTTGACCTCTGGTTTCGATCCTGAGTTGACGGGGATCGAAAATATCGATCTTCGCGCGCTTGCCATGGGTATTTCCCAGGAGGAGGTTGATAAGACCAAAGACGATATCATCAAATTCGCTGATATCGGGGACCACATCAACCAGCCAATTCGTACTTATTCAAGTGGTATGAAAGCGCGTTTAGGTTTTGCGGTTTCAGCTAATGTCAATCCCGATATTCTCATCGTTGATGAGGTTCTGGCTGTTGGTGATGATGTTTTCAAATTGAGATGTACTGAAAGGATGGCCGAGTTTCGACGTGCAGGCAAGACGATCCTGTTCGTCAGCCACTCCCTGTATACCGTCAAGGCTTTTTGTACGCGGGCGCTCTGGCTGAAAGACGGTGTCATGCAGAACTATGGAGAGATGGGGCCTGTCGTTCAGGAGTACGAAGACTATCTGCGTGCAGAGCGCGCGCGGGAGCGAGCAGAGATGCGGCAGGAGTTCGAAGACGCCGATCCTGACATACCTCTTGAGAAGAACGATATCGTACAGATATCTCAGTTCAAGATGCTTAACGCTGAGGGCAAGGTGACTACCGTCTATTCTGCAGGTGAGGATATCTTTTATGAGTTTGACTATGAGGTCAAAAAACCCATCGGCGCGCTCAAGTTCTGCTACACGATCCTCAATGCGGAGGACATAACGCTCTTTGCGAGTGATAAGCAAGATGATGACGCTATCATTGACTCCTCTATCGGACTGCACCATCTTCGCGTGCGCCTGAGGACTCCTTTCTTGCTGGCGGGCGAATACAAACTCGCTGGGGAGCTCTGGGGTGATGAATCAATGTTTGAGTGTGGCTACTCCAGAAGGCGCAGCTTCTTTATTGCGCAGGACGATTATATTGGCTCTGGCATCGTACGTGTCGGCTATTCTCTGAGTGTCGATGATGTAGTAGTGGTGGAGTAGGGAGTAAATAGTTCATGGAAGAAAAACAATCTTTGCGCAAACGGCTTATTGAGTGGGCGCGCCGTGCAGCCCAGCGGGTGACGCAACGCGTGACGCTTTGGGTGGCAAAAGGTGTAGAAGCCATAAAAAGATTGCGCAAACTAGAACGCAGGGTATTACGCGTCCTGATCATCGTTGCGGTCATCGTTATCCTCCTTCTCGTGGTGTATGCGCTATTACATTTGTGGCTTAACTACTTATGGTATAAAGCGGTGGGGCATCAAGATGTGTTCATTGGGCGGGTTATTGCCCAAGTGCTCACGGCCGTTGCCTGTAGCCTGATTGCCTTCGTGGTTCTGTGGGGCTCGGTACAGTTTGCTGGGCGCGTCGCACATGTCAACAAGCGACTTCTGCGCCTGGTGAGTTGGGTTGCTCTCGTGCTGTCTATCAGCGCCGGGGTAGGTATGTCCAGCAGTTGGATGACCTTCCGGCTGGCGGTCTCGGGCGCCTCGTTCGGAGTCACAGATCCGCTCTTCAAGATCGATGCGGGCTTTTTTG
>Ga0123357_10007042_pt1 | contig 13845 bp, 10 predicted proteins | sample TergutEmb28metaG_FD_89873 | JGI IMG/M metagenome (GOLD analysis project Ga0123357, IMG submission 89873) | Embiratermes neotenicus P4 segment gut microbial communities from Petit-Saut dam, French Guiana - Emb289 P4 | ecosystem: Host-associated > Arthropoda: Insects > Digestive system > Gut ... | reverse complement strand
TGCAAGGATTAATGTGAGACTAGCATCAGGGTGTCCGAGAACATTTTTGAAACCAACGGTGAGCAACACCACCTGGATAAGGCATCACGAAGGAGCTACCTTCCTTCACGACAGATAATTTCCTTATGTCACTCTAGATTTCGCGGAAGAATCACTCACTATAATGTCTCTTGCCCTCAGAAACTTCCCACAACAAGACAACCAACAACCTCGCAATTCTTTGTCCATTTGCTGTTGCTCGCTGTTCGTTACAGTCACTGTCTGCAGAATGAATGATGACAGTTTCAGTCATTCGAAGTTCCTCAGTCAATTTTAAAAACTTCATTGTCCTCACTATTAGCTCTGACACAGGTTCCTCTACTTCATTAAGAGAGCTTTTCTTCCTAAAATTCACAGTGTGTTAAATGATTAGCTCCTAGTCAAGGTTGTTCAGCCCCTGCAAGAAAACCTCAGACTCCGCATTAAATAATTGCGTTCTTCATATGACAAAAATTGTCTGGAGGAAAACGACATTCATTTCAGAACAATAAGGGAGAAGAAAAATTTCGGGATATTTTGTTTATATTATTGTGGAAAAATATTATAAATTCCAGAAAATTGTGTGTGTGAAATTTGTTATCAATGTGCAGTTATTCGAAAGTTCGAATTTCCTGCGACAAAATTAGAACGAAAAATAAAAAGTCTAACACAATTTCCCTACCTACACTTAGAAAAATATCCTATTCTACTTCGGCATATTTCCCCCATAAGTTAGAGGTTTAATTTTTAAGCTTGGAAAATGACACATAACTATGAACAGAAAACATTTATATTACAAAACCACTTTTACAGTAAGGGAGAAAATCTCGTGCCATAACCTCAAGCCCACCGCAATATTCACAGTTTCTGGGAAGGAAAGAATTTTTTTTTTACATTTTACAATTGAATATTCGGTATTTTGCGAATGAAAGTGTTTTGTGTCTTTTTCAGAATGATAATTTTGTGTGCATCCTGTTGGTGATACTGCACTTCAGCGCAATTACGAATGGAGCAATGCTGCCATCTACAACCCTTACTTTAGAAGAAGTACATTTGGTGCGTTGTCTTACAAAAATCAGCCAAAGACATTTCGCACCAGGACGATCTGTGGTGATATTATCGCCAGCTACCTACCGAGATGTGCAACAGGAACTGATTGCTGAAATTCAGCGAACTGCTTTCTGGCCTGTCGTTGTTACTGTTGATGGTAGTATTAGCATACCAGTTAAGACAGACTTCATAGATAGAGATGGCAGTTATATTATATTAACACCTGATTGGAAACTCGAGAGTATTGATGCACAAATTTTAGGGCTAATTTTAGACGGAAAAAACGAATTCACACAACTATGGAGTTCTGACGCTCGGTTTGTTGTGGCTGGAGCAAATGAATTGTCAATGTCACAACAAAAGGACTTATTTGATTATTTCTCGAAATTCAGAATATATAACTTAATTATCGTAAGCCAAGAACATGATATAAAAGACAACAAATATAGCAGACCAAACAAAGTTGATGATGTAGACACAGGCATGAAATTGGGAGTGTACACCTGGTTTCCATATCAGAGTTCAGACCATTGTACTGAAGTGAATGATATCACACCACTGGACAGTTGGATTATTTCTGCACAAGGTCACTTCACCAAGAACATTGACTTGTTTCCAGGAAAGTTCAGTAACAGCTTCAACTGGTGTCCTATGAAAGTTTTGTATATGACCAACAGTGGTTTTTTACTACTATATATGTAAATCTCACGTATTCAGATGGGACTGTTGTGACTTATTTAGATGGCTTGGAGATGAAGTTACTTAGCATCGTTTTGCAACAGATGAACATGACTTTTATTCATGTCACTACTACAGAACGTTTAGATTATTCTTCGTTTCGAAAGGAAATTTATATAATTGTAGGTACTTTTGCAAACAATATTATAGGAAATAAATTACTTTCCTCCACCCATCCGTACTATATCATGACAAAAAGATGGTATGTACCGTGTTCTGACAAATATCCAAGATGGAGCAGCATCTTTAGGATAATCTCTGTGGAACTGTGGTTAGTTCTGATCGTATCGATTGTGATTGTGGCCATTTCGACTACACTTGTTGGGCGATACAGCTGCACGTCGGAGAGGCAAGGTTACAAGACACTGAAAAGTTCTTTCACCAACCTCTGGGCTGTCATTCTAGGGGTGTCGGTGTCATCGATGCCACGCACACCGTCACTACGTTCGCTGTTCCTCGCCTGGTTGTGTTTCTCTCTGGCTTTCAGAACAGTGTTCCAGGAATTTCTCACAACGTTTCTTATTGACTCCGGCTACAAAACACCAATTAGAAGCATGGATGAGCTTTTCGCCTCAGGTATTAAACCTGCCTACCCACAAAGTGACAATTTTATTTTCGAGTTAATTGGTGGAACGCAGTCATTGCAAATAAAAAGGTATCATGTGAATTGTCCGTCGTGGGAGGTTTGTGTTGATTGGGCAATATATCACAAGAATGTGTCAATTATTTTGTGGGATAAGTCAGCTGAAGAAAAGTACGCTAGTGGTGATTGGGTTGGCGAGAACTCTGAACCATTATTGTGCAAGATAGAAGACGGCATATTTGTTAGCTATGGCCAGTCAATGCTAATGTTTCATGGAGACCCACTGATAAAGAGAGTTAATGACATTATTGATCGTGTGGTTGAAGCAGGTTTACATAAATTTTGGGAATCCCTGCAAATAAATTGGTATAAATTATATTCCCGGAAAATTGCTATCGTTCACCCGCTTGACGGATATTACAGCTTTAACCTCTATCACATGCAATCTGCCTTCTGTTTACTTTTGATGGGCTGGTGTCTAAGTGCATTTTGCTTTATGGTCGAGGTGATTTACATTCGCTTAATAAGCAAAAGACACTGAAGATATAATGTGTGATCTTCTAGGTATTTTTGAATAAGTTTTGTGTTACACTGGACTACGTCATCCACACCTCGCCATCGAATTTAATTGCCAGCTGCCTACGTTTAGAATTTGGGTTTAAAACAACCAATCTCTTTTTAGCTCATTCCATATCTGAAAGACAAATTGAAGAAATGTATTTCCTTGCACTAGGTATTTATTAGCAGTATTATTTACACTGTTCAAATTTATATATTGGATAGAAAATTAACGGTGTGTTAACGAGTTAATAGAACTGAATTCAAATTCACGCGCTCAAATATATTCGCCATTGATTTTATAACTGTTTATACGTATACAATCGGGTAGAGATCACACAAGGAACTCGCTGGCGAATAGCGTGTGAAGCAATTGCTTGTGATCCACGTCTGTATGAATTGAAGTGTTTTCATTTTGAAATATCACTTTTGTGTTTTGTTTTGTAAATTTTTTGTCTACATTTCCACAAATTTTCCTTCATGTGTAGATTTAAATTGGATCAGTATTCATGTTCATGTAGCAGATTGATTGCTGTTTTCTTTGTGTTACTGAAGTTCTCACCGCTATCACAAAGAATTATGCACACTGATTGAATTTACGGGTGGGAAGAAAATTTAACGGTGGAATAAAGAGTCCAATGAACTGATTTAAAATTCACTCTCTCAAATTTTGTCGCCAAAGTATTTATAGATTTTTATACTTAGACAAGCGGGTAGAAAGCAAATGTTAATCTCACTAGCAAGTGTCGTGTAAAACAGTCCCTTGTGACCCACATATGTGTGAATTGAGATGTTTCCCTTATGAATTATCACTTCTTTAATTCTGTTATTTCGAAATTTTCTTCCCGTAATTTTCCACAAAATTTCCTTTATGCTTAGTTTGTAATTGGATCAATACTGATGTTCAGATAGCTGATTGAATGTTGTTTTCTTTCTGTTACTGAAGTTCTCACCGATATCACGCAGAGTTATGCACTCAATGAACACCCTATACGTGAAATTACGTTGCGGGCATTTACAGATTGAGAAATGGACAACACAATTTTCACCAAACCAACGGTTTATCGTTTGTTGTTGTGTAATATTTGACTGTACTTCCTTGTAATGTACGTAAAGACGCTCTTAATGACGGTCATTGAAATTTGTCAAAAGGGATGCTTTTTCGTAACCAATAAATTGAAATAATCTGTAGGAAATATTTCGTGTTCCATTTCAGGTATATTTCAAGGAATGCCTGAGAAAAGACCTGTAAAATTTTTGTTATTGTAGCTGTTGTGCAGGTCGTAGTTTCAGTGTTAGGATAACATCGATGTGTTCTGTGTTCCTTGTAAGAACTTCTCAGATCATTTCTTGAGATATTGCGTTCTGCGTCAGTTGTATTAATGAATTGAATTATTATTTTAAAATCTATCTGAATGATTGGCCAAAATATATACTAAAGATCACAACTTTTCTTCCGTTTGTCAACCTTGAAACATCAACCACAAACAATGTTATTTTACTTACGCAAAACGTCCCAGTATTTAAAAAAATAAATGTAATAAAATTATTATATATATCCTATATAAATTTACAACATAAAAATCCGTAGGTTATGTCTTCTTCACGTAACTTTATATACACCCTTACTAAATATTCACTTGTATTTCGACAGCTAAGCTATTAATCTTGGTATAGATTGTTTGAATTTTTGTGCCTGACATGTACCACACACGAAGAAATGTTTTGATTTTACTTCAACGTTTCACTGTTTTACAATAAATAAAAGTTTATTTCAAATTAAAATGTATGGTTAAGTTGATTTCTGTTTTATTTCCTGCGTTTTATATTAGAAATTAAATAGTGAATCTCTGCAATTAAAGGCCGCATTTACATCCTGAACGCTGTTCTGGCCAACCTACAGCCGTGACCTACGTCACATACCACGACACTACAATTACATAATATTCTCCAAAATGAATACCTGAAAACCCAAAACCTAACATATCTACTGGCTGCAATACACCAGTGCCAACAATACCGCTACACGAGATGCTGAACAGAAAGGAATGGAAATGTAACCGCTCAAAACGCAAAACTTTGCATTTAGCGAATTTTCTGTTTAATTACACAATATTTTTGTATTGTAAAATTTCATTTTTTAATATGAATGTCTAGCATTCATATTTGTAAAAGCTCGTATTATATTTTGAAGCCTGTTTTTTGTTTTATGATTATCTAATACCAAGAAATTTTAGTTTTTATGTACCTCGTACATGTTACATTTTGATATCATTTTGGGAGTTTCATGGCTGATAACGTGTTGTCAAATAAGAAGAAACTTACAATTAAATAGTTAAAGAAAAGGAAAAGTATTTAGTTAATCACCTACATAATAAACATTTGTTTTGAAAATTAGATACGCAGGAAATTTTAAAAATTACTTTCAACAATTAAAAAAGTTCAAATTTTTTCATCTGTGCATTTCAGTTATACAAAGCCTCTTTTATGAGTTACGTCATAACACAAATAGAGACACTCTATTATACCATACAATGAGACACACTCAATTGGTCACATACAGACTGACATATAGCAAGAAGAGCGCGTGTGACATACCGTTACCTGTGGCCTGTCTGGCCATAAAATCTCATTGCACATATTATCGTAAACATCACATTTTTCTGAAAATAAATTGTTGAATTTGAATTGGATGTCATAAATTTCTCTATAAATATAACCGAAAATATTCTCATTCTATGAAGAACAGAAATAAATATAACAAAAATATATTTTTTATATAAATTACATGATTTTATTTTTATAATTAATGAAACTGTAACATTCTCGACAGCTTTTCAAAGAATACAGCTATATAAAATTTCATGGATATCCTTCCGGTGGGAGAAAATTTGTTGCCAGGAACAGACAGAAGGCAGGCGGACAAACGGACAGACAAAAATTCGTGAAAATCCTAGCAATAGAAAAATATCCAATCCGTCAGGGAGTTTGGAGCTAAAATTGCTTGCACTGTTCGCTCAATTACCAATTTCAGAATACGTAGATTAAGGCAGTGGTTTAAACCGAGACGTAAGTAACTATGTACCAAACTGAGATATACTTCTAATAACTATATGTATATGCTAAGTTTATACCTTGAAAATTTGATGACCATAGAATCGAGAATAATAATAAATGGGATGACATTAGATGCTGAACATGAAATGGAATACTGTTTTTGTGCTTGATTATAAGGCACAATTTCACCAGGGGGGGTGGGGTGGGGCTTGATTTGAAGTCGATCAGTCAATGTGCAGTACGATATGAAACTTGCCACCTCTGTTAATGAAGTTAGAGAATAAACACTTGTCTGTACACAGTGGCACTGTGTCGTAACTATCGGTCTTTTAAATTTAATTCAGATAAATTAATATGGAGGATAGATATAAAATTATAAGCAAATCTCAGGCATCTGTCTTTCATTCGTGTGTTTAGCCTTGGTGGTTATTTATAAATTTTTGGGTATCTGACTGTAAATGAATGACATTTCATCATTTCTTTCGATTGCACAACGTTCTGTGTTCGAACAGTGTTTGTTTAAACAACTGGAAAAAAGAAATCAAGTTCCAATTAAAATATTATAGCAGTTTATTGGTGAGATTAGGAGAAAGACATCATTTTTTGAAGAAGAAATATTATATCTACGAAGTTCTGTTTATATCAGTTAGTGTAATAATGAAGAGGTGTTACATTAGCTATTCTATATTTCTTATCTTTTCAGTTTATACTGACGTATCGAAAAAAAACTGAGAATAAGTTAAATTTAAAGAGAAGAATAAAAGATAATTCTACGTCATATGTAATTTTCTTTTATTTACGAGTTCATTTTTTTAATTTCCTTAAAATGCTGCCTTCGTATCTCCCAAAATTGAAGGTATACTTGTTTGGAAATATGGGTTCTCCTATGGCTATTACATTTATTGCTTTCTGGGGCGTGGCACCGTGCAATTTGGTAGATTATATGAGGGTTGTAGTAGAATAGGTTACTTGAGCTGTACATAATTTTGAAATGTGTTTCGATTATGTGCTTTTCACTGTAGCTAAAGTGAGTCATCCTAATTCACCAGAAATTACGTACAAATAAAGAACTGTTAAAAAATGTAAGATTTGAAGCTAATGTTTGAAAACATGTTATATTGGGAACTGTTTTGTGTTTACGGTGCTTATGTATTGCGTTCATGCTGACTGTGTATGTATTTTGTTGTACATTTCCTCGTTAATTCCAATGCAGGTCATCGTTGAAATTATTAATTCTCAATGGCGGTGATAAACTCTAAAATTCCGTATGGGAGACTCGAAGTGAATTACTTCTTTTGCTGAAATCACAGTATTGAAACCTTCTTTTGTAGAGGAATGTAGGTTTTGTAAGTCCAAGAACAAGCTCGAAATTCTACTTTATTTGTTATGGACAGCAAACTGTCAAAGGGCGATGCGTTTCATTGTTTCTGTCTTGCTTTATCATGTAAACATAAATCTAATTTACGAGAGAAATTAATAAACTTTCGGTCGAAAAACACATTCTCAATCGATTGCAACTAGTCTGGAAAAGATTTGTTTTTGTCAACAAATTGCATTCTCGATCAGAAATATGTGATTGAGAATATAAAATTTTTTCTACTGAAAATTTGTTTTCAATTGACTCAAAACAAAGTTGGATTAATTCCATTATGCTAAATTCATAAAACGCACAAAATAAATTACCAAATTTGGAAAATGAGATTCACCCATTTCAGCAGTTTATCAATGTGCAAAAGAAGAAAATTAATTTAAAATAATCGATATAGTTTCAATAAATCAATAAATACAGCGCGCTGTTAAGATTGTTCCATACACACTATTAAATTAAAGGACAATTGAATCCTTTCTCAAACTCCAATTTTTTTATTAGACGTAAATAAATGTAGATGCAGCTTTGTTTTTCGATTATTACAATTTGCAGTACTGGAGTTGTTTTGAGATACATTGAGAAGTTTATTATTTGCGACAAATTATACATAGTAAGCTGTTAATAATGAAGTTAGTAGTATTTTTCATCAGTTTACTCTAAGATAATATATTTTCATTTTGCGAAAAAATATAAAGTATAACTGTGAGGTATTTAAAGTACTATCTTATTTCTACAAATTACTAAAATATTCTGCAGAATCCACTAAGGCTTAATATAAGAAAATTAAAAATTTCACAGGTAAGTTTAAGTCCATAAATTTTCAACATTAATTATTGAATTTTAATTATCAATTTCTTGTAATATTGTTATACAAAAAAACACACATATTTCCTTCCTGCGAGTTTCATCAGCAAAATCTACCCTGTAAAGAACCATTAACCCTGCCAACCTGACATCGTGGAGAATATGGTGAGCTCCTAATAACGCTAACAAATGGCAGATGGGATTTAATTCGGCGTATAAAGCTTTAAATATTGTAGAGCACAACAGGACCTGTCCTTTCTAAAAAATTTCATTTAAAAACAGCATGTGGAAATTTATGTTATTAAATTCAAATGACGTAAACAAAGCATAATATATGATTTGAATCCAACGATACCCTAAATTAAGTTATGAAAGAATAAAATAATTATAAAATTTTACTGCATATTTACAAATATGTCACAAATTTCAGAAAGTTAAGAAAAATAGGGTGTTTTATAATACGTCACAAAGACACTGCTTTGCTTGTGAAATGACACTAATATTGTTGTAATTGTCACAAGGGCGCTTCCTTCAATTTCGATATTCAAATGAGTAAGATTTCTGTGGCTTACAGAATTTATACATGTTTAGTTTGCGTACGACTTTTCTGTCGTTCATTATGCATCGACACTCCATTAAATAAGATCATTCGGCGTTCCATGGCAACAATTTAACAAACTTTTGCAGCCGTTACGATAATTGCGCACTCTATACACAGCAGGTACTAATAAATATACAGGTATTTGGTTCACTTAAAATTTGTTAATTTGTAGGTCACTTGTGTGGAACAGTGACAATTAAATATTCATTCGTTAAAGTTACTTGGCAACAGGCTTCCAAATAAATAAGAATGTCAATAATCAGTGCAACTGTGAGTACGCATCGGTCTCAGTTTTTAGTTGTAAGCAAGCAGTGAGAGAGAAGAGATAGGAAAATTTTGAAGTTCCGGATTAAAGCCTTGATTGATGTGGCACTGTTTCAAATACTAAATGCGACTTTCGGCAGGGGAATAATGCTTACAGCCTCAGGATCGGGCATTGGAAGAATAATGGCATTTTGTTTGAAAAATTTTGTAAACTTTCTTGCTTTATCATGTCGTAATTACTTATTTCCAGTTCCCGTAAGAATTTTACAAATCTATGATTTAATAAGACAACAAAAGTTTCAAATTCTGACCCACATATCAGTGTTCGGAAATTCTGTAACTACGGCTTGTAGATGTGTTAATTTTAATTTTCGTTTTCTCTTTCTTACAAGGTGTTTCTTCTTTCTTTATTTTTTCAAAACAAAGAAAGAAGGAAAAACTTCTTTCTTCGGGACGCTCTGCAGGTATTTTACTTTAAAATTTAGTCTAATGCAAATCTACATATTTAACTAATGACAAGGCTGAGTTGTGGATATTTGTCCAATAAATATATTAATATATTCAAGTTTATGTATATATATATAACTGTCATTTCTAATAATAAATATTTTCTTCTTCATTTCCTTGAGTGGATCTTAGAATTTATAAGAAATATTTGATAAGTTGTTTCGAGAAATCCCTTTATGATAAACAAATAGCAAACATCCGGATACTTGTACTGGGTGTCACCAGAGGGCAGGAAATTCTTAATGAGGCACTTCGGCAACTGTATCTAATTGTAGTAGGAAACCTACACAAACAGACTGGTGGGTATTTACGTGATAACTGACTACAAGCACAAGAGAAGAACTTCCACGCTACTGCCGGGATTCGAAACCAAAATACAATTAAGGGAACGATAGCAGACTCACACCTTAGAAAGTAGGGTCACTGTGATCGGAATTGTGTTTGTTAAAGTTCACAAGTAACGGTTTCCGCTAATTACGCACTGTCTTACAGTCCGTGTTACATTCACATATCACAAGGGGAGACTTGTTCTGAAATTTTGCAAAGAAACATATGACACAATAAAACATTTTTTTTAATGAAAATGTAACATTTGGTGTTGTTTTAGCAATCTGCTGCTTTTTACGACAGTGTGCTCTCTCGCACTTCCTTGTTCTCGCCGTGAGGAAAGAAAATTTTAAGTCTCTTTCATACACAAAAACGTTTGTTATCGCAACTGTTTATTTATATCAGGGAACAAGCAGAGCCTGTGTATGAGTACAGGTTACCGCTTCGATATAACCGACCCAAATACACTTTTGGCTGCAGACAGCAAATGATATATTGTTAAATAGTATTCAATTATTAGGTCATTATAGATTTTAAAGTCAAATACTTGCTGTTATCAAATAAGATTTCAATGTTCTACGTAACGAAAGGTTAGGTCACTTTGTGAGTTGAAAATTAATTGTCTACAGGAAGAAACATTTTCAAAGCAGACCTACACAATAACAGTCACATGACAGTTTAGTAATCTTCACGTAATACGCAACACGATGCAGTATAAAAGCACAAATGACGGTGTTGCTGTTCAGCGGTACGTTGTTGTGAACTGTGAGATTAACAGCTAAGGAGGAGGTTTAATGCTAATTTCTTATACACTTCTTCGTGCCTATTTGGTCACGTACGTAGCAAGAGTATAACAATCGTTCTCCCTTCACAAATAAAGTTGATTTGTATAATATTATCTCAGGATGTGTGATATATATTCCGTTAAAGGGATTTTCCATTTCGCAGAACTTTCTTACCTACAGTGTGATTTCGGTTACCAGTCAACGTCTACCAAATCACAAGGCGTCTCATAGTAGGAGGCCGCAGGCTTCACACAAACCGGAGTCAAGTCTGCGTTAATTTATGAGTGTAAATGCCGTGTGTAGCAGAATAACATCCATAAAATACATGTCAATTTAAATGAAAACTTCGGAGCTAGTCTCACAAAACTTATAGTCTTCCTATCCCTGTCACATGACTAGCACCTACTTCGTAAGCAGATGAATACTGGCGTCCCACCTGTAAAGAGGAACACACTGCTACTTTCGCACATGAACTCCACTCTGTTCAGAATTGGAGAATCGGACGGAACGAGAGAGTGTTACCTGCGGCTGTAGTTTGAGGATTAGTGGAGTTATTGCTTATACATCAAATTGAAGGCTTTATAGTTTTAGATGGAAAGCGTGAGGATAATTGTAAATTCATCTCTGATGACGTCAGGATAAGCAAAAATGCACGAGAAGAGTGCTTTTGACGTTGAAATATTTATTGGAAAATTAAAAGACGTAAATCACCAGAGATATATCAAATTTCAGCAGAAGAGTTTGGAGCATCGGGGAAGAATATTTCGCTTTGAATTCTAAAAAAAAAAAATATATATATATACTTTCATTCGGAACAAGGGGAATTGCCTTAAGAATGAAAGGAGTCGATTATCTTATCTAATATAAGAAGGATAAAGAAAGGTTTTGTAGTAATTAAAGTGACATCACTTTTCCATCTACATTCAAAATTTTATAACAACCCCCATTCAAGTTCATCTGCATGTGCAAAAGGATCTATTTTCCAACATTAATATAGATTTCGAAAAAACCGTTTATCCTATGATAAAACACACTTCATTCGTCAAATATTGAAGGAAAATTGGAACAAAACAAAGCAGTGAATCAGCTATGTTTAGATTTCTAGTTAGTTTGTAATTTAGTTAGGATAGAGAATGTATATTATTATTATCACTGAGTTTTTTTAACATCATTCAACTTGAAATCCCAAAAATGTATCTGAATGAAACCTATTACATGTTCTATGTATGCAAAATTTATTTTCGTATACCTTACTAGGATTGATGCGAATAAAGTGATCTTTTACCTCCATCGCTCTGACGACGTCAGAAGAATGGAGATTAACAGAATCATTAAAGTTCTCTTCCGTTGCTCAGATCACAGTGTCTTGGAATCAGATCCATTCTACTCTTCTGCAAAATTTGTTCATCTCTACTTACTTACTTACTTACTTACATTCTTACTCCATGGTGCAGAGTCCTTCTTGAGAAGCTAACTGGTCTGCAGCTAGTCAAGAAACTCCCCTCATTTCACGGAACCCGAAGGTTCATTACCTCACTCACAAGCGTCCGGCACCTGTCTCTATCCTGGGCCAGCCCAAACCAGTCCATATACCCACATTCCACCTCCTGGATACCCATCATAATACTATCCACACATCTAAGCCTAGGTCTCTCCAGTGGTCACCATCCCTCCGGGTTCCCCACCAAGACCCTATACAACCCACTCTCCTCACCCATACGCGCCACATGCCCCCCCAGCCCCATCTAATTCTTCTCGATTTTATCACCCGCACAATATTGGGTGAAGAGTAAAAGTCATTTAGTTCCTCGTTAAGCAATCTACACCATTCCCCCGTTACCTCGTCCCTCCTAGGTCCAAATATTTTCCTCAACTCCCTGTTCCCAAACATCCTCAGCTTCCTTTCCTCCCTCAGTGTCAACGACCAAGTTTCACACCCATACATAACAACAGGCCAAATTATACTTCTATATATCTTGATCTTTAAATTTTTAGATAGCAACCTAGAAGACAAAGGATTCTGCACCGAATGATAGCTAGCATTTCCTGACTTCAATCTGCTCTTAATTTCTTCTGCAATACAATTTTGATTTGTTAATGTTGTTCCCAAATATTTAAAATCCTCCACCCTGTCGAAGGTACTATTATCAATCCTCAAACTGTGAATTCGTCCTGCATTCTGATCTCGAGACATGACCATATACTTAGTTTTACAGCAAATACTTCCAGTCCAGTCTCCCTAGTAGCAAATACTAAAGCTTCTGCATTTTCCTTTAGTGTATGCATGCTTCCTCCCAGTATATTAACATCATCGCCATAAGCCAGAAGCTGATGTGTACCATTTAGTTTCAAGCCATCCTGATTTACATGAACACTCCTAATGGCGTACTCTAAAGCAAAGTTAAAAAGCATTGGTGTTAGAGCGTCTCCTTGTTTCAAACCATTCCTAGTAGGGAACCTGTCAGACACATTCTTGTCCACCCAGACTCTGCTATATGTTTCAGTCAGACTCAAATTTATTAACCTTACAAGTTTCCTAGGGATACAAAACTCAATGAGAATCTTATATAAGACCTCCCTCCTAACTGAATAGTAAGCTTTCTTGAAGTCTATAAAGACTTGATGAACTGGTTCAGTGTAGTATTTCCATTTTTTCTCAAGTATTTGGCGGGTGCAAAATATACGATCAATAGTCGACCTGTTGCGTCGGAAGCCACACTGATGATCCCCGATAATTTCCTTCGCATATGGAATTAACCTTGACAGCAGGATTTTGGATAATATTTTGTAAGTGGTTGGCAAAGTGATATGCCTCTATAATTACTGCAATCTGTATTATCCCCCTTCTTGTAAATAGGTATATGATCGATTCCTTCCAGTAATCAGGCAGTTACTCCTTCTTCCAAATAGAAGTAATAAGCTTATGAATCTCCAAGCAAATTGTTCTACCCCCTGCTTATTCAGTTCTGCCGTTATTTGAACAATACCTGGCGATTTGTGGCTTTTTATCTTTCCGATAGCCAGCTCAAACTCAGCGGCACATGGCTCAGGTTCTTGTGGTTCTGCTGTGTGTATTTCTGCCTGCCTAACGTCCTTAATCCCATGCACGTTGAATAGCTGGGAGAAATAATTCCTCCACCTATCCACAATACTGTGGGAGTCTGCCAACAAGTCACCTTTCTCA
>Ga0123357_10007041_pt1 | contig 13846 bp, 11 predicted proteins | sample TergutEmb28metaG_FD_89873 | JGI IMG/M metagenome (GOLD analysis project Ga0123357, IMG submission 89873) | Embiratermes neotenicus P4 segment gut microbial communities from Petit-Saut dam, French Guiana - Emb289 P4 | ecosystem: Host-associated > Arthropoda: Insects > Digestive system > Gut ... | reverse complement strand
TGATTTGGGGGGCCCACCCCGGACCCGGCAAGCGTAAACCGCGGGTGAAACAGGGGCCGCAACCGCGACCCGGCAGCCCTGGCCACCCCCCCCCCCCCCGCCACCGGCGAGCGCTCCGGCTTGCAGATTTCCTCGCTCCCCCCCACATCCGCTATCGCTACCGCTTCCCCCACGACGACCGAAACTTCCAGCATCCGCCCCGCCGCCTCGCGCGCCGCCGCCGCGAGTTCCTGCAAGAATTTCCTGCGAATCCAGTCCGCGGAGAACGCATTGCCCGCCTCAATGACCAGCGCATTGCCCACCAACGCCAGACGCGTCTTGCGATCGAACCACAGATCGTAGCGATCAGAACCGATCTTCTCCTGAAGCAGCCGGCACACGCGCTCGCTGAATTCCGACCCCGCCGCATTCCGGTCCGACTTCGAAACGTCCGTTGCGACGAGTTTGCCAAGCTCGGCCTCTTCCATGACGATCGACATTGCTGCTCCTTCGAAACGTTAGGGGGGGGGGGAGGGGGCACTGAATGTGCGAACCGTCATGGTTCTGATCTGACACTATCCCGCGCTTCCTGCTCGGGACAAAGGGCGGTCACTCCACACAGGACTGTGGCAAAGGCGCAGAACCGGCGATCCGTTCGGAAAATCGCTCTTCCGAACAGGTTTCCACTGTTTCTCGTTGTCGCCACAAATCCTTGTGATGAGCTACTTGAGCTGATGTTTTAACATTGAAGAAAGAGGCTGACAATCATATTTTTCGCGTGTTTTTTTCCACAGAACAGTTGTGTGTTAATGATGGGGAGTTACGCGCCAAAAAAAAATTTCGCCCACCACTTATTCACATCAGATCGCCTCCATTGTTAACAAGTTGTCGTGATTCAACTGCTGGTGGTGTTCGCCGCGGAAAAAAGCGACTGTACGCTCTACAACCACCACCGGTTGTGTCTCGCCCTCCTCTCCCCTCCTCAGGGCAAAGGTGCTTCTCATGTGAGATTTGCTGTCCGATCCTGCGCCGGCTCCATCAGCGGCGATTCCCCCGGCTCCTCTCCACCCTTGAGCACTTCCACCGCCGTGTATGCGTCCAGGTTCAAGATCGTGATTTCGCCGTCGGACTTCTTGAGGATCAGGCGGTCCAGCCAGACTCGGTTGAGTTTGTTGTGGGCGAACCAGCTGCCGGAGATTTGCCGTTCCTGCTGCAGCACGGTGCCGGTGGCGGTTGTGGTATACGTGTCGGTTCGGCGAGGAATCTGCTGGGTGACGCGGACCTGCGTGCCGGGCGGATAGATCGTCGTTTGCTGGTCGGGACTCAAGCTGGCCGAGGTTTCGGATTCGTGCATGGCGATACCTGGAAGAAGCCAGAAGCTAGAAGCCAGAAGTTTTGAATAAGCCGCGAAGGGGGGGGAAATCTTCTGGCTTCTAGCTTCTTCAATGAAGCTCTGAAACGATACTCATCACACCTTGACGTATCAAGCTCACCGCGATCGCGGCCAACAGGATCATCACGATTTTGTTGATGACGGTCATGGCGTTTTTGCCGACGATTCGCACCAGTCTGTCCGAATGCCACATGGCGATGAACAGCAGCAGGACATTGATAAGCAAGGCGGCGGAGACCATCGCGGCGACGATGATCGCGCCCCAGGGAGAGCCGAAGCGGTCCTGGTAGCCCTTGGCGTAGCTGTTGACCAGCAGCAGACTGGTGGTCATCGTCGCGGGTCCAACGATCAGCGGGATCGCCAGGGGGACGATGCCGATGGCACTGGCCGGATCGAAATCCGCATGCTCGTTGACCGCGGGCTTTCCGGGGATCAGCACGTCGATGATGCACAGGACCACCAGCAAAATTCCGCCGGCGATCTGGAAATCGGCGAAGCGTACGCCCATCACGCCGAGGATCAGTTGTCCAAACGCGATAAAGCCGACGCCTGTGAACGCCGCCGCCAGCGATGCCCGTTTGGCGATCCGACGGCGCTGATCCGCGGTGTACCGATTGGTAATCGCCAGGTACACCGGCAGCATCCCGGCTGGATCGATCACCACCAGCAATGGAATAAAAATCCGCACAAAATCGTAAACAAACTGCATGACGCCCTCATGCCATTGGCTCTTTCATCCGCGTATCATAACGCAAGCAATCAGAGCTGCGAGCGTAAGCTCGCCTCGTAAACCTACGACGCTCGTTTCGAGATCGTACGATCGCAGCTCGATGATCGCTGGTCAGCGAGGCGAGCTTACACTCACGGCTCTGATATCTCCGCGCCTCCGCGTGAGATGAAACACGACATTGACTCCTTCAAGTGCGTATAATAACGCAAGATTTATGAGCGATCCCACGACCGAAAAGCCTCGTCCTCCGTCAGTTCCCGGCTCCGAACGCCGTGACTTTTTCAACGAAGCGATGCGAGAGATGCTTCGTCCCTTCGCCAGTCTTATCGAACGGCGGATCACTCCGATCCTTGCCGCTTTGGAGCAAATTCCCGAACAGGCCGAGCGCCTTGCCAGTGGCAACTTCGGCATTCTCGACCAGCCGCAGTCCTGGCTCTCTCCGTCGCTACCGCCGCGCATCCCCGAGCACTGTCTCCGCCCACCCGGTGCCGCCCCCTCCAACCAATTTGAATCCCTCTGCACCCGTTGCGGTAAATGCGTCGAAGTCTGTCCCGCCGGCGCTATCAAGCTTGACTCCGGCGGGTTTGTTGCCGGCGGCTTGCCCTACATCGTCACCGACACACAGCCCTGCGTCGTCTGCGACAGCCTTGCCTGCATGCAGTCCTGCCCCACCGGTGCTCTGAAACTGGTCGATCGGCGCGAGATCGACATGGGTACTGCCGTTGTCGATCATCATCAGTGTCTCCGCGATCAGAATGAACCCTGCACCCTTTGCCTCGATATCTGCCCTCTCGACGACAATCCCACAGCCCTTTTCCTCAGCGCCGACACCGGCCAGGTGCGTGTTCGCAAGACCCTCTGCATCGGCTGTGGCCTGTGCGAATCCCGCTGCCCCACCGATCCCCGCGCCATCACTGTCATCCCCTACTCTCCCCCCGTTGATCCCATCGTCGCCTGACCTCTATCGTCAGCCCTCGGCTCTGCCGGGGGTTCGTTCCGCGCTCGTTAAAACCCCCGGCAGAGCCGGGGGCTGACAGGCGCTGAGGAGTTGATAGTAGGTTTGTTCGAGAGAAGCAGCGATTTTTTCCCAAGTGTAGCGGGCTTGAACCAGAGCACGGGCAGCAGCGGCAAACTGGGCACGCTTGGCAGGGTTGCTCAGAAGCTCAATGGCGGCGGCGGTGAAGGTGGACATGTCGCCGTTCTCGATGATGATGCCGCACGGAGGAGGAGAGGCCAACTCGTCGAAGTTGCATTCTTTCGTGGCGATGACGGGGCAGGAGGCGGCGAGGGCTTCGGTGATCGCCATGGAGAAGCCTTCCTGATGTGAGGGCAGAACGAAGAGATCCGCGTCGACGAGGGCCTGCCATTTTTTTTCGGCTTTGAGCTGGCCGACAAGGAGAATATTTTTCTGGAGATTGTTTGGCGCGATGAGGTTGTTGATGTGGGCGAGGTAGTCGAGTTCGCCGGTGCCGGCGATGGCGAGGAGGGAATCGGGAAGTTTCTCGGCGACGCATTGCCATGCGGGAATAAGACGATCGAGACCTTTCTTGGGATGGACGCGTGAAAGAAAAAGGATCATGGGGCGATCTGCGATGGTGGGGTGTGCGTTGCGGAAGAGGCCTTTGGCGGGGAGATGATCGAGTTCGGACTGGAAAATGCCGTTGGGGAGGATGAATTTAGGGAAGGCGTGTATCCAAGGTACAGCGTTATCGATTTCGGCTTGATTGAGGCAGTGGATAGCGGCGGCGTGAGCGTGAATGGCGCGTTCGCGGTAGAACCAATAGATGCGTTTGAGGAGTCCGGAGCGTTGTTGGATGGAGTAGCGGTCGAGCATGCCGTGGGGGACGGTGATGTAGGGAATGCGATTTTTTCGTGCGGCGTGTGCGGCGGCGAAGGTCGGGAACTGCCAGATGCCGTGGAGGTGGAGGATGTCGAAGTCGCTGGTGTGGTCGGTGAGCCATTGGTCAAGGGGACGGGAGGCGGCATAACGGGGGGAGCCGGTGAGAGGAAAGCTGTGGAGTGTCACGGCGGGGTGGAGGGGAATGGGGGATTGGCCGGGAGATTCAACGGTGGCAATGGCGAGGGAATGTCCGCGGTCGGCAAGAGCGCCGGCAAGACCGGCAGCGACGACGGGCGGGCCGCCGGCTTCGGGAGCCATGGACGAGACTACGTGAAGGATCCGCAAATTCGTCATTCAAAACCTGTTCTTCAATTCGAACGAAGAAGAATAAAAGTTACACAGCTCATCTTTCCACCGTTTCGGGTTCGAGGAAATCGAGGCTGGGATGCTCTGTGGGCTGGGCCTGAAGGATGCTCTGGATGCCCAGTTTCCGGCCCTGAAGGTTGTTGATGTAGATCTGGTATTCGGCGCGATCGGGATCAAGGGGCGTTCCGGGAGCAGAGGGGAAAAGATAATCCACCCATTCCGTGGTGGCTTTGATGGCCTCGTCGTAAACCGGCAGAACTTCGGTGAAGGTCTTCACGACCGTGTCGGTGAGTTTGTAGCGGTTGGCGTGCCAGACCAGGAGAGACTCGAAGAGAGCGCTTTCAGCCTTCGCGATGCTCATGTAGGCCTTGGTTTCGAGAATATGCTTTTCGTGGAGAGTTTTGTTGGTGGGGTAGTTGCGGAGGTGGCGGGCGAACTGGTCGAGCGCCTTTGGACCCACCATCGGAACGTTGCGGTAGCAGTCACGGATTTCGGCGACTTTGCTGTTGAATAAGGCGACGTTCTCGGGAATGGAGAAATCAACCTCGTAGATGGGAACCGGTCCGTTGAAGACGCTGTTGACCAGGCTGGTGGCGTAGTAAAGATCGTCGCGGCACCAGAGTCGGAGGGACATGGCCGGCCAGGCGTCGACGACTCGCATGCCGGTGACGGAGGGGGGGATGTGGAAGTGGTCAACCTGCCAATTCGCGCGGACAAACTGCACATAAGAAAAGTAATAAGGTGAGAGTCCGTATCGGAATGGCATTGGATCGGCAGGTAAACGTCCATCGGTACGGAGTTCGAAGAGGTAGGGGTCGAGGATGGAGATGCCGTAGCCGGTGCGGGTGGTGCGGCCGGTGGGGTCGGGAAGCTCGGCAGTGTGGAAGGTGCGGAGTTTCTGACGCTCGAGAGGGTCGTCGGTGCTGTCGTAGGCGATTTTGTTTTCGGGGGGAACGCGGAAGACGGCATCGCTGACGAGCTTGAGTGCCTCGGTGCGGGTGTTGGGGGCGAGGTCCTGATCGTAGTTGTGGAGGTCGACGAAGCGGGCCATGTCGGAACGCCAGTGGCTGCGGTAGAAGATGCGTTCGAAGGAGCCGCCGAGCTTGAGGAAGAACATGTTGCCCTGTTCGACGGTGAGGTCGATGTTCTGGGGGTTGTAGTCTTCGCCTTTGTTGAGGTAGGCCAGGCCGTCGAGGACCCATTTGTATTTGTCGTCCTGATCGTGCCATTGGGCCGAGAGATTGTAGGCTTGGTTCCATGCGTGAAAGACGTAGACGCTTGTGAAGTAGGGCTGGAGGGCGCCGATGATGTCGTATTTGGTTTCGAGATCGACCCAGCGGCGTTCCTGTTTGTCGTTCTCGGCTTGAATCCAAAGGATGGTGGCGACGAGTCCGCGAAAACCGCCGAGGGTCAGGCGGGGGAAGTTCACGGCAAGGGAACGGAAAGAGGTTTCAGATTCGGAGACGATCGAGGCACGCTGCGAGATCAGGAGGGGGCGAATGAGCAGGCTGATCGCGAGAAAAACAACGCCCAAAACGCAGGCAAGGAGCTGGTCGCGGCGAGCGCGGGAACGCGTGAGAGAGTGTTGCATTATCCAAGCTCCTGTTTGCGGAAGAGGAGGTATCCGATGGCGATGAAGGGGAGGCAATAGAGGAGCATCCAGCCGCCGGAGAGGGCGAGGGTGGACCAGGGCATGTTGCGGAGCTGCGTGATCTCGCAGAGGTAATCGAAGCGGGTAAAATCCGGCAACAGGTAGATGATGAAGTGGAGGATGTTCCAGATGGCGCCAAAGATCGCGTCGAAGAAGGCGTATCCGCGGCTGGGGTGTCCGCTGTAGTCCATGTAACCCAGGGCGCTGATGCCGCCCAGGTCGAGCACGCTGGTAATGAAGCCGCGGGCGTAACCCAGAAGATAGCAGACGGCGGCGGCGAGCATCGCGACGGGCCAACCGAGGCGAACCGAGGCGGCAACGCAGATGACGACCAGAAGCGTCGCTTCGAAGAAGAGGACCAGCTCGGATTTGACCAGGTTGAGGAGGAACGGTGACGGCGGACTTTCGATGCGAAGGGCGGAGTTATTGACGGCGATCCAGTGGCCGAGGGTGCGGCAGGAGAGCAGCACGACCAGGTCGCCGCGCTTGGAGGGGTCGGAGCCGCCGAGGAAGGAGGAGGAGAAGCTGACCTCGGTGTTTCGCTTTTCGTTCACGCGGACGGTGGTGGTGGCGGACTCGGTGGGAGCGTTTTCGTTGTAGACTTCCACCTGTGCCGTGGTGTCCATCGCCTGATTACGGTCCTTGTCAACGTCGAGGACCATGTTGATTTTGAAGTTGCCTTTCTCAACGGGGATGCGGCCCAGATCGGCGGCCCTGAAACGGAAGACGGCAACTTCCGTGGGAACGTTGGGACCGAAATAGTAGAGCTCGTCATCGCGGGGCCCCTGAATCTGCTGCTTGTTGTAGCGTTGGAAGCCAGAGACGATGGGGCTCGGCTGGTGATAGGTGAGGGGGATGACGTCTCTGGCCGGGTCGCCGGTGGGCGGGGCCGGGAAGGCCACGACGTTGAAATCGAAGAAACTTTTCTCCGTGCCTTCGAGGATCTGGAGGTAGACGCCGGGGGTGTGGCAGGAGACGGTGACGGTGATCTCGCGTTCGCTACGATCGCCGGGCGGAGAAAAGAGTTCCGAGGGCACCTCGGGAGTCCAGGTCGCACGGCAATAGTTGTACTGGTTCCTGGAATCGAGATTGAGGTTGATCGTTTTCTGCTGAGGTGCCATCGGAGCAAGGGGCGCGTTGCGGCCTGACGGAACGGCGGTTACGTCAAGTTGCACGGACGCAGGTAGAGCAAGCCGAGGATCTATGGGCGAACAGGGGAAAAAGAAGCTGAAATAAGGCTTTTGGTTGTGAGGCAGGATATCGCTGTTGGCGGCGGCTCGGGGGGAATTGAAGCGATAGCTGATGATTTCGGAACTGCCGCCCTTGAGAAAACGAACGCGTTTGTCGCCCTGGCGGATGACTTTGCCGACGATGGAGAGGCCGTCCTCGGGAATGGTGATATAGTTGTAAGCGAAGAGCGATCCGTTCTCGGCGAGTTCCTTTTTGTCCAGGGGCGGCGGCTGAGGATGCGCAAGGCCCGGCGTGGCGGACTGGGTCCGGTAGTCCGTCTCGGCAAGGGTGTATTGCTTGAGCGCGTTGGAACGCATCCACTGGTCGGCAGCGAAGAGAATGCCGAAACTCATCGCGCCCATGATGACGACCATGATCAGACTGGTCAGCGAAAACCCGAGCATTTTGCCCAGGAGAATTTCGAGACGCGAGAGCGGTTTGCTGGCGTTGGTGATGATGATTTTGCGTTCACGTTCGCGTGGCAGGCTCACGCAGGCCATGATGGCGATCATCACCAGCAGCAGGATTTCCTGCGAGAGCAGAAGCATACGGATGTAGAGCGGAATGCGCTCCGATTCGTCGTAAGGCCGCACGGCAAGGCAGAGAATGATGGCAACAATGAACCAGAGGAGTGGCAGGAGCCAGATGCGGCTGGTCCAGGCTTCGATCATGGTGGTATGAGCGACGGCGTGGACACGGGAGAGCCCGGTACCCAAACCACGGGCGGGCCTGCGGAAAAGAAGGAACAAATCGCGTGCAGCAATCAGCAGGAACAGGAGCAGCAGAATGCTCACGAGCAAGTAGGTGAGGTTGGTGGGAGTGATCATAGTGAGTAGTAATGAGTAATTAAGTAATGAGTAATTAAATTCATTTGGGGCCTCCGGGGGCGCGTTCGGCGGAGCGTTTTTCGAGGACGAGACGTTTGAAAACATCTTCGAGCCGGCTGCGCTGGACGCCGGGATTGATATCGCTGACGCCGGCTTCGTGGAGCATGGCGACCATTTTCACCTGAAGATCGACAGGAACATTCCGACCTTCGATGCGGAAAACGTCCTTGACCTCCAGCAGCGAATCGACGGTGCCTTCGATTTCGAGTTTGCCGCGGTAGAGAATGCAGACGCGATCGCAGACGTCTTCGACGTCGGCAAGCTGGTGGCTGGAGAGCAGAACGGTCTTGCCAGCGCGTTTGAGTTCCTTGATCAGCTTTTTCATTTCAATGGTGGCGAGCGGATCGAGCCCGGAGGTCGGCTCGTCAAGAATGACCAGTTCGGGGTCGTTGAGGAGCGATTGCGCGAGTCCGACACGGCGGGCCTGGCCTTTGGAATAAGTACGAAGCTGGCGGCGACGGACGGCAGGGTCCAAACCGACAAACTCCAGGTAAAACTCGACCGCACGATTCCGCTGGGCACGATTCATGTTGAACAGGCGAGCGTAAAAATCGAGCGTCTGGCGGGCGTTGAGGAAACGGTAAAGGTACGTTTCTTCGGGGAGGTATCCGATGGAGCGCCGCGCAATCTGGTCGCCGGCAGGTTTTCCAAGGACACCGGCGGAACCTTCAGTGGCGTTGATGAGGCCCAGGAGGAGTTTGATGGTGGTGGTTTTGCCCGAGCCGTTGGGGCCCAAAAGCCCGAAGATTTCGCCGCGGTTGACCGTCAGGTTGAGCTTGTCGAGTGCCCGGACGTGCTGGCTGGACCAGAAGCCGGGATAGACCTTCGTCAGGTCGCGGGTCTGGAGAGCGGGGATGGCGGTGGCGGTCATTAAGTTGTCCTTAAGATTGAAACGCGCTAAAGCGTGAACTCCGTTATTTAAGGTCAGTTCGACGTAAGAATGACTGTCACAAAGTTAAAAGTTAAAAGGTAAAAAAGGGGGGGGTAAAAGGGTAAATCGCTCCTGTTTCGCCGTGACGGTGAAAATTTTTAGCTTGGCCAACCCTTTTAACTTTTCACTTTATCACTTTTAACTTCCTTTTAACTTTTAACTTGTGACTTTTATTCTTCGTTACGTCGAACTCACGTTATTTCCGTGCCTGATTAGCGTCGAACTGCGGGGGGTCGATGGTGACGATGGTGCGCTGGCCGGGGACGGCGAAAAAGATGCGGGCAGCGCTGCCGGCGACGGCTTTGACGGCGTCGACGTACAGGTTCCATTTGGTCACGTCGGGGGAATGCTCGTATTGCTCGAAGACCTGCTTGAAGCGATCGGCTTCGCCCTTGGCGGCATTGACGACCTGCTCGCGATAAGCCTGGGCCTCAAGAATAAGCGTGGTCTGCTGAGCGGTGGCCTGGGTCTTGGCGGTGTTGGCGGCGGTCTCACCCTGGACCCGCAACGCTTCCGCCTCGGCGCGGGCCCGGCCAACATTGTTGAATGCCTCCTTCACGTAGTCCGGCGGACGGGCGGCAACCAGATCCACCGCGTGAATGTGAACGCCCATGAGGCCCATTGTCCTGGCAGCGTCTTGGAGATCGGGAAGTGCCAGGTCCTTGTTGATTTCGTCGAGGAGGGCGGTGGTGAGCTGGACCTGGCCGGTGAAGAGCACGTCATCGACGGACATGCTCGCAAGTCGTGCGGTCAGGGCGTGCTGAACGATTTCCTGGAAAAGGTCTTCGCGTTGGCCCAGGGCGTCGTCGGAAGCGTCGGATTCGTGGGAGACGGTGCTGAGCCAGGCTTCGGGATCATCGACGACGTATTGGATCACCAGTTCGAGGTGGACGACGTTTTTGTCGCCGGTGATGAGGTAAGGGTCGAAGAGCGAGTTGATGAAGTCCTGCCGGTAGCCGTACTTGATGTAGTCGCGTTTGATGTCGGCGTAGGCGTCCGGGGATTCGTTGAATGCTTTGACGGCCAGACGGCGGCGCTGCTGAATGGAGATTTTATGGACGCGGTCGATGGGCCAGGGGTAGGCATAATGGAGGCCGGGGGTTTTGCCTTCGTCGGGGATGAACACGCCCAGGCGCTCGACGATGGCGATCTGGTCAGTATTAATCTTGTAGATGCCCGAGAAAAGCCAGGCGAGCAGGACAAGGCCCAGAAAGCCCAGGAGAATGTGATGCGCCTTGGCGAAGCGCGAACCCTCGGGAGGAGGAGGAGCGTCCATGTTCGGTGGGAGGTTTTGAATGGTCATGACAGTGCTCGGTAAATTTTCAATTTTCAATTTTTGATTTTTCTTCTGGCTTCTGGCTTGGGGGGGGGCTGGCTTCTGACTTCTGAGGCGCGGTGAACAGGGCGCGGAGGATATCCGAGTCGGTGGGGAGGACGAGGTAGGTGTTCTTGGTGAAGGAGGCTTTGATGAAGTCGAGAGATTTCCAGTATTGGTAAAAGTCTCGTGCGGCCTGGGATTTTTGCACGGCGGCGAGCGCGGCGGTCGCCTGGGCGTCGGCCTCGCCGCGGATACGCTCCGCTTCGCGGTGGGCATCGGCGGTGATTTCGGCGGCCTGACGCTTGCCGTCGGAAACCAGCTTGGCGTTCTCGGCTCGACCCTTCGCCAGGTAGTCGGCGGCCTTGGCGCTCTGTTCCTCGGCCATGCGACGATAAATCGCGTCGGCATTGTTGGGCGCAAAGGCCATCCGCGAGAAGCCGACCTGCACGATTTCCACGCCCAGTTCACGCATCCCGTCGAGTTTTTTACCGGGTTCCTTGTTGCCCTCAGTGGCGGCCTGCTGGATCTGCTGCTCCATCTCGTGGGTTTTGAGCATGGCAGGGTCGGTGTTGAACATGTCGTCCATATTGTGGCGAGAGATGGTTTGTCCGATGGTGCTGCTCAGGGCATTGCCCAGGCGTTTTTGGAGGTTCTCGTCGGTGCCGGTGGTCTTGTAGAAAGTCAGTGGGTCAACGATTCGCCAGGCGGCGTAGGTGCGGACGGAAATGGATTGGCTGCCTTTGGTGTTGATCTGCTGCAGAGGCGTGTAAAAAAGGTGCAGGCGTGTATCGACGCGAATCACGCCGTCGGTGGGGAGTTTCAAATACCAGTTGTAGCCGGGCAGGATGCGGGTTTGATGTTCCTGGGTGATGAGGTTGCCGAAGCGATAGAGGAGAATTCTTTCGTAAGGCCGCCTGACAAAAGTGCATAGCACGACGAAAAGAATCGCCAGCACAACGGCGGAAAAGAAGAAGATGATCGGACGTCGCATGAGGGCCTCGATTGTTAGTTAACGTCAGTTCGACGTAAGAATAAAAGTCACAAAGTTAAAAGTTAAAAGGAAGTTAAAAGATAAAAGGTAAAAAAGGGGGGGGTAAAAGGGTAAATCGCTCCTATTTCGCCGTGAAGGTGAGAATTTTTGGTTTGGCCAACTTTTTTAACTTTTAACTTGATCACTTTTAACTTCCTTTTAACTTTTAACTTTGCAACTTTTAACTTCCGTTGATTCTTCGTTGCGTCGAACTCACGTTAGTGAGTCATTATTAGGGGGTTAAGGGTCGAGGAACGTTGGGGGTATTGGGATTAGTTTGGTAGAGGTCGATTTTGTTCACCGATGGATCAACGAGGATTTTGTTGACGGGGGCGAAGGCGTCTTTGAGGGAGTTGTACATGGCTTGGCGCTGGGCGAGGGAGGTCATGAATTTTTCTTCGCCGGGGACAAGTTCCGGGAATTTGCCGATCATGGTTTCGATGCGGTCGGCTTCGCCCTTGGCGTTGGCGATGCGGTCGGCGTAGGAGGCCTTGGCCTCGTTGAGGGTGGTGGCGGCGGCGCCTTGGGCCTCCCGGATAGCGGTGATCCTCTGGGCGTTTCCGTTCTGAATGAGTTGTTCCTTGAATTGCATCGCGTTGACAATATTTTCGTAGGCGTCCGCGGGGCCGATGGGGCCGGCTTCGGGACGCGCGGGATCGAGCGGCAATTTGCCGCCGCCCAGCGGCGGGTGGAGGTCGGTGATATTCAGACTCACTATCGTGATGCCGGTGCCGGCGTTGTCGAGCTGGGCCTGGAGGATTTGCTTGCAGTTGGCTTCGACGTTCTGGCGGTCGGTGGCCATGATCTGCTCGAGCGTGTGGGTCGCGAAGGTGCGTGTGACCGCGAAACTTGTGCATTGCTGAACGATCTCCACGTAGATGGGCGTGGCCGCCTTGGTGACTTCGCCGGACTGTTCGTAGAACTCGCTGTGGGAGAGGCCGTGGTAGAACTTTTCGGGATCTGAGACGCGCCAGAGGACGGCGACGTAGGTTTCGAGAATCTGCGGCGAACGCGGATCGCCAGTGATGAACTGGTTGTCCAGGTCCGCGGCAGCGTCGTCCTGGGGGCCGGTGCGGACGGTCCAGAACTGGAAGTCGATTTTTTTGAGGTTGGCCGCGATGTTCTTATCGCCGTGGAGTTCGACGCCGACGTCGGTGAGCTGGAGTTCCTGCGTGGGGATCGTGACGAGCTGGTCGATCGGCCAGGGGAAGGTCAGGTGCAGGCCAGGTTGGAGCAGTTTTAATGTCTGTTTACCGTCGGTGGTAGTGAGGGCTTTGCCGAGACGTTCGATGATGGCGACTTGGCCCGGGGGGACGCTACGGAAGCAACTCACGATGATGGCGATAACGACGCAGGCGGCGAGCGTGCGAGGCATCAGCCGGCCGATGACGCTCTGTTGGCCGTCGCGGGAGAGACCGAGACTCTGGGCGAAGAGCATTTTCACACTGCTGAGCCAGACCGACGAGAGCATCGGCACCAGCGGAAGGACCTGCAGATCGACGGCGGGCTGGTCGAGCTCTTCGATCGCGGAGTAAGAGCGGGTGGCATTGAGAAAGAGTTCAAGTCCCTGGAGGGCGAGCAGCGCGGCCGTGATGCCGGAGGCGATGTCGGAAACATATTCGACGCGGAAGTAGGCGAGAATACCGGCGGCGGCGAGGGCGACGGCGGCGGGCAAGCCGAGCGTGAAGTTACTGCTCGCCGCTTCGCCGGTGCCGTAGGTTGCGCGGGTGATACGCGTGTTCCAATAGAGCAGAACATAAATCGCGGCGGAAGCAAGAATCATCACGAGAGCAAGTTCATCGAGCAGCATCGGCTTATCGAAAGCACCGGCAATTGGAAAAGGTTTATCGGGATGAAGCCTGTGCCAGCCGAAGGAACGGTAAACGAGGAAACTGACGATGACAGCAAGTCCCAGAAGCGTGATGGCGGAGAGGGCGACGAGAAGGCGTTGGAAAGAGGTGTCAAGCGTTTTAGTTTCGATGTTGTCGTGCCGGTTTGTCGAGATGGCTTGACCGGATTCCTCGTAACTCATGCGGAAGGCGGAGGGGCCGGTGTCAAGGGGGGGGGGGGCGAGTTCTTCGAGTTCCGCACGTTGGCTGGCCAGTCGCAGTCCCCAGACCGCGAGAGCGACGACGAAAGCTTGTCCAACCGCAAGGCAAGTACCGGCCCAGAAAAAGTTCGCGCCGTACATGATGCCGCCAGTGAGAAGAATCGCGGCAATAACGAGCAGGCCGATGAAAGCAAGCCAAGCTAAGAATTCAGAACGTTTCATAAATAACCAGTCAGGTAGTTATCAGTTTATCGTTTTATCGTTATCAGTCAGGGACTTTGGAGTCCCGCATGGTAATGCGGGGCTTCGTGCCTCCTTATACAGGTTGGAGCGGAGTCAGTTTGGCGGCGAGGAAGGTTTCTTTTTCGGTTTTGCCAGGGGGCGTGGGATCGGCGGGGTCTTCGGCAGCGAGGGGGAGGGCGGGGAGGGGGGGGGGGCGGG
>Ga0123357_10007040_pt1 | contig 13847 bp, 8 predicted proteins | sample TergutEmb28metaG_FD_89873 | JGI IMG/M metagenome (GOLD analysis project Ga0123357, IMG submission 89873) | Embiratermes neotenicus P4 segment gut microbial communities from Petit-Saut dam, French Guiana - Emb289 P4 | ecosystem: Host-associated > Arthropoda: Insects > Digestive system > Gut ... | reverse complement strand
TTTTTCTTTTTTTTTTTTTTTTTTTGTATTTTATTGTTTTTATTTTTTTTTGTGATTTTAAAAATCTTTTTTTTTTTGTTTTTTTTTTTTTTTTTTTTTTTGGCACACTAGCTGTATATCAGAATCAGTCTTCTCATTGACATCATTATTCCTTGTTTTCTGAATAACCTGTAAATTACATGGCTTGTAAAATGCTTTGTTTGCTATGCATGCTGTTGTGAAGTTACCATCTTATTGCATAGAGATTTATATGTTAAATTTTGTAGGTTGTTTCCAGTTTGGTTTCTTCTCAGCAATTTTTGGCCCTTGTTTTCTTGCATGTCATTATTCTTTTGATTACAGAGACACTGTCATAGCTGGAAATTTCTACAGCATTTTTTTTGTACATGTGGTTTTGTGTGTTGTAGTGTAATATGCTTTGTTATACAGAATGTTACACCATTATGACACAGAAGTACATCTTTCACCCATGCTGTGGGCACTACTACAAGATGGACTTCTTGAATATGGTATCATGCCATTTCATAGGAGGTGCCTGCTACCTCCATCTTCAAGGTGGAACTTTCATACTTGGAAAGTGAATGCAGCAAGATCCTGCTACTTGTCTAATGAAATACATGTTGTCATATCCCAGAAAACCATAATCTTCATGTTTACTCCTACGAGGGCCTCAAATATTATAGAAAATATAAGATTCACATCAGTGAACAAAATTATGTTTATATTAAAGTGATTTAATTACTGATTGCTTTAGGTTCTCAGAAGTCTCTGTCCACACACTGATTGAGAGAAAACATTCTTTTAAGCTCAGTTAATAATGCATGTGCCAAAATGTAGTTACAGTGTCCAGGAGTTGAGGGTAGATATCTTCTGTGCCTCGGGTAAAGTAAGGAATATGTAGCATGTATTGACCTACTGCCTTTTTTCACATTTTGTTTGTACTGACATACACATTTCAGCCAACACGAATGAAACTTGGACAAGGTAGTTGGACAGTAAACATCACATATTAAGCCACGTGATTTGTATGATATGCACTTAAAAGTAAAGAAGTTATAGCTTTCAAATTTGGACCTTTTATGAAGTGTTCCATTGCACCAGTTTACTTTTTGGTGGTAGTTTATGTTTTGTTTCTGTTTGAGCCAGTTTCTAGTGGTAGAGTATGTTCACATTTCCTCATTCATGTTCCTCCATGTTACTTGGTAAATTGGGTGAGTTTCAAGAGAATATTAGTTATGTAGTGTTGACATTTTTATCAAAGATATACCTGGAACACTGCTAGGTATATCATATTGAACCATCTTTATTACTGAAATGTTTCATCTGCAGTGTGGTCTTTGCCTTAGGCAGACAGTTGCATTAGCACACCACAACACAGTAATTTTTCCCTTATTTGATTTTTGTTGGGATCTTGTTGGGAGACATGTCTGCAGCAGATCGGTCTTATTGGCATTGTGTATTTATTTGCTTCAGAAATATTGTTTTATGATGATGTTTAAAAATCACTAAATTTCTATAAAATTTCCTTGCATACAAATTTTCTACTTGGTTAGTAATCTTCAGAATGCAGTGTGGTTGCTTGAATCACAATAAACAACCTGAAGAATTATTGCAATCTTCCATATCTAATGCATAAAAAAGGATTGCCAGTTGTCACAAATTTTTAAAGGAAGAGAATTTCTTGTGCTCTTTGCTGATGAAATCATATTTGCGTAGCTTTGTCAGGTTCTCCGTAATGATGGTTTTATTTTTCTTCACTTTTATAAGCAACCAGTGAACTGTTAGCATATTGTATCAATTTATGTGTATATGTATTACTGATGGTCAGACATTTGTTTCCTTTGTATCATATTTCACAGCTGTGATTTTGTGTAACCTGCTTTTCAAGCCTCATCATTATTTGTAGTTTCTGTTTTGCTGTTTTTGTCACTGAATACAAAGTAAAGTACATGGGGTTAATAAACACCAAAATAGAAAATTGCAACAAATCTAATTTAAATGTGAAAGGCTATGTGACACTATGATGAAGCAATAACATAATAGAACAAGGTTACAACAGATGCGATGTTCAGTCTGCTGCAGATTATTGTAATGCATCACGGATGCATATTACTGAAATGGATGCAGTGGACAATACTTAAATTAGAAATGTACAATCAGTGACAGTAGAACTGTAAAAGTTGTAAATAATCGAGAGACTGCTGTTTTAGAAAAACACTATTTGACTACGTATAAGTGAAATATAGCATGTGTGGAATGCATTTCTTTTTTGTGTTTCCCTTCTCTCAGCCTTCACAATGGGTGAACTGCCAGGCCAGTTCAACACAGCGAGTAGCCAGACTCCGTTTTGTATCAGCATCCAAGTCACAAGTATGACCTTCTACTTATATCATGTTTTGTGACTGCTTTCTTTTGTTTAACAGCTGTATAATTTAAAATTTCTACATGCTTTCATATAGAACAGAATCATACAAAGATCTGTTTATTATTTGCAGTGGTGCAACAAATTGGCATATGGCATTGTCAGCATCTGTTACAAATTTTCCATTGCAGTGAATGCTAATAGAGCACTTTGAAATACATATTGATCAGTGTAACCTTTTTCATCCTACATTACACAATTTTTATTATTATTTAATAATCGGTTTTATATAAATATTCTGTTACAACAAATAAAAAAATAATGTTTGGTTACAAAACATTTTTTTTGTACTCACCTTATCATATTCCTACTTAAACTTAAGATGGAATGATTTGGGGGGCATTGGTTTGAAAAGTCTGTGCTGATGCATTTTTACACATGCTTTTTTCTGCTTATAGTGAATGCTGTCTAGTAGTGGAAACTTCTATACTGTCCATGCTGCCATAGATGATTTGCTAATTCCCGCCTCAAAGTACAAATTAACTGGTCCAGTAGCTACAATCTTGATTATGTAACACTGATGTTCTGGAACACTGGCTGTGTCTGTGCTTATATGTGCTCCACAGTTTTTCTACGTTTCATGGTCATTTCAGATTAACCAGTTGTAACTAATGTAACTCATCTTCCAGTCATGACCTCCACTTAGAGGAATATGAATTCAAAGTGTGTTCTTCAAATGTCCTTGTTTCTAAATTCACATTTGATTAGAGATATGAGTAATGGGAATTTGTGTAATAGTCATTGTTTAAAATATATGTGTATAATTAAAATGTGGGGAAGTGGAAAGCTGTGGAAGTTGGTACACCTTCGTTTGTGATGACTTAAATCATGATTATTTGCTTCAGTATAGAAAGTACGTAAATGGACATCTTTAGGTATTTAGGCTATTCCAGTTTTGATCAGTGCATGCTGGAGATTTGATAAGAAGCTTGACTTTACTCTTCAACCATTTATTTTCACAGCCTGCTAGACAAGTGTGAACTGTGAATAGTACTTTAATAAACTGGTGCTGTACGGGGTGATTCATGACTTCTGGACATTACTGCAGGACGTGATTTTCTAGGTCTCTATGATCAAAAAATTTAATATCAGTATGGGTCCTATTCTGAACAGTTATGGCATTATGGGTGTTTTTTTAATTACGAATGCCCTCCTGTGAACTGAATGTCACAAGTCACACTACATGACCTTGAACAGGAACAATCAGTGGAAGCTGCAGCTTGCAACTCACACTGTTCAAATCAAGCAGCAGGGTGGGTTGTGCCCAACAGTGGCATTTTCAGAAACCTGTTTAAAGCACAGGTCTGTGTACACTGAAGGTAATTTCATGAATGAAATTTATAATTTGAATTTATTAGGTATTATGCTTGTTTATTATTTTGTTCCATTTATTTTCAGTAATCCTTACCCTCTGTTCTAAGTTTCAAGCGGCCGTAAGTCCTTAACTGTCCAAACTTGGACACATGTCTATGTGAACTGTTTTGATCGCAGACACCTAGGAAGTCATCTCCTGCAGTAATGTACATAAGTCAAGAATCACCACGACAGTAGAGCCTGTTGTTATAAAATATATATGTGTGTGCGTGCGTGCGTGCGTGTCTCTCTCTCTCTCTCTCTCTTACTCAAAGAATTGGAGATCCATATATCGATGGAATTATTAGATAACCTCAAAAGTCCACATCTTCTTGTGTTTATTACCACAAGCAGAGTTGGATAGATCTACAAGCTTGTACACTGAGCAGGTTGGTATATTGACAATTCTCTATACTTATATTCACTACATACCAAGCCCGAATTTTGGCTGGGACACTGGGTATTTGACGAGTTTTTATTTTGTGTGGTTTTGCACAGTATTTCCAGTAAGAGCTGGGATAGTACTTTGATCAGGCCATGACTACTTCCTTTCACATTATTTTTTATTCTTACCTTCACCATTCTTCATACTGTAGATGCTTTACAGTCCGCAGTACTGATACTGACACTAATAAACCACAAAGATGAAACAAGCTGTAACTTCAAAATTGTGTGTAGAAATTTACACACATTGTGAGTGTATGTAGTCTGCTAACTTTATTGCAGTAGTTACATTAAGTGAGTAAAGGTATACAATGAGAAGTCTTTGACCTGTACTGTAACAAGAAGAGAAGAGCTGCGAGATGAATTTGACATCTGCAGATTAATCTTTTAGATTAATTTTATATATTTATGTAACAACGAAATTTACAGTATTTTGAAGACATGGTTCATAATCTCAGTTTTATATTCCACAAAATGTCATTTATTTCAAAATGTTTCAAATAATACCTTCTTCGTAAACCATGTGCTAAAAATTTAAATACCATCCCATGAGTTAAAGGCTGAGTTTGGTTTTAGAGAGCCCATTACGAATGTGGAATGTGAAGACTTCAGTAGTCTGCCTGATGTGACTACTTGGATTAAGATTTATAATTTCAGAACACTCAGCGTAGTACTAAAAGATGTTAGTGCTTAAATGAAATTTGTAATCTTCAAGGTACATCAAGTGATATTTTAATGATTTAAGATAGGTTTTAAGATACATTACTAGTGCCATTGGTATATGATTGAAATTAACTGTTTAAGTTAAATCTGCTGATTGAGGGGATGCAAAGGATAATCCTGTCAGGACTGTAGCTCATTTGTCAGCAACCAAGTGATACTAATAGCAGTGTAATTTAAGCATGAAGATTCAAGTGTTCGGGGATGTTCTGCTATGTTGTGAATATTACCGTGGATCTTAACCATTACCACCCCTGCTATGTTTTGCTGTGTTGTGAATGTTACCATGGATCTTAACCTTTACTACCCCTTGGATATTTTGCTTTGTTGTGAACATCCATGGATCCTTAACCTTTACCACCCCTTGGATATTTTGCTTTGTTGTGAACATCCGTAGATCCTTAACCTTTACCACCCCTTGGATGTTTTTCTGTGTTGTGAATGTTGCCATGCAATTGAACCTTTACCCCCCTCTGGATTTTCTGCTGGGTTGTAACCTTCATCCCACAACCCTGGTCCATGCTACAGACATTCCAGCTAATACACAAGACCCTTCCCACCGCTTATTAATACCACAAATATTGGATTGCCAACCTCTGTGCTGTTGTTACCCTTATCACCCACACGTGTACAGAACACCCACTCATCCAGTATAGCTTCTCTTCTTGGACTGCTTGATCCTGCAGATGAAGGCACTGTGATCCTTCAGAATGTTGTAAACCCTTTAGCTAAATACACAGCATTTCCCAGAATACCTGAATCTTCAGCAATGCTGCTGTGTGAACATGAAATCTGAAATAATAAAAGTTCCACCAGGTTTGCCACCACCACAGATTATACAGTACGTACTCCAAAAACACCAACAGTGCAATAACTTGTAGTGATAGGGTAGTATAATACAATAATAATTACACCTCAATGGAATGGTTTAGTGAAAGCACACAGTGCTTCTCATGGTTAACGCCATCATGCTGGTGTAAAAAGATTGTGATCCCGTCCTTTGAACACTGCCCATAACAGTGTCTTGTACTTGACCTGAATATGGCTCAGGACATGAGCAGAAACATGCAGTCTAAATTTCAAGGAAATATTTGAAGTAAAAAGTAGTTTTGTTGCACAGATGATATAATAAAAATATGTTTCTAGGTACCTTGTACTGTGAATTTGTAGCTACCCTGCATGAGGGGATGAAGTATATAGTAACTATGAAAAAGTGTAAGTTACTGACATATGCTGTCATCCTCATCACAGAATCTGACATGGCCCAAGCTCTGGGGAACACACTGTGTGGAAAAGATTTTTAGGTGACATTGTCATTAACATGAGTGTTGTCATCTGCTGGCATTTAAGTTTTGTTCCACAGCTGCTGCTCTTGTGTTGGCATGACTTAAAAGTTTCTGCATGCTTTGTAAAGCATGAGCATTGTTAATGTTGCATTTGGGAGGTCAGAATATGATTCTGTGTGGTATTGTAGTAATCCTGGAGGGGGTCACAGTTGTCTGTTGGCTTTCACAACCAAACCCTCAGCCCACTTATGTTTAACATTTAGTGACAATTATGGAAGAAAACTCTAATAATTTGTGTGTTCATAACAATAATAAAAGTAAGTTTTGTGTGTACTCATTGATTTGATATTATTAATTCTCTCCATTATTCATGCATTCAGTGGCATTTACAAACAAATGCATATAATAGGATTACAATCTGTACAGAAATTTTAAAACCATGTTTCACCGCCAAGGTGCCATCTTCAGTGAGTCTCAAATACAAAGGAGTACAAGCACCAGTGCTTCAGTCTGGGGAGTACAATGCCAAGTATTCACATAATTAAAATTTAAAATTATAAAATGCTAAATATAAAATAAGGGCATTATTGACAAGTGTGATGAGTTCTAGGCCAAATTCCATTGCATTATGTGCATCGCATGCATACAAACAAACATCTGAGGCCATCCTATGTGATCCTAGAGGATCTATTCCCAGTGGTGTGTGAAGGTGTGTATTGTGCTAGGAGGTGCTGTGTTGTAGACTGGTATTGTGTAGTTTGGTATTATACTCCCCAAATTTAAGTACTGGTGCTTGTACTCCTTTGTATTTGAGATTACCTGAGAATGATGCCCTGCCGCTGAAATACGTAGTTTTAAAATTGATGTACAGTTTTTAATTCTGTTATAAGCATTTGTTGGTAAATGTGATTAATTCCTTATTGATTTGTTCCATTTTCCCTTAAAAATAATTAAATTAAATTTCGTATGTGCCCACTTAATAAACATAATTAATTAAATTTTCTTGTGATTTTGTGCTTAATTGCAATCAAGACATCATATTCATTGTTATTTTGTAAAGTATGCACAGTTTTATGGTTATCTGAAATAATGTAAATGTGTTTATAAAGGACAGTTCATTTTTATAAGTGTTACAACAAAGATACAATGTAAAATAACTGGACAAATTTGCCATGTGCCTTTGCAGAAAAATACTGTTTCAAATTGCTATGAAGTATGTATGATTAGTATCCTCTTTTGCCAACCTTTCTGGTGTTCATGAATTTGAAAGGGACATGAAGAAATACAAATGTTGAAATGTGAACTTTTTGACTGCAGTATTATTGTGTGTAATTGAACATGCAGTACCTTTTTTATGAGTTTATTACTAGTATTATGGCCGCATAATATTTGTCAAACTTTACAGTCTAGTTCCTTATAAATGAATATTGATGGAACATATTTTTATTTTACAGTACTTTTGAGTGGCACACTGCTTTATATAAATTGCTTTAAGTGCTGTTAACCACTTTCCAAATATTTACAGGAATTCTTGAGTTCCCCTGTTTTTGGAATCATTGTCCTTGTTTTCTACAGTTTTGTTATTATTTTTGCTACATATGTGTATATTTTGTTTTCAGAGTTTGGATGCCACAAATGCTTTTCTTGGACAAAGGAAACTGGTAAGTGACTGTGTAGATAGACATGATGTTTGCAGAGTCTTTGTTGTGTTTCTTAATGTATTTTTGATGACATACAGATCAAATTTGCATTAGTAATGTTTCTCGTGTGCACCCTTCTACTGTTGTAGCCTAGTGTGTTTGCGTGAAGAAGGAATCTCCTAGCAATAACTGTTCTAAATTTCTATTCTCACTGATTTTGTTAGATTGGAGAGGATGCATTATAGTGACTGATAAATACAGAATAGAGTAGGAAAGAACAATTGACATTATAGATGCAGAGTGAGGATGGTTGTGAAAAGAATTGATGTTTTATTCTAACTATAGTGTTGGTTGCCCCATTTTGTGGATGACATTTCTGTAACAATTTAACCACACTTGATTTTATGTTAATTATGTATTTCATAGCATGTGTGCACATTTCCAATAAAGCAACAGATTAGTCAATACACCCCACAAAATATTGTTAGGGGGACTTAATTAAGGAGAATGTTAGTTCCAAGTTTTGTTGAAGCAGTATATTAACGTCAGTTCTTTTATGTGGGTGTAAAGAATTTGTTTCAAATTAAATGTGCTCAACTTGCTGTAGTATGTTTCTTTGTCCTAGTGATTTACCAGTTTTGTTGAAGCAGTATGTTAATGTCAATACTTTTATGTGGGTATAAGGAATGTGTTTCAAATTAAATGTACTCAACTTATTGTAGTATCTGTTTCTTTGTCCTGGTGATTTACCAATTGTGTGTATTGCAAAACAATGTAGATACATTTAAGTGTTAGTCATTTGATAATTAACAGCATTTTCTTCAGATTATTGTTCAGCAGGTTCCTACAAATAAGCTGATAAGTTGTACAATCATGAGTCCATGTAGTAATAAGATGGTCCCCCTTGTAGCACAAGACAACAGAAATTAGAATTTCATGGAGTAGTTCATTTGGTACAATTACTGGCGGGAGACTGTGGGACCAGTTTCGGATCTGCAGCAGCAGTAGCAGAAACTGTTTACTTTACCCAGATTGGTTCTGGGGTCCTCTTAGCCCACTACCTGGTGGGTACTGGATGTGCTTCCCTGGGGTAAAACTGATCACTGAACTCCTTTTAGTATCCCTGTTAAGAATGTGTGGAGCTCTATCTCCATTTCCTCATATATATGATATGGTGCTTATATAAGCATAGGGTCAGCTTTACTTTTAAAATATACCAGTTGGAATACCCTCACACACTTCCATACAAGATACTGTTTAAAAGCCTTGTCTTTCCCCTTTTACATCAGTGATAAATTCCTGTAGTGTGTAAATTTATTTTGTGCTTTGCATATTTTCAACGCTTTGTTTTGTTGTATATTATTTTAATATCACAAATTAAAGGCTGCAACTCTCTGAACTTGGTTGTTAGTTGGAGTTCAAATGTAACTGTTATATGTTTTGTTACGTTAGATTAAACTTCAGAATCACTTTGTAATAAACACGTCACTGAAAGCCATTTGAATAGTAGCTGAAGAAAAGTTCTGATCTTGTGTCATATGGAGTATGTTCTATTTTTAGAAGTGGTAAGTCACTTGCAGAATTGTGCTTTATGTTTTTTGGATTGAAGTAATGACAAAACATTTCTTTTGGCTGTGAGTAAGTGTGCAATGTGTAGTTCAGTAATAAAAGCAGTATATGTAATTTGAAGATGTGAAATATCCCTCCGTTGATACTCAGTAAATGTTGGGGAAGGGATTGATGGTTCAGTTTGTCTTTGCATCTTAAAATAGTTTTGTCTGCAATTCTGGTGAAAGTAATGCAAAGATAAACTGTAGGTGCTGTGTTGCTTCACTGTATTCTTCTAAATTAGCATGGTATCAGTAGGGCAGTTTGTTTTTGTTGATGTGAATTATTCTGAATTTAAGTTTATATGTGTGCAGTTTATAAATTCTTGACATGGGAGTACATGCATCCTCATGGAAATTTCATACCAGGTGAAATATATGTTGAATTTCTGATTTTGTCTAAAATACCTGTCATTTTTGGTAGGTGTTCTCCTGCAGTTTTGCAGTTGTCTTTGGCAGTGTAGGCTGTGATGACCTTGAGCTTATCTACACTGTATAAAGAGCAGTTCAGGTGTTCTCCTGCAGTGTTGCAGTTGTTTTTGACAGTGTAGGCTGTGATGACCTTGCACTTATCTACACTGTATAAAGAAGAGCAGTTCAAAGATCTTAGAAAAGCATTTAAGTTCTAATTGTTGGAATGCTGTAGTACATGATGTACCTAGTGTCACATGCTTTATCAAGGCCTTACTCACAAACTTCAGAAGTTTGGTTCAAGGTTTATGATGCTGCTTTGCTTAGTTGGTGGTAAAACTTATTGTGCCGTAGGATTTCAGTGTAGGGATTCCTCACCAACATAGTAGGCAGTACTTGGAAGACCATTTTATTTTCATGCCTTAAATACAGATTTGTTTTACATGTTTTTTTATTGAAAAGTATTAGTACAGTTCTATACAAAGTTTGATGTTCAAAAAACAAATTAGATCTATCTCCTGTGGTATGCAGAATGTGTCTGACTTGTACCTCTAATACTAAAGTTATATCAGAGTTACATTTGGCACAATTCTAATAACAAATAAAGTTGAATTAAATAGTAATGCTCCTGTCATGTATTTACAAGGTATTTGGTTTGAATCTGGGCTCAGATGCTATTTTACTTACAGTTTTAATGGTTTTCCTCATTGTCTCCAGGCAGGTGTCATGTTAGTGCCTCACTAGGGCATGACCATTTCATTCCAAGGCCTGTCCAATTCAATATGTATTAATCTTGCTATCATTTTAATGCTGTATAGTCTGAAATGCTAGCAATGAAGAGACTGACAACAAGATTATCCAAGGAAGGAAAGCAATAGGCAAGTTTAATTCTGTGCTGTGGAACGATAAAATTACTATGAAAACAAAACAGATGATCTTTTCCACAATAGTAGAGAGTATAATCACATATGGCTCAGAAACAGAGGACGTAAACAAAAGAAAATAAAAATGACTCAAAGCCGTGGAGATGGACTTCTGGAGGCGGGCGTGTGGCGTGTCAAGGATAGAACATGTGCGGAACAACGAGATAAGAAGAAGATTGCAGAGAAAAAAGGATATCATGGACACAATTAATATGAAAAGACTCATATGGTATGGCCACGTCCAAAGAATGCCTGCAGAGCGGTGGTCTAAAAGGATGCTGGATTGGGTGCCAGACAGAAGAAGAAAAAGGGGAAGGCTTTGGAGAACCTGAAGAGAGAACATACATGTAGAAATGGAATGGAGGCACCTACAGCACAGAGACTGGGAAAATAGGAATGGGTGGCTAGCAGGATGTGGTAAACGGCGACAGCTGTAACAAAGCCACTTATATATATATATATATATATATATATATATATATATAGTCTGAAATGTTGGTAGCTCATTAAATCAACCATAAAAGAACAAGATAGGCAATGTATGTGTGATGTAACATTGCATTGTGTTTGTATAATGTTTGTACTTCCTCAGGTTTCAGCTTGATACTTAGGCCTTCATATAACATGCCCTATATTTTTGCCTTTTTTTAAACAAGTTTGGATTTTTTTTGACAAATTTTCATGTAAGTCCCAAATGTCAAATTTTGTGGGAATCTGTCTTTTGGGAGCCACGCTGATACATGCAAACAGACACACAGACATCATTTGTGCAATGTCACATAGTCTGACACAGTGATAGGTTCTTACCCTGTGGCAATTTTTTAATTAATTTATGCATAATGCTTCTGATGTTTTAACATTGTGGAGACATTAACCTCTGTCTTTCTATGCACTTCATAATGTGGCGCTATGGCACAAGGACAGTGTCACCTTTAACATTATTCCTCTTCCTTTTTGATCACAGTAACTTACATGTAACTTGCAGCATTTGGAATTTAGTTGTGCCACATGTTGAAGCCATTAAAAAATTCTTGTGTATGTCACACCCACCATCTTCACCCTGAAGATTAGTGCAGTTTATGAAGAAATTACTTAAACAGCCTTCACATATGGTGTGGCTAAACCTCACAAGCCAAAGTTAAATGTGTCAGATACAGACTCAGAAAACTTAAGGATGAGATTTCAAAGTGATGCTGACTTGTGAAAAAAAGAGATGAGGGTTAAAGTATTATCTTTTGCTGGTGTACCAGCACAGTGCACAGCTTGCAGGAAGATGACCCTAATTGCCTTTAACCTTTAGTGTGGCAAGACCATACACTGGTCTCTAAAATGTGCTTGTGAATGGCCAATCATGCATGCCATGTCCTCAACTCCATGTGCTTGCTTGGTATTGATTCACATGTCCATGTTAATGCCAGGAAAACTCAGGCCATCTGGAGATACAGTTGGCAATTATATCTGCTAAATGTTAATCAGTCTCCTACATGCTTTGATACAGCTGGGCCATTATCAAGGAACTACCAGTGGTAAAATCAGAATTTTAAAGTTAACAGTGCGTGTACCAATAAAACAGTTATACATATAAAGTGTAAAAAAAAACTTTTGATTTGCTGGAGTATATTTCATTTATCTATTGCATTTTGAAATAATTTTACTGCCAGTAGTCTTAGAGATGAAATACTGCTTCTTCTTAAAGTGACTTCTAGGTCATTATGGCTGCACATGGAATAACATATTAATATTAAATATGGAAAAAGGTTTTATGTGGTTACGTGTTACAAGTACAGTCCTAGACTGCTGTGTTCAAACACCTAGAAAGAATTGTCCTCCAAAAGTTTACAAATTTTCCAAAACTCCGGGAGTCACCTCGAAATTTTAGGCACCAGGAAGAGTGACAAAAAACAGATTCATTTCTGAGAGTTAGCAAATGCCCAGGATTCATGCATCCCTATTGTCATTGAAATGTATAATACAGATGGTTGTAGAGTTGCTCTCTGAAGTGTATCCAGTCTGACCCTGACTATTTGTTATGATGGATGTGTAGAAAGCTTAAGGACTAAGAGTTGCCAGCAGTCTTTCCACATGAAATATATGGATGGATACATTTTTATCTGAGAAAGGTACCTGCTGAACTGTTATAGTGAAGGGTGAAAAACTGTGTATGGACAAACATTCTGGGAGGAGGCCTAGTGGAAGGTGATGGCATGGTTGTATGCCCAAACATTTCTTACACAGTTCCAAACCCATTACTATGGACTGGTTCACAGGTCTCATGTGTAATAATCACAATAAGTGTTACATATGACCACATAAATTATTTTTTTATTTCTGTATGGTATGTATATGTATAATTTTCAAGTGTGTCTGCGGGTTGCATGATGTAACGTGGCTGGTCATGGTTTGGAAACCACTGCTGTGAAACAAAGGAATAAGGAAATGATCCGTGATGCCCAGGTTACATGCCATAGACAAATTGTCAAAGGATGAAAACCTGAACCCTATTTTTGTACCTAGCCTTACTTTTATAATTGATTCAGTTGCATTCCTAGTGTCATTAAGATAGCTTCATTAATAGCTCAGTGTTCTGAGTATGATCTTTGCTTTAATCATACCCTAGCCATTTGTGTACTTCAGTCCAGAAATTATAAATGGGTCCAAGGATGATAGTATGAGCAAGTGTTTGCAGGTATTGTTTCAGATAGTTATGTCAACAGTCCTTGGATCTAATATGTTTACCCAATTTGCATGGCTCCAAAACTGTAAAGAGTCTGCCGAACACCACAAATTTCCAGTTTGAAGCACAAAACATCTTGTTCATCATGTGTAGTTTTGTTCAGTGACAAATACCAAAAAGTACTGCTTTTGATTCATAAGTGGTTATGTGTTGTTTAATGTGCAGCTGACACTTTGTAAGACGTAGAGTCCGGGTGGGCAAGAATGTGTCTGACAGGTTCCCTATTAGGAATGGTTTGAAACAAGGAGACGCTCTATCACCAATGCTGTTTAACTTTGCTTTAGAGCACGCCATTAGGAGGGTTCAG